>Ga0307947_1001420_pt1:0-10000 | contig 18936 bp, 19 predicted proteins | sample OrgLakmetagen232_FD_201840 | JGI IMG/M metagenome (GOLD analysis project Ga0307947, IMG submission 201840) | Saline water microbial communities from Organic Lake, Antarctica - #232 | ecosystem: Environmental > Aquatic > Non-marine Saline and Alkaline > Saline | place: Antarctica: Organic...
GCCACGTGAAGAGGAGACGGCGAGGCTGGTCTCCTGATAACCATGCATAACCAACACAGGTCGCCAGACCCGACAAAAATTGAGAGAGCCACTGCAACGAGTACAGTGGCTCTATTTTTTTGTTTTTCTCTTACAAGGAAAAGCCTCCAGTCAAAGCGTGCGACTGCTAGCCTGCTAATGAAAAACAATCTATGGGAGTAGCTGTGAGTAATTGAGGCTGCTATAGCTACTACCTTGCACGTGAAATGGTATTGGTTATACCTACGCCTCTTGGGGTTTACGTAATGGGATACGTTTAAGCAAGGGCGATATATACCTGATCCTGTGTCTTGCCCTTCTTCGTGTTTTTTAAGACTGCCATCAGTCCCGCCAATCTTGTACTTTACGGATAAGGTCTGGGCTGGAGCTCTCTCGGGTCGCTTCGTTAGAGCACTGGGGTTAGTCCAAGGTACTTGTTTTATCTTGTAGGCCTTGTGGGGTTTGACGAAGGTGGTCGTTGGATAATTTCCTTACATTATTAAGGCCAGGAGTCTCTTCAGTGCCGAGTGCAGAGGGGTAGGGATCGTTATAGATGCAATTGATTTCCCACTCTGCCTCAGAAATTTCTTTTGCAAGATCTTTTAGCCAGTTTTTGTTGCAATATTGAGGCAGTTTCTGCCTTCAGGATTCCATACGGCAATGATATACACTTTCCAAGTGTGTTTGGGGCGTCTGTATATTGTTGCAGAAGGGTATACCTGCAAATTGGAGTTTGTCTGATGGTATGGAGCCCAAGATGTCAAGTCAAATTACCGTCACTGCAAAGTATAAGACTCAGCACATCTCCTAATTCGCTGCAACTGTTTGGGCGTGACAAAAAAATTGCATAGGTGCGTCCTCTAATCACACACGGTAGTGTTAACACTGTTTGCATTTTTTAAATCACACTCCTCTAAAGTCTTGCTAGAATGTGGGGATATTCTCAGAGGGGGACCACGGCGGCCTTCCCAGTATGCTTCTTTCTTTTCATAAACATTGTTCTATATTCAAAAATAGATTTAATAAGATGTTTAGGGCTAGCCGTTGGGCCTCTGTGGCATCATGGCCTAATTTTTGGCAGGGATTTCGAGCATTTGGTCCCAAAAAGCCAATTTGAGAGCTTTTTCCTTAGGGTTAGTACTAAAAACATAATCTATGCAACCTTATTAATATATCAAACCATCGTGGATACATAAATCTTTGCTTTGGGGGGGTCGAAATTTCGCCACTTTTGGCCCTTTTCCAGGAACTGGCTAATGAAAACATCCTGGCGACGTTCCCAATGGTAGGTGTGGACGGAGTATCATATACCTTGCTCGTTCGATCCGCTTCTCCCTCTGTCCTTTCCTTGCTGTGAGGGTAAACCCAGCAGACTTTGCAGCACTTCCCAAGACTAAAAGTGAAAAGTGAAATAAAGGCGAAAAGTGAAAAGTGAAAAGTGAAAAGCAAAAGTTGAAAAAGGCAAGCCAAAATTTTTTAATAATTCAGCAAAATGAGACTGTACATCTGTATCAAAGCCAGAGTGTACATCTGTACATCTGCATTCGCGCTCGGCTATCCGGGAAACAGTCATGACAATGTGCCCAGGCACCTCCTCCTCTGCACGTTGTCATGACTGTTACCCAGATAGCGGAGCGCATCGCACGCTCCGGCAAGCCTTGACAGGTCCGTGCCTTTTGTGGCCGGCGTGTACAGCAGCAACGCGTGAGTTTGTAAGATGGATCTAGCCTGCACAATCTTGGCAACTCATTGGCACAATCTTGGCACCTCGTTTGCACAATCTTGGCACCTCGTTGGCACAATCTTGGCACCTCGTGGGCACAATACTAAACCTCGTTGAGCACAACACTGCACAATACTGAACCTCAATAGCAATTTGTATACATTGCTGTGTACAATTGCAGGCTGGACGGCACGTTTCCCCCACACCCAGACAACAGACAGGGCACCCAGCTGCAGATGAATTTCACTGACAAGCAACAAGTGAAGGTGGGTGTAACAAGTGCAAATGAGGGAGCTGGAGTTGTGCGCTCAGGCAGAGATCTGGTTAAAATTTTGAGATTGCTGCCCATATGTCGACAATGCTTATTCGAGTGAGATACACAGGATGCTCACTTAGTTAAAATCAATTCGGAATCCAGGTCAGTTTGTACTTCATTTGCATTTATGTGCACGTCCTTTTTTTACTCCTTGGCCACTGCCCAGCAGTTCATCAAGATTGTCCAGGAAAAGGGCCTGTGTGGCCAGGATGCTGTGGTGTTGGAGCTGGTCTTCGAGAGCCAGCAGAATGATGAATGAGTGGGGTATTCTTACTGCTCCTTTGTTCTTACTGCTCCTTTAAGTGATGATGCTGAACAGTTCTGCAAGGCTTTTAAAGGGTGGATGCGCTATGTTAATTATGCTGGTATATAATCGATAAGAGAGAATAGAGGTATACACTGATTTCGTCTGTGTAAGTCAGCCTCCTTGTGCCGGTAAAAATACACACTGTTTAAATGCTCTAAAATTAGTAAAGTACACAAGTCTCAACTGGTCCAGATTAACTGTTTTGTCATTCAACAAGCACAACCAAATCATCAACACCTCTAGGAAGGACGATACACTTTCTAGTTAGTTTTCCAACCTGTCTCCTTGCATGCAGACTGACACGGGTAGTTGAAGACGCCCTAGGCGCCCTGCTTCACACGTCCCCCAGCACCCAGGTTCCTCCTTATTGGCGCTTTGGCGCTGTGGAAGGCGCTCTTTGCCGCCTGGAGTGAATGGGTGCCCTGTCAGTACTCCGCGCCACCAGCTGCACTCCCTGGTGGAGGGTTTTGATTGGGAGACCCTGGAGTCCACACTTCTTCAAGCCCTCCCTGGGGGTAAAGGCAGAGACCTTCGTGAAATGGGTAGGTTTCAAAGGGGTCATGTCTGCACCATCTTAAATGAGGGGGTGTATACCATTTGATGGCATCGTCCGCATTGCGCAGCACGTAGTGCAAAGCGCAATTTCCTTTCATTTTGAGTTTCAGTGCATATTTATATAAGAATTAATTATGCTGCTCCTGACTTGATGTGATTGTCGGCCTGGCAGAATTCATCAAACTTCGTGCTTGGTTGAGTGTCAGACATTCAAAGCTGATCCTGCTTGTGCTTGGGTAAAACTTTGCAGCCCTGCTACGTGAAATTAAGTGCCTGGCTGTATGTGTGGTAACAAAAAGAATAAAGAAAAAACTACACAGTGACCACTCCCCACATTAATTTATGAAAAGGAGTTGCTTGACAAACACAATAGGTTGACGAACTCATTAACTGCGTGAGGAACTCACTTTTATGCTCTATGCGGACTTCTTGCAGGCTCCCGTGGCGCGCAAGAGGCACTGGCTAGAGGCACACATGTCTCACAAGACCCTGATGCCTGTGAGTCTCTCACCGTGGGTTTAATGCACACTTAAACTTTGCTTCCCTGCTACGTGTAATTAAGTGCCTGGCTGTAATGTGTTACCAAATTTGAGATGTATCACGGTCATTCTGTACTGCATGGCAAAACACGATTACAGTGTGGTTCAAGGGAATTTGAGCGTGCTGAATACTGCCGTGCTTCCACTCAATATTTTGACACGTTGCTCCAGCCTTGTTACGATTGGATGAGTGCCAGAATTCATCAACCTGCTCCTGCTGTGTGCTTGGCTGAGTGTCAGACATTCAAAGCTGATCCTGCTTGTGCTTGGGTAAAACGTTGCAGCCCTGCTACGTGTAATTAAGTGCCTGGCTGTAATGTGTGACAAAATTTGAGATGTATCACATCATTCCGTAATACACAATACTGTACAGTGTAGATCAAGGGAAATTAAGCGTGCTGTCCAGTGCCATGCTTCCGCGTAGTCAATTAACAAGCTGCTCCTGCCCTGATGTGTTTGGTTGGGTACCAGTATTCATCAAGCTTCTGTGTGCTTGGCTGAGTACTAGACTTTGAGATGCCAGCTTTGTACTGCTCAGTGCCTGGCTTCAAAAGAAAACATGTGTCAATCAATGTTGTGACTTGGATGTTCAGGAATTTTCGCCTTTGCTGCGCAGGTGCTCGGGGAGGTGCTCGGGGGGGCCGTGTGGCGCAGGAAAGGGGGACCGGCCACCAGCTCACACAAGCAGAAAGTGAGTGCAACTTGACTTTTGCTATGTGCTTGACTTTGCTCCCCCACGCTTCTGCTGCGAAATTGGCTGATCAGCCTCACAAACCCCATAGTTCATCAAGCTGCTCTTGCTGTGTGCTTGGCTGAGTATCAGACGTTCAATGTGCTCGTCTGAAACTTTGCAGCCCTGCTACGTGTAATTAAGTGCCTGGCTGTAATGTGACAAAATGTGAGATGCATCACAGACATTCTGTACTACATGGCATAACACAATGTAGATCAAGGAAACTTCAGCCTGCTGTCCGATGATATGTTTCCGCGCAAGCAATCAACGATGCTCCTTACACATGATATGGATCAAATTTGATTATAATGCTTGCTTGCTTGATAGCTACGAATGCGAGTGAGAGCCAGAGTCACAGTAGTTCTAACAACCCCTCCCTTGCTGCGCAGATGCTACTGGTAACAGGAACAACCGATTCGCCCAGGCTGCCTTTGAAGCAGGCCGCTACCCAACAATGCACCAAATAAGGGAGGTCGCCTTGCTGGGGGGATGGGATGACGAGGGACAGGGGATGGAAAAAGGCAGCAAGGCGCTAACCCTCATCCAAAACATAGCAACACACATCAGTGAGTAATCCTTGCTTGAAAGTGTGGAAACTGTGTTTCTTGGTCCAAGGTTCAAAATTGTGCGAGTTTAAAATTCATTAAGACATATGTATTGTGCGTGTGAGAATATGTTTCGAGGTTCCTACTCCCATCATATGCATAAAGTGGGTATACAGTTGCAGACAGGGATTACAGGTGAAATAGGGTGTTACAAGGAGGTAGTAAAAGTGAGGGTATCATTGGTCAAGAGGGAAAAAGTTGCGCGTACTCAAATCAGGCAGGCGCACACGCGCGTAATGGCCTGTTGAAGTGGTTGGGTTCTGCTTCTTGTAACGCACAAAACCATCACAACCATGGCAGTACCTCTTTAAAATAATAAGACAAGAGTGAGCCAGGGTATTACAGCGGAGTGGAGCAAGTGTGTTTACCACTAGGGAAGATGAAATGTCACACCTTGATGTGGAATACCATAAGATAAGAAACCTGACACAAACTGCATGAACACAACATCAGGCATTGATAAGGCAGTATTTAAAGCAAGGTATGCACTGCAATATAACACAAGCACAGTAAGTCGAGGATTTGGTCCGGTTGCTACGGCACACAACCCCTCTAATCCACATTAATTTCTATTTATTGTTTGCGTGGTGGGGGGTTTCCTGGTGCGGGCACCTAAGTAACCCCCTCCCATAATCATGCTGGCTGTGTCATCACTAACAGCTGAGCCTTTTCTTTTTTCTTTTTCTTTGTTACAGGTCCCAGTGTGAAACTGCAAAATTTGATATGCTCTTTGATGTGCATTTATGGGTGCTCTCTTCTACCACGCAGAGGAAGGCAAGCCCATGTCATCTGCTAGGCGTGATGGCTGGTATTACTCAATTGGCCAATTCATGCTCATCGGCTGGATGTGGCTTGATGCATTTGGCGTCGGAAGCATGTACAGCACTGTTAAAAATTACCTTAAGCAGTAGTGCCACGGTGCGCAACTCCGTGCACACCACTTGTTCAGTGGATGATGTCCCCTTTTTTTCTGGTAGAGCGGCTGCCTTTAGGAGGGCTAGATCAAGCATGCACGCACGCAAGCAGGCCGTGCTGCTACTCAAAAGCATGGGAAATTGCGAAAGAACCTTGCTTGGCTCTGTTTCTCGTTATCAGGCTTTCATGGTTGAGCTCTAGCGTGCCGTCTTTTTTCTCTCTGTTAGTAGCTTGGGAGTTTACTCCTGTGTGTGAAATCAATGATGCAGATATCGCTGTCTTTGTCACTGGTAGCATGTTTGATACATACTGGTATGCGCTCACTGCCTTAAATTTGGTGTGTCCTTGTTCCTCAGATATCAGGCCTTTTTTTAGCAATGGTTTACCTTGAACGCTTAATTAGGTGTGTCCTTGCTGAGGAACAAGGACACACCTAATTAAGCGTTCACCTTGAACGCTTAAATACTTAGCTGTCGCATTCTTTCAACATAATTTGTTCAATAAACGTAGATGATGGTACTATTTGCTGACCATGGACGCTTTCACTGTGCAGTACGAACATAACAGACGCATGTTGTTTAAGGAGAGAGTTTGTAACTCAGTTCCCCTGTGTGGAAAAGGGCTAAGAGAAATTTTAACGAACAAGTCCGCCCAAAAAAGGGGGAATTGATGCCTGAATAATTCACACATTGCCACAACTGGCAGTTTCTAAACGTAGCACCCAGAGGTATATAACTTGGCTACACCTGAGCTTTGAAAACTGCCAGTTGTGGCGCACATGCCTAATTGCCCACGGTGTGAACCCCACTTTAAACCACAAAATCTTCACAGCTGTTCACCCACTCCACCAAATCACATGATTTTAGGTGGTATGGACTTTTTGTAACAAAAAAATGTCATTGCAAAAGAAATGGAGTCAAGTCAAACAGACGATAGTGTTTACACACAGGGATCACACTCTCTCTCTTTTTAAATCACACTCCTCTAAAGTCTTGCTAGAATGTGGTGATATTCTCAGAGGGGGACCACGGCGGCCTTCCCAGTATGCTCCTTTCTTTTCATTAACATTGTTCTATACCTTTAACTAGATTAATCAAGAAGTTTGGGGCTAGACGTTGGGCCTCCATGGCATCATGGCCTAATTTTTGGCAGGGATTTCGAGCATTTGGTCCCAGAAAGCCAATTTGAGAGCTTTTTCCTTACTAAAAACATAATCAATGCAACTTTATTAGTATATCGAACCATCTTGTACATAAGTCACATAAATCATAAATCTTTGCTTGGGGGGGGGTCGAAACTTTGCCACTTTTGGCCCTTTTCCTCTCAGGAACTGGCTGAAATTTCCATGTCTGACCACCTGGTCGGTCGTTAGTGAACTTGTGTTCTTTTGCAATGTTTTAGTTTATGCATTAAACTCCACAAAACCCTTTAACAGTGTCGGGTCAGTGATTGATCTAATAGAGGCTGTGACCTGTAAATAATGGCCTGCACGCCACAGCAAACGGAGTAAATGCGCCCCAATTGCTAGTCCAAATTTTACACCCACAGACAGCATTCATGTATGTAAGAATTGGAGCTTAGCATTTGGGGCGCACATAAGCCAAGCATATTAAAACTTGCCCATTTTGGGCCTCCGTGGTCCCCCTCTGCTATATTCTTCATTCTTATATAAAGAGTTATGCAGCTTGCATCCAAGCTCCATGTACATTGTCAACCATAATAGTAGCCGACACTTGTTCACACCTGACGTGCCCTTCCCAGTACTAGCGTTATCGACTCTCATCAGATACTGGTAGAAGGGCCCTGTCTCGCCCAATCAGTGGCAGCTACGATTAGTTGCTGTGTGCTGAGTGAGTCTATTTAGCGACATTAATTTACAGTACTGACGCTCCAGCTTACGCCTCTCTGGAACCCCATGAATTTTAGACTTTCTTGTCCACACTGGAGTCCATATTAGTATGCGCAATGTCAGTAGACTTTGCTTGTGTGCGCATCATGCTTTGGAAGTCGAGGCAGTAGCGTGGCTTAAAGGTGGTTCTCGCGTATGTGACCAGTGTCCTCCTGGTGAAGATGAACATGTCCAGGACGAGGCGCACACTCTTATTTTGCCAAGACCATTGGGTATGTGAGCTGAGGAGGATTTCCTCCTTTTTGTTACACCTTTATTGGAGGACTTCTCAACAGCACAACCCTGCTGCATCAGATCAACAACCAAATTGTTCATACTAATTTCTAATTTCCTTTCGCAGCAGAACACTAGACTTTTCTCCTTTTTTTTTAACTTATAGATTAGAGGTTGTTGAGCAGGCTAGCAGTCGCACCAGATATTTGTGGTGTCTTTTGCGGCTGAGTGCCTAGCCCTTTTCCCCTGATTTTTTCTAGTACCTTTTTTGGTTTGGTTTCAGGCTTCTTCCAAGCTTCCGCTCAGATGCCCCCCAGAGGCATATATAGCGATGTAAATTACCTTACCTAGCAGTCGCAATTCTTGACTGCAGGCCTTTTTTTGTTAACCTCGTAAACCTTGAATTTTTATGTCAACCTGGCCTCATGTTAAGCCCATGTTCCTTTTCTCGCTTGACAGCTAGAAGTTTTGTGAGCCTCTCCTGCTGGTAGCATCCTGGGCAGACAATCTTGCCAATTTACATTGCCTTATTCAACCAAACAGATGTATTATTACGAGAGGCATCCAACGCACATAATAATAGGCAACAAGAAAGACAGTGAGGGAAAACAAAAAAACTACCTTGTCTGTCATGATGTGGCATGACGCATAGGCATATGATGCACACAAAAATTGCGCACGCACAGTTTGTGTGCAACGAAAGAAGCACTACATACAAGCACCCCTGCAGGGATCCGTGCTTGTCTATCAAAAATGCCAACTGTTTTACAAAATGCACTTATGTGAGGAGGGATTACACAGTGTTTCTTCTGTACCTGTACAAACTGCACACACGCACACAGGCAGACTGTGAACGAGCCAACTGGGTGGCGTGTTGCCTACAAATTGAATTCTATCAGGCCAACAGAACTTGCAAGCACACGAGCCCCTTGTTGTTTGTCTCTCCATGCCTCTGCTGTCTCTCTCTCTCTCTCTCTCTCTCTCTCTCTCTCTCTTTCTCTCTCTCACACACACATACACTCACTATGCAGAGCTCCTAGGCGGCTGCAGCACATCACAGGAGATCTCTCTAATGGTACACTGAGCACACTCCATCATCTTCATATCTCAGAACAGTACAGCAGCGGCGCTGCGTTGGTGATCCTATGACTGTAACTACGTCAGAACCAATGTCGGGACAACAAGGGCATAGAGGAGGACACACACACACACACACACACAAAGGGAAGGCCCACACCCCAAAAAGGGCATGCACACGAGCATGCACTACGGCCGGACAACCCTGCAAATCACACATACGTACGCACACACTGACTACTGACACACGCTCACGCTCAGACACGCACACGCACACACACACACAGACACACACACACGCCGAGACACAAGGGACATGCCAGGGGCTCGCAACATGGACAACCTCAGACACGCATGAGAGCGCGCATGCTTTAAAGTAAAGCATTAGGGTTGGCCAGAACCATATACATACGCTGTATACATGGTGTTTTTGGTTGCCAAATATACGGCCATACACGGTGCATATGTACGGTCCTGGCCAACCCCTAATCAGGAAGGGCTGACAGTGTCGGTTGCTTGAGACAGGTTTGCAGTGTTGCAGTGCCTGAGACAGGAGATCAGGTGTGGGCAGCAATGCCTCATACACACAAATACCAGGAAATGGAGGAGAGAGATCACTGTGAGAGGGCGCGGTGGTTGGATTTACTGCTTGTCATTGTCGTCCGAAGTAGTTGTGCCAGCTAAGTGGGGCGCGGCTCAAAAGGCTCATTTCCTTGCCGGGCGGAAGCAGTGGACAGAGCTCATTTCCTTGCGTGGCGCTTCATCTCGACAAAGCCGGGCGGAAGAAGGCTCATTTCCTTGCCGGGCGGAAGTAGTGGACAAGGAGCTGCCGAAGCTGCGCATGTATACACGTGGGGGAGGGAATGAAAAGGGAAGGGGTAGAAGTAGCATGGAGGAACAGGCAGACGAAATCCTGTTGCTTCTTTATAATGCATTTTACTCGCTTAATTCCTAGCCTCACTCGCATGTATGTGTGTGTGTGTGTGTGTGTGTGTGTGTGTGTGTGTGTGTGTGTGTGTGTGTGTGTGTGTGTGTGTGTGTGTGTGTGTGTGTGTGTGTGTGTGCGCGCGTGTGTAGACGGGTGTGTGCA
>Ga0307947_1001420_pt1:12500-18936 | contig 18936 bp, 19 predicted proteins | sample OrgLakmetagen232_FD_201840 | JGI IMG/M metagenome (GOLD analysis project Ga0307947, IMG submission 201840) | Saline water microbial communities from Organic Lake, Antarctica - #232 | ecosystem: Environmental > Aquatic > Non-marine Saline and Alkaline > Saline | place: Antarctica...
GCTTGAAGAGCAAGAGGGGTGCTCATAACCCACCAGGTAAGTCTCCGGGGTCAGGTCCACTATGCTGTTGGGAGCTGGAGGCAGCAGCACGTTGGGGGTCTCTGGCAGGGGCTCAGCTGCTGCAGCGGGGGAAGTTAGCGTCGCTGAAGGCGTGACCTGTAATGATCTAGGTGCTACTGATGGACAGTGGTGGGCATGGTGGTGAGGATGAGCTGTCTTGGCAGGAGAGCAGGGGGGGTGTTGTGCTGAGGGGGCGGGGGAAGAGAGCTTCTTCTGTGGGGAGCTTGCGGGAGGCAATGCTTTTCCGGACAGCATGCTTTTCGTAGTTATGTGGATAATTTATATCACATGCATAACTAAAAATTGCATTGCGAAGGAGTTAGGTCAACTAATTGAAAAGTAGGGTCTGCTCAATTCATTAAACAAGATTAGAAATCTTTCCGCTAGAGCAACATTCGCCCAAGCCGGGCTACCGCAATCGGGGCCAGGCCCATGGGCTCGCCCGTGTATTTGAATGTAGGTGCTTGAGTTTAGGACTTCTTTTTCGAGAGCAATGGGAGAGCGAGAGAGAGACGCACTCTCATTCCCTTGGACGACCTTGAAAACAATGCAGGTGTATGACTTGACCCCAAACAACTATTACGTAGCGTGGTGTGGAGTTGGGATATTTCATGCTGGTAAGTGTTCAGGGTGTTCTTCGTGGTATCTTGGCCTGAGCAGGATACGGAAGTGCACGCATGCACGTGACACCTCCACACGGACACATACATACACACACACACACATGCACACACGCACACACACACACACACTCACACATGCACATACACCCACAGAGCGTGCATACGTTCATGCACAACACTCCCACTTGCACACATGCTCAAACGCGCAAAGTACACCCAGGCATTTAAATCCCTGCACATTTACAATTTTTAAGCTAGGTTTAGTGATAACGCGCAACCATGTGTGTGCATACATTATTTACACAGATACACACATATATTCACACACAAGCACGAACACGTGTGCATGTACGCGTAACCACGCAATGACACGCACTTGCAGACACTCACTGACACAAACACACACAGCATACACACAGCACACACGTACGCATGCAATCGCAACAGGCTTTCACGTATGGATGCTTGCGTGCAGTTTCAAACTGATGTAATCGTACAGACAGCTGCAAACGATCAGACACAGATGCACAAGCATGCAAACGTACAGACACAGCATGCAAACGTACAGACACAGCTGCACAAGCTCAATAGTTGTGCACAGCCGCACGTCCTCGCTTCACAAATGCTCACACAGATGCGAATGTATGCACAAACAAACAGACACACACACATACACACACACGTGTGGAGGCTTGTCACTTGTTATATACCATTCCATATTCTGCACGCACACCACAGGGCTTGACGTGTATGGGACCGAGTATTCCTATGGAGGTAAGCTTTTGTTCGTTTCAGTTACATCAGTGCAATGTGCCATGCCGCATATATGCATGGAATCCCTGCAAAAAATACCATATACCATATACCGTACAGACTTTATATCACCGCGCAAAAATATCGTTTTTTGCCCTGCGGGGTGACTGCGCGCACGAAAAATATCTATTTATTTTGATGGTGCGGGATTGAAAAACGTGGGTTTTTGGCGTATTTTGGAGCCTGTCAGGCAAAAATCTCTGTGCGGGGTTGGTGTAAATTAAATATTTCCAGGGTGCGGGGTTGATGCGGGAGTGTGAAACTAATATATTTTTTTGGGGCTGCGGACTGAACCCAAGTCTGTACGGTACCTATACACTGGTAAGTATATGGTGCTGGCCAACCCTAGCTAAGCGCTCTAGTTGCTCTTGGAAGGGCGGGTTCTAAAAATCAATTTCCTATTGGCCAAACTTTGCACGTGTTTGTATGAATACGTGTGTGTGTGTGTTGTGTTGTGCATATGAGTGTATGTGTGTCTATATGTGTGTGTAGGTGTGGGTGTGGGTGTTGGCGTTGGTGTGGGTGCGGGCCTGGGTGTGGGTGTGGGTATGGGTGTGTGTATATAAATGGGTGTGTAGGTGTGGGTGTTGGCGTTGGTGCGGGTGCGGGTGCGGGTCTGGGTGTGGGTGTGGGCATGGGTGTGGGTATCGGGTATGTGTGTGTGTAGGATTGGCTAGGACCGTTTCTCCATTTTATATGAGTGCATTGTACATTTTTTTTGAATTAGTGCATTTTTCCAAATTTCTAAAAGGAATTTGTTGACGACCTGGAAATAACTGTCAACCGACGGGCGCACTTTGAGGGTCTTTTCTGGCTTCGTCTTAAGTCAGCTGCCTGTAAGATTCTGTCAGATAATTAACGTACAAACAATATATCAAAGCTACCGTACGAAAAATAATATCACCGCCCCCTAATTGTTGTTTTTTGGTGGGGGCGGTGACAGGGTGGCGGTTTAATGTATAATTATTTCTAAAGGGGGCACTTGCGGAGCGGTAGCCGAAATTAGCGTTTTTGAGCAGTGGGTGCTATGAGTGGTCAGCAATTCCGCACTCACCTTCCCTGCACTCCCTGACCCCCCAGCCCCAGCTCTGCCTGCCCCTGCCCCTGTATCCCCAGCCCCAGCCTCAACTCCGCCTGCACCCGTTGCACCCGTCGGGAAGTTCCAGCGAGGGGGGGAAGGTTGCAGCGCAAAACAGTAAAATATATTTATTTTATAGGGGAGGTGGTGGATCCATGGACGTACGGTAGATCTTTGGAGAAAAGGGTACGCCTTGTTAAAAATAGTGTACCTAGGCAAACCCAGCAGGACGGTTAAGGGAAAGAGCGCTATATACATACCAATAAAAAGATACGTGTGGGAGCTGAGCTGGACGGTTGCAAATGGTTCAGGTTCTTGGATAGATGGTGAAACAGTGACAGATACATCTTGCATATGTTACATATGATATGTATGATATAATATGTTACATACGATATGTATGATATAATATGTTACATACGATATGTATGATATAATATGTTAATATGTTACGTATGATATGTATGATATAATATGTTACATACGACATGTTACATATTTAGGGATCGGCGTTCGCTTATAGCACTAAAATATTTTCCAGGGATGGGTCATACGGACTTCTGAGACGTCCCATACGGTATAATACGCTATTAATACGCAATACGCGTATAATACGAAAACATATTTATGCTATTTTGGGGGGTACCCTAAACTTGCACCAACCACCCTCCAACCACCACGAATTGTCCCCCCAGCCTCCAGTACTTTATTATGCCTCCCTGGTAAAGACCCTGAGTGGCGTCGTGTTGTTGTTATGGGACAGAAGGGGCAGAATTACGAGATGCCAGATGCCGATGCCAGATGCCAGAATTCCGAGATTTCAGCAGCGGTGCCCCCCGCATCCGCGAGCACTTAGTGAGGCAGAATCCCAGCGTAGGTGTAGCAGCATGCAAAGCTGACCCGGCAGGAATCCTCAGGGAGTAGTCGCAGCGCTCGCATGGGAGAAATTGCCGACGCTAGCGCTCAGAAGGAGGAGCATGCAGGAAAAGAGAGGCACCTGCACAGGACTACAGCAAGTACATCAGCAGCAGCATCTACACAGTCATTGGACACCTGCAGCAAGAGGGCAGTGACCAAGGCTTGTGTGGATGCAGCTGTTGCACATGAATTCATCTACGCTACAGGCACTACCTTCTGGGTTGTGGTAGCAATAAGCAAGGGATCATGCTACATTCTGAGAGGCTGGGAGTTCCTCTGGGGGGCTCTAGAGGGCTTGGAAGTGCCTCTGGGGGGCTCTAGAGGGCCTGGGAGTGCTTCTGGGGGGCTCTGGGGGGCGTGTGGCTGCAAAATTCGTTATGTGCCCAAAATTGTATTATACGGAGCAATTTGAAAAATACGGTTAAATGCGTGATAAATACGATGCGACGTATTATACGCCTATGCCGTATGACCCATCCCTGATATTTTCAGATATAGCGCATGCCAAATTGAAATCGTCGATTCGCTTCGCTTCGGCTCATGCCCACGCTTCGAACTCGGCTCAAACTCGTCTTTGGGCGTCCATAGAACACAAATACGTACCCTTTGGAGTGCTGTAGGCACCACATACCATGAGGACCACCTGTGGATGAGCACCAGTACCACTGGTACTGTACCAGCCAAGATATCTTGAGCACTACAAGGAACAAATGCACAGACATGTCTGCACTTGCACACAAGTGCTGGCATACACACCTGCAGTGCTTGCATGCACGCACATACGCACGCAAACGCACGCACGCAAACGCACACACACATGCACGCGCACACACACGCATGCACACACACGCACATGCACAGACGCACGCGTGCGTGCGTGCATGCATGCCCGCAAACAAGCACGCATGTACGTACGTGCACACACGCACGCACGCATGCACTCGCGGGTGCGCGCCTGCACATAAGCATGCATGCACGCACAGCTCAATCTTGGTCCAACACTTTGGCCAGGGGGACATGCTGTTCTATAGGCTTGCCTGTGTCCACATGTGTGTGTGGCACAGAACCACAGGTATAGCGCTATGTTTGGGATTTAAGTCCCGCCAGAGCTCGACAGAACCAATTCTCCGAATTAGTTTTTTGCCAGGGAGCATTGTGCACGGTACCCTGCATGCCTTCCAAATCCGATGCCGAATTTCCTTTGGCAAGGGGGAGTTCTGGCAGATATAGCGGCTGAATTATAGCACACTATAGCGCAATAGAAATGCCTCATATAGCGCTATACGCCGATCCCTCCCGATATGTTACATATGATATGTTACGTATGATTAAGCATGGGTAACTAGGTTGTATGATTTTGTCAGCGAGGCTCGACGAGCGTCGTCGAGGGCGAGGCTCGTCGATATAGGCCCTAGTTGGTGCATTACGAATAGAAAATCACTTTCTGAAACTTGCGCGGATTGAGCTGAATATTTTTCTGGAGTTTATAATCAATTATCGTGAAAAGACCGGACTGAAAAGAGCTGTAGGAAGTGTTTGGAGAATCTCTCATGGTGCTTTGCCTGGACAGGCATACGCACATCATATATTGGCCGGAAAAAGTTCTATATTTTCTGATAATATTAAGAGAATAATGTACAAAATTTCTGCCCGTTTTGGGGTGTCGAGAAATGAAAGTCTGACACTTCCCTGAACAAGACTGTGGCATTGTGATGTGCCATTTTCCGCGCTTACATTACTCAAAAGTACTTATTATTAGTATACAAAAAATGCGGTCGATTTTCCCGATTTTTAGGAATTTTCAGGGAATTCCCCCTGATTTCCCCCCAAAAACGGACACCCTAGTTGCCGTCTAGGCTTTGACAGCAGTGACGTCGAGGCTCGACTAGAGGCTGGCACACCCTTACGTATGATATGCATGATATGTATAGTATGATCTGTATAGTATGATATGTATGATACATTTGTCACACACGTGCAAAAATGGCAAAAGACCTAAGCGTAACTGGGTTCCCTTATCCTACATGCACAGGGCATGAGTATGACTGCACTGGCGTGTTTGCCACTAGCCCCAGGGACGCTCCTGGTCAAGGTGCGTGTGTGCTGTGTGCTGGCCCTTGCTTTTGCTCTACAGTTTGTTGTGTGTGTCTAGCGTGTAAAGGTTGTGTGTTGTGTGTATATATGTATGTATGTGTGTGTGTGCGTGTGTGTGTGTGGTGCGTGTGTATGTTTGTGTGTATGTGTGTGTTTGTGTGTGTGTCTATGTATGTGTGTACGACATAGAAAGTAAGCGCGCAGTGAACAGTGTACAGTGTACAGGACGTACTACAGTGTACAGAACGTACTACAGTGTAAACGCGCAGTGAACAGTGTACAGTGTGCAGGACATACTACAGTGTACAGGACGTACTACAGTGTAAATGCACAGTGAACAGTGAACAGTGTACAGGACGTACTGCAGTGTACAGGACGTACTACAGTGTAAACGCGCAGTGAACAGTGTACAGTGTACAGGACGTACTACAGTGTACAGACATACTTAGGGTTGGCCCAAACCGTATATATACGCCGTATATTTATAGATTTCCCTGTGTGGACATACAAATATTCGGCGTATATATACGGTTTGGGCCAATTCTAGACATACTACAGTGTACAGGACGTACTACAGTGTAAATGCGCAGTGAAAAGTGTACAGATGTACACGCGCAGTGAACAGTGTACAGAAGTGCACGCGCAGTGAACAGTGTACTATACAGATGTACTATACAGATGTACAGAAGTACTACAGTGTACAGATGTAAACGCGCAGTGAACTGTTGGCCAGATGTACTGCCAGTCATACATGCATAAGGTTGGCCAAAACCATATATATATGGTGTATTACCATATAACGGTATTTTTGGCATTTTTAATACGGTCATGTACGGCGTATATGTACGGC
>Ga0307947_1001422_pt1 | contig 18934 bp, 18 predicted proteins | sample OrgLakmetagen232_FD_201840 | JGI IMG/M metagenome (GOLD analysis project Ga0307947, IMG submission 201840) | Saline water microbial communities from Organic Lake, Antarctica - #232 | ecosystem: Environmental > Aquatic > Non-marine Saline and Alkaline > Saline | place: Antarctica: Organic Lake...
GAGCAGGTCGCAAGCTACAGCCGGGCCCTGGTTATGACTGCTGCCACGGCTACCATGCTGAGGGCTGCCGTGTTGCTCCGCCGTATGAGTCTTAGCCGCTCCCGAGTATTTCCGGGCGTGTGCACGATGGCACACGAAGGCGTTTTCCAGGGGGCACCACGCGGAGGTGCTCATACATCGCCCCCCGATGCAAGCAAAATAGAACAATTATGTCCAGGCCTGCGCCAAGACTGATATGAATGCTAATGATTAGTGTTCGACGACGGCAATTACTTTAAAACTGCAGGCGTGTTGAATGCGCCGCAAGCGTATTGAATGCACGAGCAAAGAGTTGGAGATCTTGCTTATTTGCTTGCTGAGCTGGCCAGACAAGAGCATACGGGGTTGAGTTCCTTCTTTCTAGTTTCATTTGGAAATTGTTTATTATTGTCAATGAACAGGTGAATGCACAGGATTGAGGAAAAATAACATTCTTTTCGTATTCAAGGGAGGGGGTCACGAGGGGGCGAGGTTGAGGGGCAGTTTTTTTTACCAGAGGGTCCAAGCGTTGATTTGTACCTGTGTTGTTGCTTTGTGCGGTGTGTGTGTAAGTAAAACACACTTCAAAGCTCACCTAGCAAATTGCCAATCTTGTTTGCCCAGCTCTGCTCCAATCACGCACACCGCTGCAGCTCCTGCTGCACCACCCTTGCGCGCACAGCAAGATAAAACTTCTCCATTGCCAAGACCCGACAGAAAACCAGAGGTGAACGCATCTGTGAGTACATATTTTTAGGTCACATTTGTATCAAACTGGAAAGATTTATAAGATCTTACCAAAGATAGAAAGCAGATGGCAAAGCAGAGCAAAAGAAGTCACGCGCAAGCGTAACTGCAAGATTATCAAGAAGCCAGCACCCTTACAGTCGTTAACTTTATGGCAAACACAAATTGTATACCAGCATCAGGAGGCGCAAAAAATGTACCCCTCCAGTCACGTGTAAATTTTGGGCCTCCGACCCAAAATGACCCCCAACCCCCCGAACCCCCCTTCCTGACCCCCCACACTTATAAAAAGGGTGTCAATCTACGCAGAATGTAAGCAGCTATCTGCCTGCACAGTTCTCATGTCAATTAATTTAATGCGTGAAGAGTTACATGGCAAAACCTGGTTTGCACATGCTCTTGCACTGACCACCTGTTTAGTGCACAAATCCAGCCAAAACCTTTGTCAAAGCACTTTTTAACTTCATTCATGCAACTTATGCAATACGTGAACTGCAAGTTTGGAATCACTTGCTGGCAATATGGTCTAAACACACCCCCGTGGCCTACTTGGGGACATTAATTGCATTTCTGTGGAGGCACCCAGCCCACCCCCTTTAATCAAATCACCCACCGAGGGCGCCAAACACTCGGACTCAAGCTGAGGAACCCCAAGATATATTAATATTTTGTGAAAGCGGCTCAGTAAAACTTTGGAGCACCCTCCCAGAATTCCCCGACCCCCTTAAAGATCAACTGATTTATATACCAATCAATAGCTCTAGACGTCAGGATTCTTAATATGTAGTTTATATTTAAATCGACACGTGACGTCAAAATTCATAATCCTTGACGCCTCCTGCCAGCATCCAAAGTTACATCAAACGTCCAGCCCCTGTCGATAATAAGCAAAGGGATCCTAGCTTCAGCACGCACATGGCTTAAGTTTAAATTCGGGAGCAGCTTTTACCAATGAAGTTACTTTTATATATTACCAAGTTATACTTACGCTTACCCTCATGCCTGTATAAAGGGGTGTATTTTGACTGGTATAAAATCCCATTGCACACCCGTAGGATGAGAATTTCATGCTTAAGATCAAATAGAGTATCAATTGCACCATGAAGCAAGTTGCCAAAGTGGGATGAGTACGTGACTTCAACGGCTTAACTATGCTACAAGACCTTGCACCTATTAAATTATAATACAGACAGGGAAGACGTCCATGAACAATTCATTGTAGAAACACACTTGCACTCACCTCCGGCTCCTGTGGCATCAATGGCTGTGACTGGGAAAGCAGGGTAGAAGAAGTGTGGCACCAAGCTTTCAGTAAAGCCCTGTTGGTCACTGCTGAGTGCGTATTGCTCAACCTCATCCCTCCACTTTCCTGCTGCAATAAACATGGCATGCGGACAAGCTTGTATAGCTAGGACCGAGCAAATCCTTGTCTTGCTCTCCCCTGTTTTTCAGTCAGCTTTCTCTCTGTGGCTGACAGCAAACATTGCAGAAGCGTTTGTTTGTTTATCGATGGGGGTTTGCCTTGTTTTCATAAACTGAACAGCCAAATAAACACCAGTCTTTGTCAAATTGTTTGGAACCAAAAACTGATTGAGCCAGCATCCCTCTGTAGCATGATGCCAAAATAAACTCTATGATAGCTGTATCAAGATGGGGCAAGCAGATTGAGGCGTGCGTTTTGCACGCCTTCCGCTGGTTGATTGATAAGATTTCAACCGCATTTCAACCGCGGTCATTGCACTTCAACCGGCCTGAAATGTCTGACGTGCCAATAAAATCTCTGACCCACTCTATTTGAGGAAAAAATACCATGCAGGCAGTGCAAAGCACTCCCCACACAAATCAAGGGTTGGAAGCTACTTTGATACTGGGTACCTTAAATTCATTCTAGCAAATACAAAAGTTTTCCACAAGTTAGTGTTCAAGCGCTTGAAAACATACGCTAATAACGTTCTTTGTCAGGGTACACACACGGGCCAAAGCCATAAAAGCAACCACGCAGGAAATTGTTGATGCCATACCTGATCTGATTTCAGGGGGGTTATAATGAGCACACCTCGTTGCGACGCCACAAGGCAGCCTTTTGCGCCGAGGGTCACGACTCCAATTGAACAGTGCTGAGACAGGTAGGCCAGGGCGTGTAGGTCATATTGAGGACCAGGGCTGTGATGTTGAGTTCTGGCAAGCTCCTGAGCCTCATCCTGCAAACAACAGGTCCAAACACATTAAATGCTTTTATATCCTTGGCTTGGTTTCTCCAACCCCACCCACTTAAAAGCAATCGGTCAAATGAGTCCATGATCAAAGAGCTAAAAATATTAGTGTGAAAAAGCCGAAGCCAACTCCCCTTAGCTTGGCTTGGTTTACTGCTCTAGAGTTGTCTTGAGTCGATTTAAGCTTTCGCAGGAGGTGCACACTAATGTTTTTAACATGCGAAATTACACAACAAGGCAACAAACTTTGGCTGTTTGTAGGGTGCCGGCAAAGAATGCAAACTCTGTGTTAAACTCGAGAAATTGCACCAAATAGTTTGATAATTCAGCAGCCCAGAGTCTTCTCTGCCGCAAACCCACCTCATTACAAACACAGAGATGTATGACGCCCTGCTCCAAGATTGATTTTAAAGCATGCCTGTGACTTTTCACGACCTCATATGATGCCAGATCCAACGCTATGCTTTGTTCACTCTGCAATAAGGTGTTCAGGTACAAAGGTTGTTTTTTGAAATAAGAGGACTGTTTCTTGACAATGGTGACACTTGACAATGGTGACACCCAAAAAAGGACACTAGCTGGAACAAACTAAACCACATCAAAACAAAAATGAATTTTCTACCAAAATTTGCCAGAGGTGGTCATCTGAGGCCCCAAACAGGGGTACTTTAAGAATGTGGCCAGAGTATTTGCGCTGGAACTGGCTATTTTCAGGCTTAGGACCCAGAGGTAGCTACTGATAGCACCTAAGCTTGAAAATAGCCAGCTCCGGTGCACATGTCTGATTGCCCGCGGCGTGAACCTTATTTTTCACCACCATTCTCTCATATCTCACCACCCACTGACCTGATCTGTGCCATTTTTATTTCAATAAAGAATATCGTTGCAACAACAATGGGGCAAAACTGAGCAGTACTTGGTCAGATACGCACCCCATTGTGGCCCATTTCCCTTGAGGAAAAAAGCAGAAGGGGCACCAAAAAGGGTGGTAAACCAAGTTCCACCAAATCTGGTTTTCAGACTCCAAACGAATCCTTTTAATGTAAGAAGTACTTTTGTCGTGTTTTGAGGTGAAAAGAAGCCCTGGTTAGAGTGCTGTGGCCCAAAACGTGAAATATCAGTGCCAAAATTTGAACTGAGATTCTGCCCAGGCCATTAGGGGGGCCATTTTGCCTTAAACTTTGTGAACCATCTAGTTATAATATTTGAACATGGTTTGCACCAAAAAATTCACGTCCCAGGACTTTTGCTCAGATGACCATCTCTGGAAATTTGCAACAACATTTTTATAAACCTTCAAAATGTTTTGCGATCAAATAAGTGATAAGCGCTGCTTAACTGCTTTACAACTTATTGATCTGGTACCACTTGCTTAAAGGACATCACAGGTATGCCAGTTTGCATACTTTTGGGAGGCACCAGTAATCCTAATCACAGCAGATGAGTCTAGCTGTAAGTTGCAAGCACATTCACAAATAATTGCACAAGCACACATACTTGTCTTGCCAAGTCGACGATTCGGGGCAAAAGGCCATCAGTGTTCAGTGTGTATGCAGAAGTGAAGACCCAGCGCTGCATCACCCTCGTCTTGTCCCCTTGGAAATGCTCCAGGTTGAGGTCAGCTGGAAGTAGCCTGCATTGGAACAAAAGATGTGCCATACGCATTTTAAAGGCATTTTGTGCATACTAAGTGACCGTACATGGATGACTCAAACAGAGATCAACTGGAAGCAGCCTGCCTTCAGTTTGAACAGGAGTCGCTTTGGAAGGTTGAAGGCACCTTAAGTATAATGAGTGCCTGCACGTTGATGATCACCATAACTTACTGCTACTCAAGGCAATTCAAGTTTAATAAGTGAAGAGGAAAGAGGCTTAAATTACATCCACATCAATTTGGAGCTGCTAGGGAAGTAGAAGCGCATTATGAGCCAGAGACCCAAACATCACAACAGTTGCGTTGCACACAAAGAAAGATTGCAGTTGCGGGTTTAAGCGCTATGCCATTATGATATATGAAGAGCACATGCGTATTACGAACAAACGTTTAATTTGGGTCGTGGCAAATGCAAAAGAAAAGTGTTGCTTGAATGCTTAAATGTGAGAGTACGTCAGTGCAACATTTTTGGTGAGCAAAGAAATCCAGTGCTGGGAACAATGTCAAGTCTTCAGCCTCTATCCTGCAGTACATCAGACGATCTTTCACTTGTGCCCCTTCTACTCTACATAGCCTTGAAAATGCAGGGTGCCCGTCGTCGGTGCGGTCTCACTATTGTGGTACACTATAAACTTGATGTCTGGATTCTCTGGTATATGAGGGTTTACGCGCTCATTGTCATTATGCAGGCCCAGCTCACAGAAGTAGTTCAACCCACACGCTGCAAGTTACCTAGGCCTGAAGATAAAGGTTCTGATGAGCAATGCACCCACACAAGCGTGCGCACGTCACACTCAGTTCATTAAGCATATCACACCTACTTTATTGTTACTTGATGTCTCGGCATACTGTAAAGGAACTAGATACAAGTGGGGATCACATCTTCAGCTTTAAACGTTGATTAAGGAAGCAGAGGCCGTCGCTGCCAAAAAGTAGCCAAGTACACATATGTTACCATGCAAAGAAATGACCGCTGAGCTGTTAGGCCAGTTACCTAGCATAATAACTTCCTCGTTCTCTCTGCACGTCAATACTTTAGGAATAACGAAGATTGTGTCACAGTGCCAGCACGCAACGCTGTGCCTGCGTGCGACACTCTCTCCGCGTCAATACAATAGGAATCACATCGTGAGGTATTTGTGAGGACCATCGACGACCATTTATAGGCAGCAACTCCTTCTAGGCAACGCACATGGAAGCGATGTATGTGCAAGTTAGAAAAACAAACGAAATCCAACCTGCATTCTGGGCTAATACAAGTGCGCATGGTGCGCTGTCCTCCGCAAGACAGGATGATGCATTGACCTACGTGAAGCAACGAAGGTAGCTGTGCCAGGTGGATTAGCCAGTTTTACAGTGTGTGATTAGGGTTCGCCAGAACCATATATATATACGGTGCATATACGGTATTTTTGGCAGGGAAATCACCAAATATGCGGTCATATACGGTGTATATATACGGTTCTGGCCAACCCTATGTGTGATGCACTGACCTGCGTGAAGCAACGTAGTTGTGCTAGGTGGATCAGCCAGATTTAGTGGAAGGAAACAGGTGTTCAATTCAGGTAGCCGGGTCTTGAGCCCGTGCCTGCAGCTATTATATTACTACTAGCCCAGGACTACCTCTAAAGCCTAATCTAGTCTAGAGAGTCTGTTATGCCTGTTAAGTGATCTGAGGAAAAGGAGAGGTTCTGTTACATTTAGTACCTTTGCACACAGCCAAGGTAGCTACAATGCCTGCTAGACCAGCTAGATTGGTGAACATAAGCGGCTGCACGACTGAAAAGAGCGTGCAGGCAAACCAGAAAAATAATGCACCACATAATCATTCTGTTAGCTGCGTTGCCACTACCTACCTTCCCTCCTTGCCACTGCTAGCAATTAAAAAAACACCCTTCAAACTTGCAAATTTGTTGCCATGCCCTTTGCTTCCAACTCTCGCTATATCCCCACCTGTGGGACCTTCCTGGCGGTGGATGATCGCGGACACGTCTACCCCCGCCTGCAGCATGCTTTCCGCAAAGGCAGCTCCGTTGGCATCAGCTCCGCACACAGTCACCTGCATACAATGGCCAAGAGCAATTTGTTACAAAGCTAGCGGCAAGCAAATTAAGCATGCAATCTGTCTTTGTCCCACTCCCCTGACGCATGTGCATGCGCACTATTTATTGCATAGAGGTTTGGCAGAGACAATGTGTATCCATTTCCAGATCACACATTGAGCAAGGGAGTTTCAGAGCGAACGGTTTTTCATATGAACATGTAAACTCCTAGCTGGCCTTGCCAAGACTAGACCATAATACCGCTAGACCATGCACCTACCAATTTTACAGTGCTTCCACTTCCATTGGATACATTCCTTGCGACATTTGCAACTGAGCCCGCAGCTTTTGAGATGAAACCACCGGGCACTCGCTCACGGACAGCATCAAGCAATCTTTGAAGCTCTTTCTGGTCAACCCTCATGCAACCCCCTAGTGATGATTTCCCTTGTGAATTCCCAGCAAGAAGAGAGGCCGCCAGGGCATCACAGTCCCTTTCAAGTATCGCGCAGTGGTCGACTGTGTAAAGAGTACCATAGTGGGAGGAGGTGTCTGTGAGTTTATGCCCAGTGAATGTGCTTGCGTGCGCGTGTGTGTTTAATGCGTGCATGCGTGTGTGTTTGTGTGTTTGTGCTTGTGTGTGTGTTTGTGTGTGTGTGTGTGCGTGCGTGTTGTGTGTGTGTGTGCGTGGTGTGTGTGTGTGTGTGCGCGTGCGTGTGTGTGTGTGTGTGTGTGTGTGTATGTGTGTGTGTGTGTGTGCGTGCGTGTGCGTGTTGTGTGTGTGCGTGTGCGCGTGTTGTGTGTGTATGTGTGTGTGTGTGTGTGTGTTTGTGTGTGTGTGTGTGTGTGTGTGTGTGTGTGTGTGTGTGTGAGTGTGTGTGTGTGTGTGTGTGTGTGTGTGCTTATTTATGCTACATATACAGTGCTCACACACCAATTGCTGCAGGGGCAACAGCCAGCAATTCCAAACCCATGCTTTTCACAGTTCTACTAGCAAATATTTGTCTTCATTTCCACGTTCATTCTTTGTAAATAAAGCATTTGGATTAGTTTAGCTTATAACAAACTTATAATATCCAATTCATCATATTGGAGCTGAGTATGCTTGCATGGAGGATTCTTTGAATTTGCTGACAAGGTCCTTGAACAGATTAACTAGGTCTTTTGACCCTGAATACATGGCAAAGGAACCCCAGTCTGATGGCCAGTATAGCACCCCAAGCCATTACAAGATAGGTGTCGCCAGGCCCGGCAGTGCAGCTAGAATTCGGCACGCGCCTCCACCTTCACCTGCAATACTTGCGCCACGGGCACACACACAAAAGGCCCCAGCCTCACACTGCGCTGACATGCGGCCCTCCCAGCACCCGATCAACGGGGCCGTTCGGTGCAGTTCTTTCGAAGCTGCTGCTCCCAAGCATGTTACCCTGCACAGCTCATTGCTGCAAGACCCAGCCCCCCCGCAGAGGTCAGCAAGGAGTGTAGCAGGTAAGTTACAGCGACACACGCTTGTGCACACGCACACGCACACAATGTGCATACACGCGCGCAAGCGCACACACACACACACGCACGCACAACACACACACCCAAGATACGAATACACAAACATGTACACATATAAACACACAATTACACACAAACACAGGAAGCGCAGCTGGCAGCGCTGCACCCTCCTTAGCAGCAACCCTAGGCAAGGTAGGGCAGGGATCTCTATTGAAAAACGTGCTCGTGATGATCCCTGCACAGAGGCAGAATATAAACACTCACTTACATAAACACATCCGCACTCAAACGCACAAACACTCATATAGACACACATGCGCACAAACATAGGCACACGTACACACATAGACACACACGCACATACACACACAGATCCATCGGCAGCTGGCCTCCACCTCCCTCCCCCATGGCAAAGACCCCAAAGACCCCTCCGCCTGGATGATGCACAACCCCAAGCACACCATCCTGCAGGTGACTTAGTGTGGCGTGACCTTTGCTGTATCTGCGACCACAAAACGCAAAACTATTCGCTTTCGTCGGCCATCTCCTTCTTGCCCTGATGCTGATGGACGAGCACAACAGCAAGTATTTATCCGGCTTGTTGTCCAGTTGCTTTTCCTAGGCCAAAGCAAAGCAGCATGGGTCATGCTGCATGACTGGAAAAATTGTACGCCAGTTGAACTAGGGTCGTACAAGGCTGGTCAGCAACACGTGCCAACCACGCTTGCTGAGTCTGGGTACCCTTTTTATCACAGGCACAATTGCTCATTTCTTGCCGCCTCCCTTTATCCCCTCGTGCAAAGCTCAGCCGCCTCTGTTGTTAGGGAGCCAGCCTCTTCACGCTCTTTTGTTTCACAAAAACACTGGTCAACCTCTGTCTTGGCAGAACACTTGTACAAAGTATCCTCACATCCTCACGCTCTTTTTTGTTACAGACCCAAGCTGTACCCATTACATTTGAAAAGACCCGCTTTCACCATTTTACCATTCCACAAAGATAGTTTCCACCCTCAGGACCCGGGCCAGATCTCGCTGTTTCAACAGACCCATTGCACAGCTCGAGCTTCATCTGCCCTTTCACTTTTTCATATACTAGGCTGCGCCGCCCTAGTAGTTGAGTTAGTTGATTCCCTACACACCCAGGCTAGCCTTAACAGGCTCAGCCGCCTAGACGGGCACAAAGACAGCTTTCAACTTTCACGTACGACCGTACGACACTGATCCACTTTTCTCTTTCTTCTTGTTCCCTACAGACCCAGGCTAAGCTCAACAGGCTCAGCCGCCTAGACAGGCACAAGGACCCACACCCATCACACGCACAGCAGCTCGGCCCTCCCCCTCAGGCCCATCCACAACGAGCTCCCTCGCTGGCAGGCAGCAACGCAGCTGGTGTGTGTCTGTATTGTTAAGTGTGTGATGTGTGTGTGTACGTGTGTTTGTAATGCTGTGGGTATGTGTTGCTGTGTGTGTATGCGTGTGCTTTCATGTGAGTTCATGCGCATAATTGGTGAGGTCTGTGTGTTGGGAGTAGGAGGAGGTGACAGATGTCTGCTCACAGCAGCAAACGCAATTTCTCTAGCATGCGCAAATAGGGAAAACAGCAGGTTCTTAGTCGTGGAACATCCAACCGTGTGATAAGCGTATTGGCACCCAAACAATTCACCACTCACAACTCACATGCATTGGCAAATAACCACACACACACACACACATCACACACACACACACACTCTCTTTTTCTGTCCTTCGGCCACAAGCGAAAGATAATGGGTACTTATGCTACCACTGCTGTCCTCTCAGACCCAATTGCTGCACAGCACAGTGACACACACACTCACACTCCCCCTCCCTCACCCCCCTACACACATACACATACACACTCACATACACTCACTCACACATACTCACACTCACAAACACACACTCACACACACACTCACAATCACTCACACTCACACACACACACAATCATAAATACACAAACACACACACACACAAACGGGCAGGCATCAACAGTAGCGTTTTTGCAGACCGGCCCGACCAGTCCCTCCTGCGACCATGGTCCAGCAACGCAGCACCCCCCGCTCTCAACAGCAGCAGTCTCCAGAACCAACAACAGCGTGGCAGTGGCCTTCAGCAACAACAGACACAGCAGCAGCACCCTCAGCTGCACCCGCAACTGCAACATCAGCAGCAGCAACAACGACAGCAGCAGCAGCAGCAGCAGCAGCAGCAGCAGCAGCAACAGCAAAGCAGCAGCCCTCTGCAGCACCAGACAAAGCTGCAGCCACAAAGCAGCCTGCTGCAACAGCAGCAGCAGCAGCAGCAGCAGCAGCAGCAGCAGCGGCAACAGCCCCCCCTCCTTCTTCTACGCCCTACCCCTCCGGTACCGCCCCACACCCTTGGTAGGCCGCCCGCAGCAGCAGGCACAGCTATGAGTCTGGCTGGGGCAGGGGCCCTGCAGCTGCACGCTCAACCCATGGTAGGGGCATGCACATATGCATACGCGTACATAGAAACACACACATGTGCATTTGTTTTTGGACACGCACACTTGCACACACATGCACACACAAGCGCACACTCACACACACGTGCATACGCACACAAAGCACACATACACACACACACACGCATACATAGAAACACGAAAACGCATGAGATCATCGGAAGTCATTGGTTACGTGGCAGCCATGTGTCCAAATGTTCATTAACATGCAGTGTTATGCGACAATGAATTAAGCACACCAATTGCACACGTAGAGTTGAGAACAGATGTACACCAGCACTTATAAACAACATGAGCCCGTTCACCCCTTTTCTCACAGGCCCATAACAACACAGGAAATGATCGATTAGGGGGAGCTGGAAGAGGGAGAGGTACGGCAGCTTGCATGCATTTTATGCTTGTATAATAAATAGCACGTGCGTGAGCACGCACACATATGCATACGCTCGTAAGGACAGGTAATGATGTACCTGTGATTGTTTATGGAAGTGTTTATGAAAGGCAAACAACGCACAAACACACATACACACACGCACACACACACACTAGCAGCAGGAGTTCAAGGCTTCAGCGCACAGCAGCCCCCCACCAGCCCGGGCCCTCTACAGGTGAGATGGAACATTTTATAGGAGTGTGCGTGTGTGTGAGATTATGTGTGTGTGCAGGTGTGCATGAGCAGGCGTGCATGTAAGTGTGTGTGTATGCGTGTGTGCAGATGCGCTGTGCACACGTGTGTGTGAGTAGTCACGCTCGTGGTGCAGCCCTTATGAGTGCTCTTTCATATACAGGAGCACATGAAATCACCAGCAAGCAAAGATAAGACTCGCGGCCTTGGCAAGAAACGGTGTGCCCATCCCTTATATTGTGCCTTTTGCAGAAGGGGGGGGGGAGAGGGGCAGGAGAGGGTGAGCATCCAGGACTGCCTTCTGGACAGCAGGGTACTGGCCAGGCTTGGATGGTGCCTACAGGTGTGGGGCTTGCGTTGTTTTATTTGTTTTGTGTGTTAGATGCTAGGTTTTGGTTTGATTTTTGTGCGTTAGGTGCCAATGGCGGAACCAGGCTGGTTCTGTGAGCACTTGGGTGCAGGGCCTGGCCAGGCGTGGATGCCACCAGCAGGCTGGGCTGACAGTATGATGTGTGTTGTTGTGGATTTTCCCATGCCATGTCTGCTTGCTGAATTGTAGTGTCTTCACTGCTGTGTGCGCTTGCTACTGTGTTAACGTGATGCATACGTACAAGGCGCCAAATAGTGGTGACGGCCTTTTTTTGGTAAAAGAGGCCCGGCCAGGCGTGGTCGGTGCTCTGCTTCTTTGTTTTTTGTTCTGAGTTGCTTGCTGTGGGATCTTGGGTGCGTGCTGCTGTGAGATCTTGGGTGTGTGCTGCTGTGGGATCTTGGGTGTGTGCTGCTGTGGGATCTTGGGTGTGTGTAAACAGAGAGAGGCGGTTTTGTTTTGCTCGAGCACGTGCCAGTGACTTCAGTAATCAGAATCCAGAATGGGGGAAGGGCCTGGGCAGATGTGATGGGTGAAGGTGGTCCCAAAGCAGAAAGGCTGGGCAAAATGTTCAGGCATGGTGCCTTGAGCTTAAGAAGGTGGGCCTTACGAAAGTGAGCCTTGAAATATTGCATTCCGTTCGTTTCTCAGCTTACTTTGAGGTGCTACTTGGTGGAACTGGATTAATATAAGGTTTGGGCAAAGTGTTCAGGCATAATGGCTTGTGCAGAAGAAGTCACCGGTTCTCCCTTCTTTGCTTTGTTTGAGGTGTGATCTAAAGTCAGAATGCCGTGGGGCTACCGAGCAGTTCCTTTCGAGTTTGAATGCAGCACTCCACAGAACCACACTGCGTGCGCACGTTCAAAATTGCACACACACAGAGTCTGCTTTGCGACAGCTGCCTGTCATGCACAAGCCGTGGGGCTACCGAGCAGTGCCCTCTGAGGCCGGTACGCACGCAGATTGGTGGAAGCGCGGGGGTGCGAACATGAACAGCAGAGCCAACAGTGCGATGGGCAGTGTGAGGAGCTACCCACGGACGGCGGTGAGTGAGGTTTTGCTTTCGCCACAACCACAACCGTGAATTACGTACACATGCCTTACTGTTCTGCCATGATGCCGACAGCAGTGAGTGAGCTCTTACATAAAGTGATTGCGCATCACACAGTCGAGATGTGAGAGATTGTGTTGCGGTTGTTGGCTCTGTGTAAGGAGTAAGGAGTGAGCCTGAGCAAGCAGCTTGCTCCCTGTCTGCTCGTAAGGAGTGTTACAATCCTGAACGTTTATAAGGAGCGTGAGCATTTGATAGGTTCCGGAACGTTTTTATGGTGGTTGGCCCTGCAAGGTGTGAGTCTGGGCAAGTTGCTCACTCCCTGACTGCACGTAAGGTTTGTAAGGAATGGGATGTTGTTACAGACAGACTTTTCATAGAGAGAGAAAATTGCATGACAGGAGATTTGAAGGTGGCCTTGAACTTTGAGCAAAGTGTACTGTTTTGATCCTTCTGCCGGTAAAAGCTAGCCTGCTTGATCTCAGCAACACGTGAGCACATTTGTAACATAGTGCACAATGCTTCTGTGTAGTGCCAGCAGATGGATCTCTGCCTGCCTGCTTGTAGGTTAGGTTACACTAGAGACATGCGCATGCACACACATGCACACACATACACACACTTAACCTGGTGGATGTAGGTGACAGACAGAGACAGTATAACTCCATCTGAGCTTGCGGCTTGGGACTCACGCATGACTAGCTTAGAAGCCACTATACAAGATGAAAAGAAGCGGAGGAAGAGGTAAGAGGAGAGCTCAGATACCGGGTTTGCGGGGTGTGTGTGTGTGTGTGTGTGTGGTTAGTGTGTGTTTGCGGTGTGAACTGGCTAAGCATCCTATTTGTTCAAAATATGTAAGTTGTAAGAAGTTTTCATTGCTGCTTATCCGATGTGACTTGCAAGCAGGTTTGAAGTGGAGTTACGACAGCTAGAGGCGCTAGCCATGAGCAGAGGCGCACTCACAACGGGAGGTGAGAAATTCATGGTTACATTTTCAAAGCACTCATTTGCTGGAGGAGAAACAGGAGGGCTAGAGCTATTCACCTCTGCAAAAGTGTTCATGTGGAATACGGAATCCAAATAAATTGTCTCCGATTTGGGTCTCCTCCTCTGGAGCCCCATCGTAATATGCACCACACAGACATTGAGTACATTTTCCTGGCTCTTCTCATTTTGCAGGGATTGCGGTAGCAAAAGGGCCCACTGCAGGCCAGCAGCAGGTCCAACAAGTTGCTGCAATGCAAAAGGTCCCAGCTTAAGTCCTGCGGTAGAGGGATGCAACCCACACAGGCAGTGAACACCACTCCCATTACAAGAACAGGTGTTACCATCAACACCACACAACCGACACAATGAATAATTGCCATAAGACGTGCTCATAGGATCTAGTAATGATGTGATGTCGTGTTGCAACCAATTGCGATAATTGTCAACAAGAAAATTATAGGTACCCTTGTTCGCCCCAGCATGAATTCAAAAAAGAAAAAAGTAAAAGTCTACGCTGGAAGTCACCAGTGTGCATTAAGGAAAGGCTCTCAACTAGTGCTCACACTAGCCAGAGCCCCACCAAAAACGAGGGGAAAAAAAGAGAAACAACAGAGACTAATGAGGATCCGGCGGGTTGTCAGAAAATGCAATCCGGCCTGCGTCTAGCCCTCCTGAAGCCAGCCGCTCTACCAGTAACCCCCCCGACAGACCCCCCATTATCACTGTTGTTGTTAAGGTGTATTTTAAAATTGTGTCTTGTTTTTGTAATCTTGTTCATGCTTTTTATTGCATGGCAGTGCAGTTTAGTAGTAGCTAGTTGGTGCACTTTGTGCGTGGGGACGCTTAAGTTTAGTGGAGGAGTTATGGTGTACTGATTGTGGATTGTGCCCCCGACTCCAAGAAGTCATGAAATTCACGTTTGCAAACTTGTAGAAGAAAACTACATAGGCAATGGAACCTCTCCCCACGTCAACCAAGAAAGAGGAAAAGCAAGAGGGATGGGACGCACTCCACCTTTGCAACAAGTGTTCCTGCTACGTAGCGTTGCAAAGAGCTCCTTGCCAGTCTCCAAAGTATCTTGTCGAAAGTTGATGTGTGTGGTCTTGCTTAAGATTAAAATCAGATTGAATTCACGCATGAAGCTAGCTTGATGGGGTGCTGTATGGCTCAACCCACAACAGAACTCTTTCCTAAATCTATGCCGAAAGTGTTTACACCACTGGCATGTGTTCCTTTACTTTTACACATGAGCAAAACTGCACGATAGAATGATTGCTCGCGATCTTTGGTCTTAGAGGTGAATTTCTGGACAACCCGTGCATATGAAGATAATGAAATTGAAAGTTAGGACACGCTGGTTGTGTCCACACATCCGTTGGTACGTAACTTTCGCATGTAGGAGCCTCCGTTACTCTCTACACCATCTTTTTGGGAGTGGGTGGCATCATCTACAAAATCACACGCTTAAGCCTTTTAAGGAGCTGAGTCTTGATTCTCAAAGCAAGAGTTAAAAAATTTGCCTCCAAGCTTCATGATTATTCTGTCAATTACGCTGCCAAACTAGTCCATACCAGGCGTGCCATTTCCAGCACTATTATCAACTCTCATCAGGAGACGGTTTCAGGCAAGCAAAGCCTGCAACCCTCCCGATCCACATTGATCTTTCTCTTTTCTATTGGTGGACGATTTTACGGTACCCGGTACCATAGTGGCTCCTTTTCTTTTATTAATGTGAGCAACGTTATTACGACAGGAAGTTTATAGTACCCACATCTGGCTTGCCAATATCTTGCCAATATCTTATTGATCGTTGGTATGTTGCTTTATCATAGTAGAAACGAAAGAAGCTTGGAAATGTGCTATTTGTAAATGATGTGCCTATCTCCAGCCAAATACCAATGTAGGTGCACCTGGCTGCGTGCACCTACTCAGACGAGTTTGTGTTGACATTTTGCCTAATTAGTTGATATTTGAATCTTCGTAGACTTTGATATAAGTGTGTCCTAAACTAGTGTCTATCAGCCAACAAATACCACGACATGTCACACGTGTGCGTCTTTTTTTACTACGGAGCCGAAACCAAGCTGGCATTTCCAGTTCTGTACCACCTGATTTTAAATCTTGTGCTGGAGCGAGGAAGTTGGGCACGAAGACGATGATGTCTGAGGTACTCTTACGTTGTAAGGTTTGCTGGCGGCCACACACGAGGGCAGCGTTTTGTCAACAGCAGCATATCCAGTAGCTAGGACGCCTTCTGCTAGTCTTTTAGCACTACTGCACAATGAACAGCAGGCACTGGTCGCGCTGCTGCGCCCTTTCTTTTTGCAAAACAAGTACATCGTGTATATGTTAGAAAAACAAAGCCTTGTACATACAGAAACTTGGGTGTGCCTTGAAATGGATTATGCCGCACGAAGACACACAAGTGAAAAGGATGTTGCGCACACGGCAAGAAGCAAGTCCCTGTGGGAAAGTAAAATCAGAATCCACTTCTGCTCTGGCAAAACAGACGAATCTGCGACGGTGCATTGGTCAAGCAGTATTGCTATAGTACATGTACCTACTGGTGAGACAATAAAAAATAGATTCCATTTTGGAGGTGGGACAAGAAATGTAAAGAAGACTGGCGAGACCGACTGTAAAGAGTCACAAAAACAGATAAAAGACAAGGAGTTAAAAAGAGCTATGATTGTCTATAATACATGTGCCCTCGCTCCTTAATAGAAATCCCTTGCACCTATATATACACTGGACTGCTCTGACTGGATGCTCTAGGAAAAAGGTGCCACGGAGAGGGAACATGTACAACCAACACAACCCTGTTTCAAGTCTTCAACATTGAGCATTGAAGCTCCAACCAGGACAGGAGGGAGGACAGCGCCCCCTTGCTGAGCTCGCTGAGATCGTTTAAAGCCCACCATGCTGCAAGCTCACTGTCAGCTAGCAGGTAGCTTCGGGAACCTGCACAGTCAGGGCGTTTAGTAGTGCAAAGGTCCAAATTTGTTAATTTTGCTGAAATTCACAAGCCATTATTTTGAAGCTCCAGGGACCTGCACCGTTACGCCTATTGTCGGCCTATTGTCGAGTACACACAAGAGAAGTTCAGGACACTAAGGTGGATATAGAGTGTCCGATCAAAACAATCTTGTAGCATTTGCATTGGAAGGGCTTGTGATGGCCCCCAGGAAAACCCCCAGGAGGATCGCGCGCAGATTTAGACCACGGATATAAAGCTACAGACATGGCCTGTAGCTTGTTACAAAACCCCTTTGAGGGGGGACATAGGCTGACCAAAGAAAGTTCCACTGCTAACTAGTCGTGATCAAAACTTAGATTTGCTCTGAAGAAGGATATTATTTACAAACAAGCATACATTAATTGAGGTTCTCTGCCACCATTCATTCCTTTGCTTGGCGTTAACCAGTCCTTCCTTTTACCTGCAGCATCCAACAACTGCTGAACATGTACAAATTGGTCGCCTCCAGCTCGGACCGCGGCTCTCACGCTACTGGCTGCCTCCTGGCGCAGGACCTGGGCCCTTGCTAATGGTGCTACCCTGTATCGATAGTGAGTGTAGGAGAAAGTGATGGGTGTTGTGTGTGGGAATGTGTGTACATTCCACAGAAGCACATGTGTGAGTGTAGGAGAAAGTGATGGGTGGTGTTGTGTGTGGAAATGTGTGTGCATTCCACAGAAGCACATGTGTGAGTGTAGGAGAAAGTGATGGGTGTTGTGAGTGGAAATGTGTGTACATTCCACAGAAACACATGTGTGAGTGTAGGAGAAAGTGATGGGTGGTGTTGTGTGTGGAAATGTGTGTACATTACACAGAAATGCATGTCACTAGACCTCGCCCACAAAAATGCGCCTTGTTGGTTGGGTCCTTGTTGTCTGTGCATGTTTGGCAGCTTCACCAGCGGTGCTACCCTAGATATAATAAAAAGGTGTTGCATGTTGTGCACAACATATGGAAATGTGAGGTACAAAGTGCCCGAGTCTAAGAGTGCTAGCCTTTGACTTGGTGGGGAATGGTTTTCACTGCTATTAAAAGAAACTTTCGCTAATCCATTTTGGTGAAGCTCCCATTGAGATTGCCCTCCGCATCCCCAACTCAATCTGGCAGTATGCGGCTAAAAACAACCATGCCGGTCTTGCAGGCCTGCCCTACCTAAAGACTTCCTTACTCACCAGACCATGCAAATCGCTTGGTTGTGCGCATACCGAGACAAGCAGAGGGCAATTGTAATGGTTCACCCGTACACCCCCAAAAACCTACCGTTTGAGCAAGTCTGGGTTGATTGCTGGCACACAGAGCACTGGCCTTGCGGAGATTTCCTGAAGGAACTCTGAGGCCGCCGAGCAAACAGGCTTTGGCTGCAAGCATGATGCAAGTGCTCAAGTTTGAACAGACTAAACCTTTGTCCGCACCAGTAAATTATCTACAGATGAAATGGGTCAGCCCAAACCATAAACGTTAGGACTTTTAAGTTGCACAATTAGCAATATGGTTACACACATGTTTGTTACACACACAATCATAGTGTCAACCAAAACATGCTTGCACAATTAACAATTAGGCTACACACATGTTTGTTACACACACAACAATCATAGTGTCAACCAAAACATGCTTGCACAATTAGCAATCAGGCTACACACATGTTTGTTACACACACAACAATCATAGCGTCATTTAAGTTGTACAATTAGCAACTAGGTTACACACATGTTTGTTACACACACAACAATCATAGCGTCAACCAAAACATGCTGGGTCCTCCCAATCCCATACAAGCAGGGCCTGCACACTTCAAGCAGCCTTTGTTCCCAAGCACCTCTTCTTTATTGGGATTCTAAAGCTGTGTAGACCTTATTTATACTGATCCACGTGCCCGTGAAGGAAACAGGTCCGAAAGAAGGGCACAGTAACATACGCAACATCAAACCGCAGCACCGCCAGCTAAAGTAACCACTCACTTGGCAATCAGCAATCATCGTCAGCAGCAGCAACAGCACACACAATCCACCAATCTCGTCACACCTGCAGATCCCATTTTGCTAGCACTCTCCCAGGAATGAGGTGGACGTCCACGCCTGTGTGGCACTCACAACAAAATAGCATTCCCGTGTACCAGCACACACGCCCTGCTGATGCCGCCCCTCCTCCTCCTCCTCCTCCTCCTCCTCCTCCTCCTCCTTCCCCTCCTCCTCCTCC
>Ga0307947_1001423_pt1 | contig 18929 bp, 31 predicted proteins | sample OrgLakmetagen232_FD_201840 | JGI IMG/M metagenome (GOLD analysis project Ga0307947, IMG submission 201840) | Saline water microbial communities from Organic Lake, Antarctica - #232 | ecosystem: Environmental > Aquatic > Non-marine Saline and Alkaline > Saline | place: Antarctica: Organic Lake...
CCAACCAAATCCAAGACGAGCACAGACTGCTCAGCATTCCTGCGGGTCAGAGGGTGAAAGTCAGAGATTTGACGCAACACACCCACACAAGGGGATGGCACAGACTAGGACCGGCCCAAACCAGATACATACAAAGGCCAACCAAGTCCAAGACGAGCACAGACTGCTCAGCACTCCTGTGGGTCAGTGGGTGAAAGTCAGAGGAGTTGCCCTCACCAGTAGACCTTAGTTCAGCACATGAGAAGGGGAGGTGTTTTTTGCGCTTTGTTGCGTTCTGAGTGTGCAAAGGGAACTGTAATGCAGCGTAATGCAGCGAACAGACATGGTGACCAAAAGGAAATAATTGTACATAAAAACCTGTATATAACCGTATGTACTGTATACACACTGTATATACTGTAATTAACCGTATATACTGTATATACACACCGTATATGACCGTATATGTGGTGATTTCCCTGCCAAAAATACCATATATACACTGTATATATCTATACATGTATAGTTCTGGCCAAGCCTAGAAATAAGCCACAGGCAGTGAAGAGCACTCCCCACATCAATCAATGAAAAGGAGCCACTTTGGTACCGAGTACTGTAGAACTTTCCACCACAGTGAAGGAGAATAGACCATCACAGTGAAGGAGGATAGACCAATGGGGATCGTAACGCTTTGAACATGCAGAGCAGCAGGCCATCAACAACAGCGACCTTGGCCAGGTTTTGGTGATTGACTGCTCAAACAAAGGCAGGCAGGGGGTGCCAAATGGATTGCTCATCATTGGAAAGAAGAGAGGCCCACACACCCGCATCAGCCACACGCACTCCTGAACACACACACACACACATACACACACACACCTGAACACCCTCACACACAATCACACGCGCCCCCACACACACTCACACACACGCATGCACAAATACACATACACGCCCACACACACCCCCCCACACACACTTACACGCACACGCACGCATGGACACACACACTCACACACACGCACACTCACTCATACACACTCATACACACTCATACACACACGCACTCATGCTCGCGAGCACACACACACACACACACACACACACACGCACACACACACACACGCACACACACACGCACACGCACACATACACAAACACACACACACGCACACGCACACACACACACACACGCACACGCACACACACACATACACACACACACACACCTGTTGAACTTGAACATCCACAAGAAGAAAGCAGGCAGCGCTTCGTCCACGTTCAATCGCCGTGACTCCCATGGATTTCCATGCCCTGCCCCTGACTGCGCCACAGCCTTTGCCCTCTTAATCCTCCCACTGCTCAGCTCCTGGCCCAAAGGACCTGGACCAAGTTCGACAAGCATTTCGTGGCTGTGTATCTGCTGAGGCCGGAGTGTTTGCCTGTGCGTGTGCCCCAAGACGCTGCTGTTGCTGCTGCTGCTGCTGCTGCTGTGATTGGCGCTGCTGTAATTGTTGGCACTGCTGCTCCTCATGCTGGTCACGCTCCCGACCTTGCTGCTGCTGTTGATGCTGGGTACCGTGGTGGTGCTGTTGCTGCTGCCGCTGTGCCGAGTAGCAGTGGGAAGCAGGGGCAGGGTGAGACCAGCCCCGGCAATCTGTGCAGCGACAGCTGCGGTGGGTGCAGCGACAGCTGCAGTAGGGCCGCTACTGGGGCCATCCGCGGGCTTAACGAGAGAGAATATCTGAGGAGAAGCAGTGCTGGGGTGTAGCAGCCTCCGTCCTAGCCTGCATGTAGGATGCACGTACACACCATGTGCAAGGCAGTATGAGTTTACAGAACTACGACTGTGCTGCCGCAGTACGAGTTTGCAGCAGTACGAGTTTGCAGAAGTACGACTGTGCTGCCGCAGTATGAGTTTGCAGAAGTACGACTGTGCTACTGCAGTATGAGTTTGCAGAAGTACGACTGTGCTGCAGCAGTACGAGTTTGCAGAAGTTCGACTGTGCGGCAGCAGTATGAGTTTGCAGAACTACGATTGCTACGGCAGTACGAGTTTGCAGAACTACGACTGTGCGGCAGCAGTACGAGTTTGCAGAACTATGACTGTGCTGCTGCAGTATGAGTTTGCAGAAAGTACTACTGTGCTGCAGCAGTATGAGTCTGCAGAAGCACGGCTGTACTGCAGCAGTACGAGTTTGCAGAACTACGACTGTGCTGCCGCAGTACGAGTTTGCAGAACTATGACTGTGCTGCTGCAGTATGAGTTTGCAGAAAGTACAACTGTGCTGCAGCAGTATGAGTCTGCAGAAGCACGACTGTGCGGCAGCAGTACGAGTTTGCAGAAGTACAACTGCGTTCCCGCAGTATGAGTTTGCAGAACTACGGCTGTACTGCAGCAGTATGGGTTTGCAGAAAGTACGATTATGCTGCAGCAGTACGAGTTTGCAGAAGTACGACTGTGCGGCAGCAGACCGAGTTTGCAGAAGTACGATTGCTGCAGCAGTATGAGTTTGCAGAACTACGACTGTGCTGCAGCAGTATGAGTTTGCAGAACTACGACTGTGCTACTGCAGAACAAGATTGCAGAACTACGGCTGTACTGCAGCAGTATGAGTTTGCAGAAGTACGACTGTGCAACAGCAGTATGAGTTTGCAGAAGTTCGACTGTGCGGCAGCAGTACGAAAAGCAGAAGTACGACTGTGCTACTGCAGTATGAGTTTGCAGAATTACGACTGTACTGCCGCAGTACGAGTTTGCAGAACTACGACTGTGCTGCTGCAGTATGAGTTTGCAAAACTACGACTGTGCGGCAGCAGTACGAGTTTGCAGAAGTACAACTGCGCTCCCGCAGTATGAGTTTGCAGAACTACGGCTGTACTGCAGCAGTATGAGTTTGCAGAGAAGTACGATTATGCTGCAGCAGTACGAGTTTGCAGAAGTACGATTGCTACAGCAGTATGAGTTTGCAGAAAGTACGACTGTGCTGCAGCAGAACAAGTTTGCAGAACTATGACTGTGCTGCAGCAGTATGAGTTTTCAGAAGTACGACTGTGCTGCAGCAGTACCAGTTTGCAGAGTTTGCAGAAGCACGATTGCTGCCGCAGTATGAGTTTGCAGAAGTACGACTGTGCAACAGCAGTACGAGCTTGCAGAACTACGACTGTGCTACTGCAGTATGAGTTTGCAGAACTACGGCTGTACTGCAGCAGTACGAGATTGCAAAACTACGACTGCTGCAGCAAAGCTACGACTGTTACAACCCCCCTCACAAAGGGCTGAAAGACAGACACAGGCACAGAACAGTGACGGCACACCCTGTGCTATGCTAGGGCAGACAGAGGCCCGACACATACATGGCAAAAGCCACTGCATAAGGGTGCTTCACTCTTGCAAAAGCCACTGCATCACGCCACTTTTGCAAAAGCCACTGCATAACGCCACTCTTGCAAAAGCCACTGCATAAGGGTGCTTCACTCTTGCAAAAGCCACTGCATAACGCCACTCTTGCAAACGCCACTGCATAACGCCACTCTTGCAAAAGCCACTGCATAACGTCACTCTTGCAAAAGCCACTGCATAACGCCACTCTTGCAAAAGCCACTGCATAACGCCACTCTTGCAAAAGCCACTGCATAAGGGTGCTTCACTCTTGCAAAAGCCACTGCATGAAGCCACTCTTGCAAACGCCACTGCATAACGCCACTCTCGCAAAAGCCACTGCATAATGCCACTCTTGCAAAAGCCACTGCATAACGCCACTCTTGCAAAAGCCACTGCATACGGGTGCTTCACTCTTGCAAAAACACGCGCACGACCTTGTTGGCAAGAAAATGACTCAGCTCATGATGGCGGCTGATGGGGCATGCAAGCAAACTGATTCAGCTCATGATGGAGCGTGCAAGCAAACTGACTCAGCTCATGATGGAGCGTGCAAGCAAACTGACTCAGCTCTTGATGGCGGCTGATGGGGCATGCAACACACAAACAGCAAGTCCAGCTTGTTGCTAGCATAAGCAAGCGCATGTGGCAAGTAGGATACAATTGGGTGCATTATGTCCAAGGATGCGTCATACGCTCATTTGCTCATTTAGGACGTTCAAAACGGTAAATTACGCGCGCTAAAAACAATACGGCGTGTTTTACGAAACCGCCGTATGTCACATTCCTGATGATGTCCTATTTTCAGCTGACAGGGAAAGGCAGAGGGTGGTGGCTCTGAACAAGCGTATGCAGCTCAGGCGTTCAGAGGAGCAGTTCAGAAGGATTGCAGCCCCCCTGAATTGCTCGCTCACATGACACACACCTGTATATAGAGGTCTGACACACCATTGGCAAGCAAACAGCTACAGACACGGTATGGTATGACAGGGACTGTGCAAATGCAAGAGCAGGGGGGTGCAGGGGTGGTCCCTCCTGCAACATCACTGAGCGTGGACATTGATTGTTCTTTATCTTTCCTGATCGTGTAATGGTTTTCACAGTCCTAATTGCTCTGCTCGTTCTGATTTTTCAGCTTGTTTTGATCCTCTCACCTGCGAGAGAGGGGAGCTGGTGAGGGCGGCACGGATGCTGCAGCTTTGCGCGTCTGTGGTGATGAGAGATCAATGCGGAGGCGCTGCAGGATGATGGCGTTGGCCGGGATGTCTTCCAAGGTGACGAAATTAGAGACGGCACTAAGATCCAGCGTGAACAATGCTTCCTGTGTGCGTGTGTGCATGAGAGTACATGTGAGTACCTTGGTGAGCATGTCTGCACGTAAGTGTGAAAACGTCTGTACATTGCGTTTTTAAAGCATCAATGCATTTCAATTGTTAACAAACCTTGGTGCTGATCATCCGCTTTTAGCATTTCTGTGAGGAGCGGGTTCACCTGCCCTTTTGTTGAGCTGCATGCTAAAATTCTCTTCTGGTCGAGCTGTTGGGTCAGGCTCGGGTGTCTATTTGTGATCAAACCAAGGCAAACCCGCTTGAACCAAACTGCAGGCCAAAAGCAGCCTAAACACGTACGAAAGGCAAAGTGCAAACGTAGATCCAATGTCTATTTGTGATCAAACCAAGGCAAAGCGCACTTGAACCAAAACCACAGGCCAAAAGCAGCCTCAACACGTACGAAAGGCAAAGTGCTAGCATAACTATAATGTCGATTTGTGATTAATCCACGGCAAACCCGCTTGAACCAAAACCACAGGCCAAAAGCAGCCTGACACATACGAAAGCCAAAGCAAAAACGGAACTCACGTGTCGTTTGTTTCGTGATCAAGTTAAGGCAAACCCACTTGAACCAAACCGCAGGCCAAAAGCAGCCTCACACGTACGAAAGCCAAGAGCATTTCGGACTTACGTGGGAGAGCTGAGTGCCCATCAGCACACCGATCCCAAGCTGCACGCCATCTTCTGGCCACACCACTTCCTTTGCATCTCCCAGCACACTCATGCCGACACCTGGAATACGGAAATCACAGCTTGTGTTGAGGCACACCACCTTTGCAACGCAAGTTTGGCTGAATTTGGCAGAGTTTTATTGCGAGTTTGGCGGGTTTGTCGCGGGTTTGGCTGCCCTTGTTTTCTGCTGTCATTTGAATGCTTACATATAGGGTTGGCCAGAACCGTATATATACACCGTATATGACCGTATATTTGGTGATTTCCCTGCAAAAAATACCGTATATACACCGTACATACATGGTTCTGGCCAAGCCTACTTACATAACGTGAGAGTGGAGCGCGTTGCCTGTGACGTATGAACCTCCACCCCACACATTTATAAGTACTGCTCGTGCAGGGCGGCATCGCAATGTTCTATTTTAAAAGTTTTGTGTTGTTTTAAACCATTATATAGAGTGCATCAAAGTATAAAGCACGATGTGTAGTCGGGATTCATGTAACAGGTGCAAACACTTCAGGGGAGGACATTATTGCGTATCTAAATTATATGTTGAGTGCATTACAGTGGGAGGACAGCTCACATGATTTCATGTATAAAAGAGGCAGAGCATAAAACTGATGTCATTGACAGCACCAAAGGATACTTGCAACACAGGCAAAACAATGAATTCCTGCAAATGCAATGTGCCAGGAAAGTGCATGTTTTGCCGGTTTTAGGACATCAATAGAAGCTTCCTGCCAATTTGCACCCTTGGTTTGTCCATGTCCAGACATGCAGGGATTTTTTTGGCCAAAGGGAACTGGGGATATCTTAATTCTTAACAAGATAACTCAACCAGTTGTACCAGGAAGACTTGAATAAGAAATGGTCAGTTCATTTTTGTCACGATTTCAGCCGCCACTCACAAATGCGGCTGTCTTTTCGTGGGGGACGCCCTTAATGGCACAGCCAGCGATGAGGACGACAATACAAGATGTGTGTGCTAGCTAAACCACAAACGTACACACGCACACACACGTGCACACACACACACGCAAAACACACACAAAACACACATATATACACACACATATACACAAGCTGTACCTGTGGACTCTTGCAGCACCGGCCGGAGGTTTGTCCTAACGGAGATGTACCGAGGCATAGTAACAAAGTCTCTGTCCAAGGCGTCGTTTTCCCCATCCTCTTTCGTGGCCAGCATTGCTGCAAGCAAGTCCTCGCCCGCGCTGACCTGCAAGCGCAAAGCAAACAAAGCCAGGTTCTTCAATTTCTCCATCCTCTTTTGTGGCCAGCATTGCTGCTAGCAAGTCCACGCCCGTGCTGACCTGCAAGCGCAAAGTGAGCAAAGCTTAGTTTTGAAGGCGTCGTTTTCTCCATCCTCTTTTGTGGCCAGCACTGCTGCTAGATTCTCAAAGAGAGACTCAACAATCACATGCAACGAAAAATAGATCGAAGTAGAAGAGAGGTAGGTGACCGCACACAACGAAAGACAGATCGGAACACAGTGGAGAGGTAAAATTACAGAAAAAATATTGGATTTGTTGGGTATGACTCCCCCAACCTAGCGCTTAACACGCTGTCTGAGATGCACTCTTTCACGCTTGAGCACCACTGACCGACAAACTGTCTGAGATGCACTCCTCTACACTTGGGCGACACTCGAGCACCACAAACAAGACGTTGTCGGAGATGCACTCTTTCACGCTTGAGCACCGGTGACCAGCAAACTATCTGAGATGCACTTCTCCACACTTTCATACCAAAACCCCACGCGCTGACTGAGATCGTTCCATTGCAATTACGCACCACAAACTGGCACGCTGTCTGAGCTGTACCCTTTCTATTACATAGGCTCATACACACTCTGCACGTGCACCCCTCTTGTTAGCAGTGTATGTGCATCACAGACAGGCCTAGCGATTGTCAGTCAACTCACTCTAGCAATGTTGCCCTGTATTCTCATGTGTGCATGCGTGTGTGTGTATGTATGTGTGTGTGTGTGTATGTGTGTGTATGTGTGTGTATGTGTGTGTTTGTGCGCGCTTCTTATGTATGATGCCTGTGATACGTATGCTTGTGAAGTACGTGACCATGACAGAGGCTTGACGTACGAAGGGGTAAAAAATTTGACGAGGCTGCGTACATAAGGTGTGCAAATTTTACGACAAGCAGGTTGTGGGATCTGTATGCCAAAACAAGTTATGCCTGACATTAAACAACCTGCTTGTTGCTACCTTGCACTGGGAGGTCGGACTCTGGTGTTGGAGTGGGTGCCTTTGCAGACTTCAGAATGTCTCTGTGAATGCCTCGCACCTCAGGTATGCGAGAGCAGGCCCTCAAAGGAAAAGGGTGTGTCCTTCCAAGGGCGTCCTTCCAACTTCAAATAAACTTCTCGCACCTCAGGTATGCGAGGTCAGGCCTTCAAAGGAAAAGAGTGTGTCCTTCTAAGGGTGTCCTTCCAGCAGAAAAAAAGCTTTTCGCACCTCAGGTATGCGAGGTCAGGCCCTCAAAGGAAAAGGGTGTGTCCTTCTAAGGGTGTCCTTCCAACTTCAAATAAACTTGCGAGGTCAGGCTCTTGTCCTTCCAACTTCAGATAAAAAAAACTTGCGAGGTCAGGCTCTTGCCCTTCCAACGTCAGAAAGATTTGCACTGCATGATGCGAGGTGGGACTTACGATGGAAAGGGGTGCGTTCCAAAGCTTCACAGGGGCGTTCCTTGGTGGTTCAGTGTCAAGGTCCAGGCGTGGAAAGGAGGCTCCTTCTGGGTAGCTTGATGTAAGGGTCACATGCTCCATGCGAATGCCAAAGCCAACCATCCGCCTGCGATTGGAATAAGAGTTGTGAGTAGCATGTGGTTGTGTGCACGTGTGCACTAGTGTGTGTGCATGGGCGTGTGCGTATGTGTGTGTATTTGTGCGCGTACATGTATTCGTATATGCATACCATTACCTACCTGCACTTATGTGTGTGCATGCATGGGCGTGTGTGTATGTGTGTGTATTTGTATGTGCACACCAATACCTACCCTGCACTTATGTGTGTGCGTGCGTGTGTGTACATGTGTGTTCATGTGTGCAGAGCGCCTCCTAGTGCTTATGTGTGTGTTTGTGCAGGTGTTCGCAATTCATTCAACCCTGACACATAGCTTACGCACGTGCGCATGATTGTTCCTGTTATGCAAACTCATGATTCAAAACACAACATCTGTGTTTCACATTTCCAGTGAGTGCCTTACAGTAACACAGCAGGACAAACATACTACACTTCCCGACAGCCACATACTTAGCAGGGCGCAATCTCTGTGATCGATAGTGCACCGTGTTAAGCTAAATTGTAAAGGCACACACATACAGCCACGCGCACTTACCAACACTCCACACATTGTACACAGTCTCGATACTCGTTACAATGCACAAAGAGCACACACACAAACACATACACACATATGCACATACACACACAATCACACAAACACCAACACTGCCCACATTGAACACAGTCTCAATACTCGTTACAATGCACAAAGAGCACACACACAAACACATACACACATACACACACAATCACACAAACACCAACACTACACACATTGTACACAGTCTCGATACTCGGTACAATGCACAAAGAGCACACACACAAACACATACACACATACACACACAATCACACAATTACCGACACTGCCCACACTGTACACAGTCTCGATACTCGGTACAATGCACAAAGAGCACACACACAAACACATACACACATGCACACACAATCACACAATTACCGACACTGCCCACACTGTACACAGTCTCGATACTCGGTACCATGCACAAAGAGCACACATATACAAACACACACACTCTAACCCAGTACAATGCGCAAAAACACACAGCAAAGAGCCACTATACACACACAAACACACACACACAATCTAACCCAGTACAATGTGCAAACACACACAGCAAAGAGCCACTATACACAAACACACACACATTCTAACCCAGTACAATGCGCAAACACACAGCAAAAAGCCACTATACACACACACACATTCTAACCCAGTACAATGCGCAAACACACACAGCAAAGAGCCACTATACACAAACACACACACACACATTCTAACCCAGTACAATGCACAAACACACAGCAAAGAGCCACTATAAACAAACACACACACACATTCTAACCCAGTACAATGTGCAAACACACACAGCAAAGAGCCACTATACACAAACACACACACATTCTAACCCAGTACAATGCGCAAACACACAGCAAAGAGCCACTATACACACACACACACTCTAACCCAGTACAATGCGCAAACACACACAGCAAAGAGCCACTATACACAAACACACACACACACACATTCAAACCCAGTACAATGCGCAAACACACAGCAAAGAGCCACTATACACACACACACACTCTAACCCAGTACAATGCGCAAACACACACAGCAAAGAGCCACTATACACAAACACACACACACACACATTCTAACCCAGTACAATGCACAAACACACAGCAAAGAGCCACTATACACACACACACACACTCTAACCCAGTACAATGCGCAAACACACACAGCAAAGAGCCACTATACACACACTTTCAGTAACACTTTCAGCAACACGTGGCAGACAACCAGCTCTGAACGATTGAATTGATGGTACAGAAATGCGACGAAAGCAATGATGCGTGCAGTCTGGTTGAACACAGAACAGTGTGGCTAAAGACTGGTAGAGCTTAAGCGTTTATGATTAAAGGCGACGCAGTTAGTAGCAAAAAGGCTGTGAGCCTGAGACGCTTAAGAATGAGCAGCCCCTGACACACACACACACACACACACACACACACCCATACACACACACACACACACACATACTGCTCAGAAGCCAGCACACGCCACTCAGGGACCCAAGGTATTCCGGCACATTTGAGTGCTTGCGTTTCTTCACAAATGCTTTTTAAGGTTACTCCCTGTGACGGGCAGAGCTGGCCTTTGCTTCAGTGTCAGGCTGGCATGAATCGAATGAACAGCAAATCACACGAGTTTGCTCTCAAGTAGACCCACGCGGTTGCCAGCTGATGATCTTTGCTTCAAGCGTCAGGCTGGCATGAATTGAATGAACAGCACATCACACAAGTTTGCTCACAAGTAGACCCACGTGGTTTCCAGCTGATAATGTTTGCTTCAAGCGTCAGGCTGGCATGAATCGAATGAACAGCACATCACACGAGTTTGCTCACAAGCAGACCCACGTGGTTGCCAGCTGATAATCTTTGCTTCAGTGTCAGGCTGGCATGAATTGAGTGAACAGCACACGAGTTTGCTCACAACTGAACCCACTCAATTGCCAGCTGCGCCCCCTGAAAGACACGGGTGCCAACCGCTCTGCTTCAACATCCAAACAACACAAGATGCAAGCACACACACATCGCTTGCAACTGAACCCACTCGACAGCCAGCTGCGCCCCTTGCTTGGTAGATTTGGCTTTCAGCTCGATGCCAAAGCGGTGCACCCAGGACGCGATGAGGTTGCTATGTGGTGAAGGTGAGTTTTTAAATGCGCCCCTGGGTATGCACATGGGTGGGTGTGCGTGTTTGTGTGCGTTTATGTTTGTGTGTATGTGTGTGTATGTGTGTATATGTGTGTGGGGGGGGGGTGTTTGTGTGTTTGTGCGTGTGTTTGTGTGTGTGTGTGTGTGTGTGTGTGTGTAGAAGTAGAAGTAGCAAAATCTGTGTTTGTTTGAACAATTGGGCAAGTTGGGTGCCCTATTATGAGCCATATGCTGCAGGTAAAGATGAGGGCTGCAGTCATGAATGGGGGCTGCAGGCAAAGATGAGGGCTGCAGTCACAAATGGGGGATGCAGGCAAAGATGAGGGCTGCAGTCACGAATGGGGGATGCAGGCAAAGATGAGGGCTGCAGTCACAAATGGGGGATGCAGGCAAAGATGAGGGCTGCAGTCACGAATGGGGGATGCAGGTATGGATGAGGGCTGGAGTCACAAATGGGGGATGCAGGCAAAGATGAGGGCTGCAGTCAAGAATGGGGGATGCAGGCAAAAATGAGGGCTGGAGTCATGAATGGGGGATGCAGGCAAAGATGAGGGCTGCAGTCAAGAATGGGGGATGCAGGTATGAATGAGGGCTGGAGTCACGTATGGGGGATGCGGGTATGGATGAGGGCTGCAGTCACGAATGGGGGATGCAGGTATGGATGAGGGCTGGAGTCACAAATGGGGGATGCAGGCAAAGATGAGGGCTGGAGTCATGAATGGGGGATACAGGCACATTGAGTGCTGCATGCAGCAAAGCAATCCTGCCAATTCATAAGAGTAGGGCTGGCCAGAACCGTATACATACACCGTACTTGACCGTAAATTTGATGGTTTCCATGCCAAAATTGCCGTGCATACATCGTATCAATGAGGTTCTGGCCAAACCTAATTAAGAGCTTGGGGGTGTACAACAGAGACGCAGACTGCTTTGCGGTTGGAGGGGGGCGTGTAACACAATCAAATTGCTGTATGGTTGGAGCCTTAAAAGTGAAGCTGACAGTGTAAACAAGTCAGGCACTCAGCATTATGCACAGTTGCACAGATCAGGAGATCAGGAGCTTACTCACCAGTAAAACAGGTACCCAAACTCAAAAGCGGGCAAGACGAGGGTGCAGTTGCTGATAAGGAGCTGCGGAGCATTTCTGAAAGGATGTGAGTGTGAGAGAGTGAGAGGGTGAGTTGGTAAGTAAGTGAGTGAGTGTGATGTCTTTTAAGAGGTAAGAACAGCAGGTCTTGGAAGGCTAAAGGAAGAAGTGTTGCCCAGACGACCAAAAAACCTCAGCAATTTGTCAACATGACCGCCCATGCCTCCACATACCTTCAATCCAAACACCCACACCAGCACCAACCCCCAAATTCACACCCACACCCAAACCTGCACCAACCCCAAAATTTACATACCCACACCCACACCCACACCCACACCCACATCCACCCACACCTATACCCACACCCACCCGAACACAAACACACACACACACACGCACACACACACAAACACGCGTGCCCACGCTCATGCACACGCACAAACACATGCACACTCACTCACTCATCCACACTAACACACACGCACGAGCACGCACATGATCCTGCGCTTGCACGCACACACGCACACATACACACATCCATACACACCCACCCACACACACACACACACACACACACACACACACACACACACACACACACACACACACACACACACACATACTAGCCTGCCGGCCCGCCTGTATGCACGCACGCACACAAGGGCTTACACATATGCACTCTCTCACACACACACATCCACACACACGCACACACACACATACACACACAGATTCAAACACACCTGTTGAACTCAAATCCATGTAAGCAAAACGAGAGGGACAGTAATGGAACTGCTGCATCGCCTCTCCACTTTTCCAGGTACAAATTAGTCACGGTCAGGTTTTTTAGTGTGACCGTTGCAGTGGGCTCATCAATGGTCAAGATCTGCAAGCACACATGGGCAGACACGAAGAGGCTACTGGAAAGTGTGACACTAGTTCACATGCAAACAAACGCATACACACACGCACGTTCACACGCATGCATTCACCCACACACGCACATGCACGAGCGTATAAATACACACTCACACATTGACACACGTATATACACACACATCCGTGCACACAAACACACACACACACACACACACACACACACAGAGGCACTTGCAAAAGACTAACACACTGACACGCAAGCACCTACACACACACACACACACACATATCACACACATACACACAGAGGCACTCGCAACAGACTCTAACATACTGACATGCAAGCACACATGGTCACACCCACACTTGCCTGGGGTTGCAACGCCAGGTCTAGAATGCTGTTCCGAGAGTAATTTGAGACCCATGTGCCTTTCCACTCCATGTCGGTTATAACAGAGGGGGGTTCTGATGTGGGCCAGTCCAACTCCGCCTGCGTTCAGCCACACACACACACACACACACACACACACACACACACAGGGAAGAGCAGTAGCGTAAGGAACGCAGTGTGGTGCACCGTGTGCAAAGACAAGCAGTGTGGTGCACCGTGTGCAAAGACAAGCAGTGTGGTGCACGGTGTGCAAAGACAAGCAGTGTGGTGCACAGTGTGCAGAGACAAGCAGTGTGGTGCACAGTGTGCAAAGACAAGCAGCGTCGCTACTAGCAAAAAAAGGTGTACAGGCAGCACTGAGTGGGAGGCAGACCTGCGGGGCTTGCTGTTGCCGTGGCTAGTTGTCTTAATCACTTGAGTAGTAATTTAGTGGACGTTAGTAGTGATTTAGCGGGACGTTGGTAGTAATTTAGTGGATGTTAGTGGTAATTTAGTGGGCGATCAAGGCAATCACTTTTCACTTTAGTAGTAATTTAGTGGACATTAATTGTAATTTAGCAGGCGTTCACTTTTCACGTTAGTAGTAATTTAGTGGACGTTCGTAGTAATTTAGTGGGCTTTCACTGTTCACGTTCGTAGTAATTTAGTGGGTGTTCACTTTTCACGTTAGTAGTAATTTAGTGGACGTTAGTAGTAATTTAATGGGCGTTCACTTTTCACTTTAGTAGTAATTTAGTGGACGTTAGTTGTAATTTAGTGGGCGTTCACTTTTCACTTTGGTAGTAATTTAGTGGACGTTTGTAGTTGTTTAGTGGGCGATCACTTTTCACTTTAGTAGTAATTTAGTGGACGTTAGTAGTAATTTAATGGGCGTTCACTTTTCACGTTAGTAGTAATATAGTGGACGTTAGTAGCAATTTAGTGGGCGTTCACTTTTCACGTTAGTAGTAATTTAGTGGACGTTAGTAGTAATTTAGTGGGCGTTCACTTTTCACGTTAGTAGTAAATTAGTGGGACGTTCGTAGTTGTTTAGTGGGGGCTTGCCCACTTGGTCCCAGGGAAACACGACGCAGAGCTCGTTTCTGCTTTTTTAACACACTCATGCAACACAATGAGCTAGAAGAACAGGTGGAGAGAGCGAATTGGAAGTCCGTCAATTTGAACTACCTGACACATGGAAATGACAATGCGTAGTTCAGATAAAGGTTACCAAACTAATGTGTAGCGGCCTCTTCTGATATGACCAGGACACAAGATCTAAGGCTGCCAGCATCAAAACATGAGCGAATAAGTAGGACTGGGCAGAACTGTGTTTTATGCAGCATTAATGACGGACGTACGGTAACTCTCCTCTCTTTACATTGCTGTATACGCACCGTTATATACATGTGTGTATCAATTCGGCCAAACCTCCAAATCAGAATGCTGTCATGCTGATTTGGAGGCTTTGCGGGCCTCAACTGGCAGCAAACGATGCAGTTCATATTATTGCACACACACACACACACACACACATTCACACACAGTGAGAATGATCAGCTTTCATGAGTTTGACCCCCTTAATTGATGTGGGGAAATACTCTCTCACCGCTTGCAAGATTTCCCGTTCTTGCGCATGCTTCCCTTAACCTCACGTCCGCTTCCGGTGACCTTCAAAATTTCATCTCAATCAACGTCGTAATTGCGTATTCCCTTTGTTCCACCCTTCACACAGAGCCCATGCTGCTCATCGCATTGGCACATGCTTCCACACATACTTATCAACAAGAAGATGATCAAGATACATGGAGGTATCAAGACAAAGGCTCAAGGACAATGACATGCACTAGCACATGCGCACTCACACACACACACACACACACACACACACTCTAGTACACACATGCTTCTCCTGGCTTACCTGAGCCAACGACACATCTTCCTCCAAAGCAAAAGTAGATCTGACACGCCCGTACACGGTGCTCATGGACTTCAAGGTTTGCAGGCCTTGCAGCATATTCTTCCCATTGCTGATTGATAGCGCAACCTGCATACATTTTGTTGTGGGCTATTGGGACTGAACATGATGAGAGCGCAATTCCTTCCTTTTGCTGATTGATAGCGCAAGCTGCACACAATAGCGCAAGCTGCACACAATAGCGCAAGCTGCACACAACAGCGCAAGCTGCACACAAGAGCAGCTGCAAAAAATACCGCAAGCTGCACACCAGACCAGCTGTAAACAAGAGCAGCTGCACACAATAGCGCAAGCTGCACACAATAGCGCAAGCTGCACACAAGAGCAGCTGTAAACAATAGCGCAAGCTGCACACCAGACCAGCTGTAAACAAGAGCAGCTGCACACAATAGCGCAAGCTGCACACAAGAGCAGCTGTAAACAATAGCGCAAGCTGCACACCAGGCCAGCCGCACACAAGAGCAGCTGCACACAATAGCGCAAGCTGCACACAATAGCGCAAGCTGCACACAAGAGCAGCTGCACACAATAGCGCAAGCTGCACACAACAGCGCAAGCTGCACACAATAGCAGCTGCACACAATAGCGCAAGCTGCACACAATAGCGCAAGCTGCACACAAGAGCAGCTGCAAACAATAGCGCAAGCTGCACACAACAGCGCAAGCTGCACACAATAGCAGCTGCACACAATAGCGCAAGCTGCACACAATAACGCAAGCTGCACACAATAGTGCAAGCTGCACACAAGAGCAGCTGCACACAACAGCGCAAGCTGCACACAATAGCGCAAGCGGCCCACCAGACCAGCTGCACACAAGGGCAGCTGCATACAATAGCGCAAGCTGCACACAATAGTGCAAGCTGCACACAAGAGCAGCTGCAAACAATAGCGCAAGCTGCACACAATAGCGCATGCTCCACACAAGAGCAGCTGTACACAATAGCGCAAGCTGCACATCAGACCAGCTGCACACAAGAGCAGCTGCACACAACAGCGCAAGCTGCACACAATAGCGCATGCTCCACACCAGAGCAGCTGGGGTTGTTATTTTTTTTTTGCGCGCGTGTTCAAAACATCAACGAGCACGGCAAAAGTGCACTTATGCGGCAGCTGAGCACTTGCACTTTGGGTAGGATGAGCTGGAGTGGTTGCTGCAAAAGTCTGTGGTCGGGTTTGTTGTGATTTAATAGATTTGTGCACCAATACTTCCCTTGAATTCAGGGAGGCATTCCTCGACCTTCAGGATATAGGGATCAAAAGGTTTTGTAATGGAACACATGCACGCTCTGCAGAGTTGTGTGGGTTGGCACCTCTTTCTGATACAGGGATCAAAGGATTTTTAATGAAATACATGCACGCTCTGCAGAGTTGTGTGGCTTGGCACCTCTTTCAGGATACAGGGATCAAAGGGTTTTTAATCAAACATATGCACGCTCTGCAGAGTTGTGTGGGTTGGCACCTCTTTCAAGATACAGGGATCAAAGGGTTTTTAATGAAACACGTGCACGCTCTGCAGAGTTGTGTGGCTTGGCACCTCTTTCAGGATACAGGGATCAAAGGGTTTTTAATGGAACACATGCACGCTCTGCAGAGTTGTGCGGGTTGGCACCTGTTGTACGGATGCTGGCAGGGTGGGGGAGCGGATTGGATATAACTTTACAATCCGTTGTGGAAGGTCGGTTAACAAGCACGTAATACAAATACAGATAACTACCCCTGTTTCCTAGGGCTAGCCAGAACCACAGACACGGTAATTTCGGAAGGGAAAACTACCTAACTTACGAACATACGGTCATAATCCCAACAAATACAATTCAGGCCAACCCTACTGTTTCTGTTTTATGGCCCGTCCTATGACACTCTTGCAAAGCAAGTCAAGCGGCACACCAGCTTGCTTGGTTTGGCTGGCTCTATGGACACGTGGGTAATTCAGTAGTGTCGTTGGCAGAAAATTCAAGGGAAACTATCTTGTATGCACAGCGAAACAACCTGCCACAGTGCTAGGATTAAATGTGTGAAAATGGACACCCACATTTAAGGGCGTGCTGGGCATTATGTCGCGGCTGCATGTCAACGTGAAGTTCAGCATGTCATAGCCCCCTGTCGTGAGCTGCTTGATGAGGATGTCGCCGTTTTCAAGCTCCTGCAAGGAAGACCAGCAGGCAAACGCGGCGAGACATTTGTTGGGGCAAAACTGTGTGTGTGTCGCACTGTGCCGAGGCAAAACAGTGTGTGTCGCACTGTGCTGAGGCAAAACAGTGTGTGTGTGTCGCACGGTGCTGAGGCAAAACAGTGTGTGTGTGTCGCACTGTGCTGAGGAAAAACAGTGTGTGTGTCGCACTGTGCTGAGGCAAAACAGTGTGTGTGTCGCAGTGTGCTGAGGCAAAATGCACATTTGAGGAGTGGCCTTTGGTTTGTCCATTTAAGAATGAGCACGCATCGGTCAAGGCGACAACTTATTGATGCATGCAGACACTGGCTTCCTTGTTCAGTCACCCATTCTGCCGTAGCAGCGGAGATATTTAGATCTCGAGCTGCCTGCCGGATCAACCCTATGTGTCTTTTGACTGCCAATCTGTCTGTCTGTTTAGCTGTGTGTGTCTGGTTGTATTTTGTCTGTCTGTATGTCTGTCTGTCTGTTTGTCTGCATGTTTGTCTGTCTGTCTGTCTGTCTGTCTGTCTGTCTGCCTGCCTGCCTGTCTGCCTGCCTGTCTGTCTGTCTGTCTGTCTGTCTGTCTGTCTGTCTGTCTGTCTGTCTGTCTGTCTGTCTGTCTGTCTGTCTGTCTGTCTGTCTGTCTGTCTAAGCACAAAAGCACAAAGTATGGCACAGGACAGGCAACTCTCTGGAAGGTAGCTGATCTGGCTTTACAACCATGCGTTGTTGTTTTGCGGCATACACTGCATGGCTGCTTCAACCACAGACACAGATTAAGCATGTGAGCATGACAGTGCACCCCCGACGCACGTAACAAAAAGGCACCCACCTCCAGGTCTTCACCAAACCTCAACTGCCGCAAATACACTCGCATCATAACGCATGGGACGAAGGCCCTTGCGTCCGTAATACGTAAGCTGTCCCCAAAGCCTGGGTCAAAGAACACAGGCGTCCCGAGGCTCTCAGCTACCAGGATGACCCTAACAAGCACGAGGCTATCCAGCGCCAGCACCACGCCCTTCTGGGGCTCAATCACACCCACATTCCTGGAAGTATCAGTGGCAGAAATTGGGTGTGAGACAATGATTTGGGGATGAGAAAGTGTGACTGTTAAAGTGTGCACAACGTTCTCTGCTTGTCATAAGTAAAGGGAGCTACACTTGCAATCCAGCAAGATGCTGGACAAACAGGGGATTCCAGCACCAACATGTGCTGTGACACAGGGAAGGCAAAACAAGATCACACTGCTTGCACACCACTGAAAAAGTGCCGTGACGTTGTGCAATGCACGGGGCGGCAGCCTGAATGAATGTTGGGCTTTCACTCCCAAATGTGAGCACAGGAACACGCATGCACAATCGCACGCACGCACACACGCACGTCTACGCGTCCACACACAAACACACACACACACACACACACACACACACACACACACACACACACACGCACACGCACACGCACACGCACACGCACGCGCACGCGCACGCGCACGCGCACGCGCACGCGCACGCGCACGCGCACGC
>Ga0307947_1001432_pt1 | contig 18861 bp, 19 predicted proteins | sample OrgLakmetagen232_FD_201840 | JGI IMG/M metagenome (GOLD analysis project Ga0307947, IMG submission 201840) | Saline water microbial communities from Organic Lake, Antarctica - #232 | ecosystem: Environmental > Aquatic > Non-marine Saline and Alkaline > Saline | place: Antarctica: Organic Lake...
TGCCTTTGTCAACGCAATATATACACACATACATATATGTAGGTGCATACATATACACACATACATATATGTAGGTGCATACATACACACATACATATGTGTAGGTGGTTTAGGGTTTAGGTTGTGTGTATGCGTGTGTATGTATGTGTGATTGTCTGTATATATGTGGCTATACACACATACATATGTGTAAGTACATGTGTGTGTTTGTTTGTATGTGTGGATGTGTGTGTATATATGTTGCTATACACACGCATACATGTGTAAGTACACACATTCTATGTGTGTGTATGTTTGTGTGAATGTGTGTATATATGTGGATATACACACACATACATGTGTAAGTACACACAATCTATGTGTGTATGTATGTGTGTATATTTTTGTGGCTATACACACACATACATGTGTAAGTACATATGTGTGTGTATGTGTGAATGTGTGTATATATGTGGCTTTACACACACATACATGTGTAAGTACACACATTCTATTCTATACAGACAAACCTTGTACAGGGTCAGCCGCAGGCTATTGCAATAAGGCAAGGCAGCAAACAGTGGCTGAAACTCAAGCACAAACACTAAAGCATGAACTGCCAACGCATGGATTCAACACTTTCCACAAACATGCATGATCTGCCAAAGCATGGATTCGACAAGCATAAACTGCCAAAGCATGGATTTAACAAGCATGAACTGCCAAAGCATGGATTCAACAAGCATTGACAAAGCATGAATTCAACAAGCATGAACTGCCAAAGCATGGATTCAACAAGCATGGACAAAGCATGGATTCAACAAGCATTGCCAAAGCATGGATTTAACAAGCATGAACTGCAAAAGCATGGATTCAACAAGCATTGCCAAAGCATGGATTCAACAAGCATGAACTGCCAAAGCATGGATTCAACAAGCATTTCCAAAGCATTAATTCAACAAGCATGAACTGCCAAAGCATGGATTCAACACTTTCCACAAAATATACCTTGCACAGGAAGCAACTGGTGGTCTGGAGAAGCAGGAGAGGCAGAGCCTGCAACTGAGGGGCGTAACAAAGCAGTAGCACCAGCTGCTACAAGAGCCTTATCAGTGGCGGAAGCAGAAGAGCAAAGGGCGGCAAAGGAGCTGCAGCAAGAGCAAGAGCAGCAGGAGAAAGAGGTTGCGCAGGAGTTGTGCTTGCGCAGGAAGGACTTGGCTGAGCTGCAGAGCAGGTGAAATTGTGCAGAGGTCTATCAGTCAGATGTTTATGTAATCGGATATTGACAAAAAGCAGTATAACAGGCTTGTCAGAAAATTAGCGCTCGCAAAGAAAGAGCATGGCTGAGCTGCAGAGCAGGTGAAGTCGTTCAGAGGTCTATCAGTCAGATGCTTTTGTAATCGGACGTATTGACAGAGGGCAGTATAACAGGCATTTCAGAAAAGAGCGCTCGCAAAGAAATAGCATGGCTGAGCTGCAGAGCAGGTGAAAATGAGCAAAGGTTTCTCAGTCAGATGTATTTGTAATCGGACGTATTGACAGAGGGCAGTATAACAGGCTTTTCAGAAAACTAGCGCTCGCAAAGAAATAGCATGGCTGAGCTGCAGAGCAGGTGAAATTGTGCAGAGGCCTATCAGTCAGATGCTTTTGTAATCGGACGTATTGACAGAGGGCAGTATAACAGGCTTTCCAGAAAACTAGCGCTCGCAAAGAAATAGCATGGCTGAACTGCAGAGCAGGTGAAATTGTGCAGAGGCCTATCAGTCAGATGTATTTGTAATCGGACGTATTGACAGAGGGCAGTATAACAGGCATTTCAGAAAAGAGCGCTCGCAAAGAAATAGCACGGCTGAGCTGCAGAGCAGGTGAAGTCGTTCAGAGGTCTATCAGTCAAATGAGTTTGTAATCGGACATTGACAGAGGGCAGTAGAACAGGCATTTCAGAAAAGAGCGCTCGCAAAGAAAGAGCATGGCTGAGCTGTGAAGTGATTTTTTTTTGTAGGAGAACAGTCCAATGCTTATCGAGGTTCCTGTGAACTGTGATCAACTGTGAACTGTAATCACACTGTGAATTGTGACCACACTGTGAATTTTAATCACACTGTGACGACATCTCCAACAATGCAGTGCAGTGAACTGTGGAATGATGCGGTTGACGTGATAGCGGGTGAGATTATAGATTATAGATGCAGTGCAGTGAACTGTGGAATGATGCGGTTGACGTGATAGAGGGTGAGATCATAGATTATAGATGCAGTGCAGTGAACCGTGGACTGATGCAGTTGACGTGATAGAGGGTGAGATTATAGATTATAGAGGGGAAATGCATGTGCATCTGCTACAGTTAAATTGCAAACAGCGGGATGAATGTCAGTCATTAATGTAGAAAACTCTGCAGAATCTGGTACCTGCAGTTTGTGTGTGCGAAACTTTGTATCCAAAATTTTGTATCCAAGCTTGCCTTAATGCGTCCATTCATGTAACGTCCTTTCCCCCTAGATCCACACATTGCTCCTTACCAGACATCCAGGAATAGCAAAATGCATCTCAGCCGCAGCACCTGCACGTTCAAAGATCACACCATATACTGTTTTCGCTAATCTCATATGCGCGTGTACATAAATCATGCAGGCTCAAAACTTTGAGCAGCCAGCAAAAGCAGCGTTTGACAGACCTACAGCACTTGCGCGCCAGACACACAGCGTCTTTGCGAGCAGCTGCGCTGCTTGAACCCCGGTGTACTTCTGCATCATCCCAGCATGCCAGAGGCAGCAAACAGGTATGTGCACGTGCCTGCGTTTTGCATTGGACAGAGTGAGGGAGTGAGGGAGAGAGAGAGAGAGAGAGAGAGAGAGAGAGAGAGAGAGAGAGAGAGAGAGAGAGAGAGAGAGAGATAGAGAGAGAGAGAGAGAGAGAGAGAGAGAGAGAGAGAGAGAGAGAAAGAGAGAGAGAGAGAGAGAGAGAGAGAGAGAGAGAGAGGATGGATGGACACAACGACGCCAGCTCTAGATCAAATATAAGCTTGATCAACACAATCATGAGATCGGGGCAGACAGAAAGTTGTAACAGTGCAGCAGAAATGCAGTGCTTGCAACAAACAGCTCTAGAGCAAAGGTCAAGAGACATCGGAAAGGACCCACGTCTAGGTGATTTTAGGGGAAAAGCGTTACTCCATGAATATTACTCTTATCCTCCATTTAGCACCACCACCCATCACTAGCAAAACATTAAATTCGTGCTAAGATACACGCAGGCCACGTCTCAGATAACAAACCCACTGAGTTCAAGGTCAGTGATTGTAGTACTTGGCACCAGGGCAGCATCTCTTTTTTCTAAATCAATGTAGGTTTCACTGCCTGCATTCACTGCATGCCCGCTACTTACAATTGATTGCTCTTTTTCTCTGATTTTCAGCGGGGTTCAGGCTGTGGGACGGCTGGGCACACTTCCATCCACACCACAACTCACAACAATCATTTTTGACCGTTCAGCACCCAGGCCTACTCGCAAATCAAAAAGGCAACAATCGAGTCCAGGTTTTTGCGCAGCTTGAGCTCTATGTTATTTTCAGTTCAATAACACATGATCTTTGTCGCTCTGCAACCAGGCGCAGTCCCAGATCAAAAAGTTAACAACCGAGGCCAAGGATTTGGAGCAGCGGCTCGTTGGGTTGAAGCAGCAAAACATTGCTCACTGCAGCACTTACACAGATCAGCAGCAGCGCGTCTTTGCACTTGAAGCTGCCCAAGGTGAGAGGATTAACACACACAGTGCTTTCTGTTCTTTTCCTGCAACATCTTGCACACAGGATTAACACACACAGTGCTTTCTGTTCTTTTCCTGCAACATCTTGCGCACACCAACATAGATGCTTGGTGGTCAGATTCGTCGCGCCAGGAATGTTTGGTGCTGGTTTCTGACAGTTGTGCTGATGTGCACATACTAGGACCAAGAAGAAGTTTGCTTTTTCTACTACAAACGCTACTCTTCTTTTTGGCACGGCTAAAGTTTAGCAGCAGATCTGTGCTACCAGCCGGCAGTTATACTTCAAACCAATGTTTTGTCAAACAAACTGCAGGGCTGAAATCCGGCAGCAGGTCCGTGCAAGCCGCTAAGAAGCAGCTGCAAAGCGCGGAAGAAGCTTTGCTTCAAGCCAAATCCAAATCCTCAGAGGTGCGAGAAAGTTTGCTCGGTGCTGTGTTTTTTCCACGTTGCACAGGTCCCTGCACACGAGACGAAGCTCTTTCAGTGTGGTGCCTTGTTCTTTGATGTTTGGTAATTCCTCTTTTATTTCGATCGCTTACGTGTGATTTTGTTTCGATCGCTTACGTGTGAGGTTTTGCAAGTCTCGGTACCAAAGCGGCTCCTTTTCCTTAGTCACGTGAGGGGTGGTGTTTAGTGCCTACATTGTTTCTCTTATCTTTTCTGTGGAAGAGTCTTGCAATGCCAAATACCAAAACGGCTCCTTTGTCACGTGGGGGGGGGTGTTTAGTGCCTGCATTGTTTCTCTTATCTTTTCTGTAAAAGAGTCTTGCAATGCCAAGTACCAAAACGGCTCCTTCGTCACGTGGGGGGGTGGTGTTTAGTGCCTGCATTGTTTCTCTTATCTTTTCTGTGGAAGAGTCTTGCAATGCCAAGTACCAAAACGGCTCTTTAATCACGTGAGGGGTGGTGTTTAGTGCCTGCATTGTTTCTCTTTTCTCTTCTGTGGCAGAGTATTGCAATGCTAAGTACCAAAACGGCTCCTTAGTCACTAGGGAGTGGCTTGCCTGACTTTCCCCTTTGTCAGGCAGTGTGCATTCCTGCAATGTCTTTTACTGCATGTTCAAGGAGACAGACACAACAAATGCCTTCAGCAAAAAAGGAAAAGAGCAAAGAGAGTATACAGTTGTTGTATACTAAGCCTCACGTGAAGGCTTCTTACCGAATTTGGCTTCAGGTGCTGGAAACTAGAAAAGTTAAAAGTAAGCCCTTCCAAAGGAAAAAAGAGGAAAAGACGATATAAACTGCAGTAGTAACCAGCTGGTGCTGCATACTATAATTGGGCAAAACAAATGAAATCGTGCTTACTGCAAATATGTTCCCATTGGGCTAAGAATGGTGCAAGGTTTGAAACCTACTGCTTAAGATAGGCATGTATGTGTAAAACGCGCACCTACCCTTGCTTAAAACTTTCTACTTTAATACCAAGGAATGCTAGGTTGTACGTGTCTACACGCACTTACCATTTCAAGCTGCAAGTGCTGCTGCTGTGCTCTTCCGGGCTGCTTTAAACGACAATGGACGTCATGAAAAATAATGGAAAAACGTTAAGGGACCAGAAAGAAGAAGAGGAGCCGATGTCTTGCTTGCGCTAATAGCGCATCTTATGCAGGGAGGCTACATACAGATCATGAACACACAATTGCTGCTTTAATTTTTTACACTGATGGTCGTTGCCATTAACCGCCAAAAACAGTGCTGCTGTGTGTCTGGCTGCAAATCATGTGTTCAAGGCGCAAGTGCTGCTTACATCAATCACAGACCACGAACGACTGTTATGGCTTTCAGGCTTCAAAGCGCGTGTCCAAAGCGCAGATGCTGGCACAAAAAGCCGACACAAGTGCTGCTTACATCAATCACAGACCACAACGACTGTTGTGCTTTCAGGCTGCAAAACGCGTGTCCAAAGCGGAAATGCTGGCACAAAAAGCCGACACAAGTGCTGCTTACATCAATCACAGACCACAACGACTGTTGTGCTTTCAGGCTGCAAAACGCGTGTCCAAAGCGGAAATGCTGGCACAAAAGGCCGGCACATCCCTCAAGGCTATGCGCGACCAGTCTGAGCGTCTGAGCAGGCAGGACTTTTGTGCGCAAGCTCAACGGCAGGAGCAGCAGGAGCAGGCCGCATCCGCGCAGGTGAGATGGTTGGTACTTATAAGGACACACACAAAGTAAGGGCGGATATTGGGTGCCAAAACTTGGCAGGAGCAGGAAAAGTGATACGTCCGCACAGGTTTGATGATGGGGTACAGATACTGGAAAATAAAGGTGGATAATTGGTTACAATAACGAGTAATAAAAGGGGCAGCAGGAGCAAGCTGCCTCCGCACAGGTATGATGATGGGGTACAGACACTGGAAAGTAAAGGCGGATATTTGGTTATAAGCACGAGTAATAAAAGGGGCAGCAGGAGCAAGCTGCCTCCGCACAGGTATGATGATGGGGTACAGACACTGGAAAGTAAAGGCGGATATTTGGTTATAAGCACAAGTAATAGAAGGGGCAGCAAGAGTAAGCGGCATTCGTGCAAGGGACATGAAGGGATGCTGAGGGTTGACATGAAGGGATGCTGTGAAGTGTGAAGTGTTGTGAAGTGTGAAGTGTGAAGTGTGAAGTGACATGAAGGGATGTTGAGAGGTTGTGAGGGAAAGGAGGTAGCGTAGGTGAGTGAAAGCCTCATCTGCCATCCATGCTTATCAGTGTTGAAAACCTGTAATAACATTCTCTACTTCTCCTCCCATATTATGAACAAGCCCCCCTTACCTTGTTGTACATGCCTAAATTGATAAGCCAGATCAAATGGAGGGGCTTTTAGCACGCGTAGGCTTGAGTGATGTTGTAAAGTCTGTTTATTTATTATACTTGCTTTGATGGCTGGATCTTGAAACCAAAACAGTGCAGTATTTGAATTGTCATTGTTGCATGCCTTTGCAGGTGAAAATCCAGAGTACGACAGTGAACGAGCTAAAAGTTGAAGTAGCAGAGCTGCTGAAACAGATCAGCAGAAACAAGTGAGTATCTTGCGAAGCTGGCAAATCCTCATGGTAGACAATTATTTTGCTGGAATCACATCTTTGCGCTTATTATTGTATATGGATTGGCTATTTTCCCTGCATAGTACAGTACAGCATAGAGTTGTTTGTTCCTTCTCCATTTTACGCGCTGCTGGTCTCTAGTCCTATTTCTCAGGGAGTTAATCCAGCCTTACACAGACACCACACACACACCCCACACACACATACCCCACGCACACACACACACACGCAGACACCCTTACACAGACCGTGCAGACTTCACCACACAGCGTTGATGACCTGTCATCAAAGTCACGCCCCTGCAATGTTTCAACGATTATCTGTGTGAGCTTACAGAATATATATATCACGTATTACTACTGCTGCACTTAAAACCCTACTTTTCAGGGAGTCCATCCAGCCCGTAGCAGCGTGTGTGGACTCCAGCACACAAACTCTGGACCATGTGAAGCAGCGCATATCAGAGCACAAGCAGCAGCTGCAGGCAAAGCAGGAGAGTCACGCACTGGCGCAGCGTCAGCTGTCGGATCTGGTTGCTGAGAGTGCAAACGACCTGGTGCCCAAAGGTGGGCAATGGGATTTGAATCATATTGTATGATAACTCTTTGCCTGAATGCATGTCCCTGAGTCTGCCCAAGCGTCTTCTTTCACAGTTAAGGTAATTTTGTGTGCTTGCAGCTTGCGTCTTGCTCTGTTACACTTAATCGTTTTTGAAGCTCGAGGTGGGTAGCAGGGTTTGCTAGTGCTACATGCTGTGTGTGAGTGCTTACCTCATTCATTGGTTCTGGTGCAAGATTTGAGTTGAAACAAAACGTGGGCTGAGGGCTTCGATTCATGTTGCTCAAAAAGAACAATGTCATTGGTACTGTAAACAATTGCTGGTCTTTTAATTCAGCACCTTTTGGTGATAACTGACAGTGCGTGTGTGTGTTGCAATGTTTTGATCTTAGCGGGGGCCCCCGTCAGGATCGCTTGTCCTAAAAGACTCCGGGCCTTCTCCTTCTGCGACCTGATTCATCATTCCAGCAACACAGGAATTCACTGTTCAAATTTTCTTCCAGGAGATCTCAGCACCAAAGAGGGCATCAGTGCAGGCACAACTCCGAGGGAGGCGGAAGTAGTATTGGGTGAGGGACCCAATGCTACTAGAGCTACACCTGCCCACCATCATCACAGCGGTGCTGCATCAGAATCTGTAGAAGGGTCTGCGGTCAGGCAGCAGCAGCGCAGCAAGAGGAAACGGCAGTACAACGGCTGCAGAAGCAGGAGCGGAGGCAGCAGCAGCAGCAGCAGCAGCCCCTCTCCCCCTTCCCACCGACAGCGCAGCATGCACAGTCACACAAAGCGGTCCAAAAGAGCAGATCATCAGGGTGCTGGTGCTGGGGCACTTGAGGTGGCCCTTCCTCAGAACCGCTCACGGAAGCGCATCCTGCTCAGCAGCAGCAGCAGTAGCAGCAGCAGCAGTGGTGGTGACAGTAGCAGCAGCGGTGGCAGTGATGGTGGTGGCAGTGGCAGTGACGGTGAGCAAAAGATGCACAGTGGGGGGGAGGTGCAAGACTCAGGGGGCGTGGACAGGAATGGCAAGAAAGGGCAGGGGATGGGAGGAAGGGCGGGCCAGAGTGGAGAGGAAAGCTATGGGGTAGAGAGGGAAGGTAGGGATGATGCTGGGTGTAACAGGAATGTCAGTGGTGGCTTGTTAGAAGAGGGTCGTGGCACAGAGGGTTGTGGCAAAGAGGGTTGTGGCTTTTTAGAAGAGGGTTGTGGCTTGTTAGAAGAGGGTTGTGGCACAGAGGGTGGTGGCTTGTTAGAAGAGGGTTGTGGCTTGTTAGAAGAGGGCCGTGGCACAGAGGGTGGTGGCTTGTTAGAAGAGGGTCGTGGCACAGAGGGTTGTGGCTTGTTAGAAGAGGGTTGTGGCACAGAGGGTGGTGGCTTGTTAGAAGAGGGTCGTGGCACAGACCCAGAGGAGGGTCGTGGCAAGAAGGCAAAAGAGGGCCGTGGGAAGGAGGAAAAGGAGGGCCGTGGCAAAAGGGTGAAGGAGCTGTGTGGCAAAGAGGCAAAGAAAGGCAGTGGCAAAGAGGCAAAAGCGGGCCGTGGCAAAGAGGAAAAGGAGGGCCGTGGCAAAGAGGCAAAAGAGGGCCGTGGCAAGGAAGCAAAGGAGGGCCGTGGGAAGGAGGAAAAGGAGGGCCGTGGGAAGGAGGAAAAGGAGGGCCGTGGCAAAGAGGCAAAGAAAGGCAGTGGCAAAGAGGAAAAGGAGGGCCGTGGGAAGGAGGAAAAGGAGGGCCGTGGCAAAAGGGTGAAGGAGCTGTGTGGCAAAGAGACAAAGGAGGGCCGTGGCAAAGAGGCAAAAGAGGGCCGTGGCAAAGAGAAAAAGGAGGGCCGTGGGAAGGAGGAAAAGGAGGGCCGTGGCAAAGAGGCAAAGAAAGGAAGTGGCAAAGAGGAAAAGGAGGGCCGTGGGAAAGAGGAAAAGGAGGGCCGTGGCAAAAGGGTGAAGGAGCTGTGTGGCAAAGAGACAAAGGAGGGCCGTGGCAAAGAGGCAAAAGAGGGCCGTGGCAAAGAGGAAAAGGAGGGCCGTGGCAAGGAGGCAAAGAAGGGTCGTGGCAAGGAAGCAAAGGAGGGCCATGGGAAGGAGGAAAAGGAGGGCCGTGGCAAAAGAGTGAAGGATCTATGTGGCAAAGAAACAAAGGAGGGCCGTGGCAAAGAGGCGAAGGTGGCCTTTGGCACAGAAAACGGAAAGACTGTGTCAGCACGCGCAGATCGTGCCACGAGAAAGGAGGGTGCAAAGTCACGGGAGGAGTCTGTCAAGGGCACAAGGGGTGCGCAAAAGAGTGAAGGGGATGGTGAGGGGGTGGAGGCTGGGGGAGGCAGGAAGAAGCAGAAGAGGGGGCAAAGCTCGCAGAGGCGCACGAAGGAGTGGCTAGAGGCAGAGAGAGGGGCGGTGGAGGGGCTGGAGCAGGAGGTGTCTATGTTGCGTGCGTCCATTGACACAGTGGCCTTGGAGGTGGGTTGTAGGGGGAGGAGTGTTTGTGTGTGTGTGTGTGTGTGTGTGTGTGTGCTGAGGAAGGGGGGAGAGGGTGATGGTGATGGTGCGGATGAGGGTATGGAGGTGGGTGGGTGGATAGTGAATACATGAGTGTGTGCTTGTGGGTGTGTGCTTGGTTGCGTGTCAAGGATGATAGAAGAATAAGGAATAAGTTTAGGAGGAAACAACCCCTTTATCAGAGAGCACTCTGACAATGAATTTAAAGACTTTGTAACATACCAAGATACCTTGGCCCTACTTTTTTCCTACCTAGGCCATTTTTGGCTGCAAGCAAAGGTGTCAAAGACGTGACCGGAAAACCAACAACGTAACAAAGATATATTGCAGACCTCTTTGCAACTTCCCCCCCTTCACAGTAATTCACCACCTCTGCCTGCGTACACGCATAAAAAACTTATAACCTCTGTCTGTGTACAAGCATAAAAACAAAACCAATTTTACAACCTCTGTCTGCGTACACGCATAATAAAAATACCAACCTCTGTCTGTGTACACGCATAAAAAAAAGCACAACCTCTGTCTGTATACACGCATAAAAACAAAACACGCTACTATATTGCAGGTATCTAGATGCAGGAGTGTTTGTTACTGTTGACGTCGTTTTCTTGTATTCTAAGAAAGATCATAGTTTGTGGTGCGCATTTATCCCCTGTCATGGAAGGACCTGCTGTTGCGGTGGGGCCTTGCTTACTGCTGCTGTGTTTTGGTTTTGAAGACACTAACTTGTGCTTTTACACGCTCATTTCTACTAAGGACGGCACTAAAAGATCTCATGCCGCCAATCTTGTGTGTGCGGGGTTTTCAGCACTAGGGTTTAATATAATCCTTGTTGTAGCCTCTTGTTTGAGCGTGTGTCAATCTGCTACCTACCACGAAGATTAGTGCCTTTTAGCCAATAGAAATCTAGCAAAATTTACTTATAGCCTCTTGTTTAAGCGTGTGTCAATGTGCTACCTACCACAAAGATTAGTGCCCAGCCAATAGAAATCTAGCAATACTTATGAGCATGCCATCTACCAGTAGTGAGGTCCATATCAAAGGACTTTCACACCATAGGCAAGCAAACGCGTTGGCTTTCCAACGGTGTGTAAAGCCTCCGATATGTACCTCAACAGGACTCACTCCAAAGCATTTTGTGAACAGAAATGAAGTAAGTGCTGCTTTCATTTTACGTTGTACCTCATTGCTTGGACAGGAAGACTTGACGGCCTCTTGCCGCCAAGCACGTGTGCGGGTCCTTTTGCGCAAAGCTGAATCACATCGGGTGGGTGTGATGAATAGCTGGAGATTTTAATTGGCTAATTTACTGATTATGTTTCTGCTCTAGTGCCAGATCCTTACGTACAATCGTGATTTAATCAGTGGGTTTGGTGCTTTATTGCAGAGGGCACTGATTTGACCCACAGACTTAAAAGTAAATAAAGTCCCAGATCCGTTGATTTGTACTATGTTTGTGTGAAGCAGCTGACCGTATCTAGGTATGTGACCGTGTGCGTATGTGACCGTGTGCGTATGTGACCGTGCGTGTGACCGTGTGCGTATGTGACCGTGTGCGTATGTGACCGTGTGCGTATCTAGGTGCATGACTAGGTATGATATTTCTAGGTGATGAAGCAGTCATGGCACATGGCACATATGTCCGTTAATTGGGAGGGTTTACTTTACTAAAGCAGGGAACACTGTTTATGCGTCATATGCATCTGTGTCGTGTTTTGTATGGGACAGGATGATTTACTTTACTAAAGCAGGGAACACAATCTGTGCGAGTCATATACGTCCGTGTCGTGTTTTGCATGCATGGGACAGGATGAGGTGGAAAAGCTGCGTGAAGGCCTTGTTAACGAACGCTATGAACGCCTGGCCAGCGCCCTGGATGTCATCAACGTAAAATTGTCTGCGGTGTACCGCTTTTTGACAGGTGTGGCTGTACGGCTTCTGTACAATTGCACAAGCACTTTATGTATCTCTACAAGTTAAACTTTCCTGGTCTCCTTGATCGCCTCTCATTGCAATATGTCAAGAAATCAATATGCTGGATGTCACCGATGCCAAGCTGTCTGCAGTGTACCGCTTCTTGACATGTGCGTCTGCACTGCAAAAATCTGTCACAGCAATTATTTGCAGCACAGATGTAAGCGTGCGTCTACACTGCAAAAGTATGTCACAGCAATTATATGCAGCACGGACGTAATCGTGCGTGTACACTGCACGGATCTGTCACAGCATTTATTTGCAGCACAGATGTAAGCGTGCGTCTGCACTGCAAAAATCTGTCGCAGCAAATATTTGCAGCACGGATGTAATCGTGCGTCTACACTGCAAAAATATGTCTCAGCTATTATATGCAGCACGGATGTAAGCGTGCGTCTACACTGCACAAATCTGTCACAGCAACTCTAGCACGAAACATGTGGTCAAAGCAAAGCTTTTATTGGCGAGGAAACACATTAGCTTTGGGTGATCTGTTTTGCATGCAGCTGGTGTTCAGCAAATTCATTGCCAATACTGCCGGCATGGGACTTGACTTTGTAGAAATGAATGGGCGATGGTGCCTGGTGCGTAGTGCACAGTGAATAGAAAAGGAAAGAAAAGAAAAGCTACACAGAGTGAGTCACAGTGCATAGTGGGTAGGAATGGGCACAGTGCACATTGAGTGATTTTCCCCCTCTTAATCCTGTGTGCGATTTGTCCTGCCCAGGCAACCAGGGCGATGCGTACTGCAGCTACACTTTGGAGCGCCGCCTACTGTTTGCACACGGAATTACGTTGAACGTCAGGTGTGTGTGCGAAGCCTACTGTTTGCACACGGAATAACGTAGAAAGTCAGGTGTGCGAAGCCTACTGTTTGCACACGGAATTACGTTGAACGTCAGGTGTGTGTGCGAAGCCTACTGTTTGCACATGGAATCACGTTGAACGTCAGGTGTGTGTGCGAAGCCTACTGTTTGCACACGGAATCACGTTGAACGTCAGGTGTGTGTGCGAAGCCTACTGTTTGCACATGGAATCACGTTGAACGTCAGGTGTGTGTGCGAAGTCTACTGTTTGCACACGAAATCACATTGAACGTCAGGTGTGTGAAGCCGAAGAGAAGAAGTAAGAAAAGAGGGGAGGGGGGAAGAAGGAGCTAGAACTGATCCGAAAGAAAGAAAGAAGGAGGGGAGCTGTCAAACCACTCCAATTTAAACAATGGACAATTAGTTTTTAATGCCACTCACCACATACCGTCCTGACCAGCACTGTTGCGCAGCGTTACTCAATGTGTGTGTGTGTGTGTGTGTGTGTGTACAGCAGTCCAACCATACCGCTTTTATTGCTGTACACACACACTCTTCTACATTTCTGTTATTACAGAGACCAGATCGAATTCATTTCAAAAATCACAACCCCATACTTTCAATGCCAATTTTACGATCACAATGTCTTCTCTCTCTCTCTCTCCCTCTTTCTCTCTCTCTCTCTCTCTCTCTCTCTCTCTCTCTCTCTCTCTCTCTCTCTCACACACACACACACACACACACACACACACACACACACACACGCGCGCACACACGCGCACACACACATGAAAACACGCACACACACATACACCCACTGTAATAACGCTGCGCAACACACACACAAATACACACAAGGCCTGACCAGCACCGCTGGCGCAGCTTTTCTGTTCTGTCTGGAGGCCAGCAGGCGTTGGCGACGCTCTCCCTCATTTTTGCTCTCCAGGTGTGTATGCATGTGTGTGTGTGCGTGTGTGTATGCATGTTAAGCGCAGATCACCATAATTGTTTATGCACCCCTAGGCTTGCATTGTGTATATTAATTATAAGTTTTGCCCCACGCCCGTTGCTCGCATTGGAGTCTTTTCATCAGGTATTCCAACCTCACATTGATTACGGTACAGTACAGTACACATATGAATGAATGTTTTGTGCCAGCAGTTTTTATAAATGCCTTGTTGCATCTGCTCAATATTTCTCACAATAACACACACACCTGCAACAAGCACGTATGAACATACGCACACGCACATGACATGAACACACACACTCTCTCTTTCTTTCTCTCTCACTAACACACACATACACACACACACACACACACACTCACACACACACATACACACACATGCACACACACACGCACACGCAGGCCGCGATGCCCAGCCCCTTCTATTTCTTTGACGAGGTCGATGCCGCCTTAGACACCATGAACGCACACACACACACTCACACACACATACACACACACACACACGCAGGCCGCAATGCCCAGCCCCTTTTATTTCTTTGACGAGGTCGATGCCGCCTTGGACACCATGAACGCTGGGCGTGTTGCTGAGTACATGGCACGAGGTGGTCAGGTGAGGAAAAAGAACAGAAAGAAACACGCAGGCAGTGAAAACCACTCCCCACATTAATCAAGGAAAAGGAGCCACGGGTGAGGCTTTTATAAACATAACTATGACAACATGAACGCTGGGCGTGTTGCTGAGTACATGGCACGAGGTGGTCAGGTGAGGCTTTTGTATGTAACAATGTCTGGTAAGCACTGATAAGCAGGCTGAGTACATTTGCTGAGGTGGACAGGTGGGGATTTAAATGCAAAACTATATGTTAAGCACTGATAAGCAGGCTGAGTACATTTGCTGAGGTGGACAGGTGGGGATTTAAAAGCAAAACTATATGGTAAGCACTGATAAGCAGTGTCAATCATGAATCACTCCAGATCATGATAAGAATATTATTATTGACACAACACACACTCATGCACACGCAAGTGTCCCTGCCCCTCTCCCACACGCAGCTCCAGCCAACCCCGCTCAGTACATCAGCCTTCCCTGTTGGTGCACCACTAACAGATCAGGTCCCTTTTACATCAACCTTCCCTGTGGGTACACCACTAGCAGATCACAACCCTTCTACTCGCTGTGTGGGCTCACTTTTGCAAAGCAACTCTGCTGCTGTGAGTACAGATCCAGGGGCACATGCTCAGGGTGGGGGTGGGGGTGGCGGAGATGGTAGAGATGGTGGTGAAGGAAAGGATGCTGGAGCTGACAGGCAGGGGTGGGTAGGCAAGGGTGAGGGTAGCTGCCAGGGAGGCCAGGAGGCGATCAGTGTTCCACAGCAACGTACAGTTCTCACGCCAAAGCACCAGCACCACCACCAACAGCACCAGCAGCAGCAGCAGCAGCAGCAGCAGCAGCAGCACCAGCAGCAGCAGCAGCACCAGCACCAGCAGCAGCAGCAGCAGCAGCAGCTAGAGCTACGGGGCAGGGCACACTCTCCTCCTTCCCCCTTTGCACAGTACATCGTGGTCAGCCACCGGCCTCAGGTCTTTGAGCGAGCGTCATGCCTTGTTGGCGTGTACAGCACACTATGCCAGGGAAGTGCGTCGTCAGGTGCTGTTGTGGCACGCATGCTGGACCTGCAAGACAAGTGATCCACACTGCAAAACTCTTGCCAGAGTAACAGATTTTGATGGAACGTGTTCCAGCGCAGAGTATCTGTTAACGGATGGAGGGGGTTACGCGAAGCCGACACGCAATTTGCCGGGTTAGAGCATTCTTGTCAGGTAGCTCTTCAGCAAGCTGTTGTGGCACGGCTCATTTTGCATTTGCATTTATCGTCATTTGATGAACAGTTATTTAGTATAAGCAGTAGATTTGCTGTATAGGTGTCCCCCTTGATCACAAGCATGACGTCCTTTAGCTTTAAATCTTTTTTTTGCGATCCAAACTTGTTCGACTTGAAAAATGCCCCCAATGGGCGACCTGGCTCTGGCTGGTACTGGAGAACTCAAGCCTCCTTCCTGTGCATTATCTGAAAAGAAATAGCTACGCAGGCAGTGAAAACCACAAACCCCCACATTAATAAAGGAAAAGGAACTGGACCTCAGCTTGCTTGCACACAGTCGAAAGGGGCAGGAAGGATTTTGGGAGAAGAATAGAAGGGTCATTGAGCAAAAGACAATGTTGCTTTCTTCTTGCATTAAAAAAATGGCAACCAAACAAACGCCGCCATGACACGCCATGCAACCTGACCTGGTCCCACTGTATTTTGCTTGAAAGCAAAGGTGAGGCTAGGCTACCTGAGAGTGTGCTCAGACCTAAGAACGTCGCTCTGTGTACAGATTGAAGGGATTAATCGCCCTAGAATGTTGCTTTCCACAAGCTTAGCACATCACTTTGCAAATACCAAATACCAGGTATTTGCCAACCAGCCACTCAGTCTTTTCATTAATGGCATGATATTTTTATCCTACCATGATATAAAACACATGAATTCATTTGCTGCGGCCACACCCATGGGTGATCTGCTATGAAGTTAAGGCGGCTGAAGCTGGGAGTTAGCCTTTGCCGCTGCCCGCACGTTGATAGACAGAAAACAGCAGCGAAAGGTTTATCGCCAATTTTCCTGACTTTTTGTCACTAATCATATCAGTGTATGCGGGAACTTGCGGGCATTGTGAGTCTGGGCATGTCGCTGCGCTAATTATATCCGCAATTACAAAATATATGCATTCTAACGGCTCATCCAGGTCGAAATATTTGACCTGGAACCGAAAAGTCGGCCCTCGGGCCAACTGAATGTGGGAGTTGGGTTGAAAATTTGCAAGTTCAGCTCTTGTTTTACTTTAGGAGGAAGCGGTACAATCAGCAGGTAATAAGAATGTTTAGGTCCTGCCTGCCCCTTGTGTCTGCCATCTCCTGCCATGTTTGTGCTTTCTCAACCTCACCCTTCTCCTCTAAGCCTAAACACCAGCATGCTTGCCTTTGCCTGAATGGGAAAGGCTGCACCCAACCAAAGCAAATGCTAGCTTGCATCCGGCACGTACGCACATACACACTACATCTGCATCTGCATTTCTGTTGATGTCCACTCTTAAAGACACCAAGCACACCAGCCAGCTTGTGCTCTGGTTCCCGAGGGGCAAAGGGGCGTGCATGCAGACGGCTCCCTCAATAAATTTACACCGCCCCTTCCCGCGCAGCTGCCATGGTGCTCAAGACCACGCTGTGCCGCTTCAGCGGGCTGAGGATTTACCCCGGCAAGGGTGTCCTCTTCGTGCGCACGGACAGCCAGCAGTACCTGTTCTTGAGCAAGAAGACCAGGAAAATGTTCATCAACCGAAAGCGTCCAGCCAAGCTCGCCTGGACCACTCTGTACAGGAAGCAGCACAAGAAGGACCAGGTTTGTGGCGTCGCGTGCAGTCAGGCTCAGGGTCCCCCGCGGGGAAGAGGAGAAAGGGGGCTAGAGCACGCGAGCGAACACTTTTTGCGCGGCGGAAAGTTGTGACTCGCCAGCTTGGAAAGCAGCAGCGTGACAGGAGAATGAGAACAGCATTTGGGAGACAGCGGCAGGCCATTTGGGCATGCATGTCGACACACACACACACACACACACACACACACACACACACACACACACACACACTCACACACACACACACACACACACACACACACACACACACACACACACACACACACACTCACACTCACACACAGACAGACACATAGACACACACGCGCGTACACGCGCACACATACACACACACACACTCTCACACACACACAGACAGACACGTAGACACACATAGACACACACGCACGTACACGCGCACACATACACACACACACACATGCACGCATGCACGCACTGATACAGACACATGCAAGCGCACACACACTCACACGCACTCACATGCGTACACACACACTCGCGCGCGCTTGCGCTCATATACGAACATACACACGCACACACATTCACACACGCACGCACGCGCACAACATACAAATACACACATGCATGCGCTCACACACACGCACACACACACACACACACACGCACACGCACACACACACACACGCACACACACAGGTCACTGAGGTGCAGCGCAAGAAGAAGCGCTCAACTAACAAGTCCGCTGCCCGCTCCATTGCTGGTGTTTCCATGGAGGTCATTAACAAGCGCAGGTGTGTTGGTGTTGTTGGGTGTGGATATTGGTGTTAATTTACATGCTCATACACTCATTTCACTGCATTATTTTAGCCCACGAGCATGTGCATGTCAAGGGGTGAGCTTATTTGCTTCCTTTTCGTGCCCGTATCCTGGTTATCATTGAGCGCGCTCTTATCGGCATACTCTCATCCCTACTTACAACATGCACGCACATTCTTGCAAGCAAACATACAACACACATTTAACACGTACGCACGCACGCGCACACATGAACTCACGCAGGCAAGAGAAGCCCGAGGTCCGCCAGGCCTCCCGTGATGCAGCCATGCGTGAGGTGAAGGAGCGCGCCAAGAAGCTCAAGGCAGAGAAGGCCACCAAGGCGGTGAGTGCGTTGTGTGTGTGTGAATATCAAGGTGATGCCACAGGGTAATATGGATTCGTTTTTATCGTTGGAGCTTCCCCTTGGTTCATGTCAAAAGCCCCTATCCTTCCAACTCCCGCCTCAAAACCTAAAAGTGCATCTGTAGTGTTCTCGTCTTGTGGCATAGGGTGTACGGTGCACTGCTGCAACCCGTCCGTGAACACACTCACACACCGCGCAAACACACACGCACACACACATGCACATGCACATGCACATGCACACACGCACACAATTATACACACACAAAAAAAGGAGAGGAATTGCAATAGTTTAATGACGCCAATGCACAACATCACCCTTTGGCAAGGACTACCAGACTCACAAAAAAAGGATGTCCAGCAACACAACAACAACCATCGTGTGGCAACGTGCAATAGACATAAAAGATGATGAGTCGCAGCGAGGAGCATTTGTTTAAATCAATACGTCATACGAGGGGAAAATATCCCTACTTCATGCTCGTGTATTGATCAAATAACTTCCTAGTGACCTTCAAATGTTTGACTTGGCTGTAAAGGGACAAGGTGGCAACGCTACCTTTCCTTCACTTTATATATCACACCAGGTTTTGTCATTTGCGTTACGTTCTCATTCCACTCGCTTTGAAGGTTTTCATATCTCTGGTTTAAATAGAGGCCACTATGTCCTATTTCACTC
>Ga0307947_1001435_pt1 | contig 18848 bp, 21 predicted proteins | sample OrgLakmetagen232_FD_201840 | JGI IMG/M metagenome (GOLD analysis project Ga0307947, IMG submission 201840) | Saline water microbial communities from Organic Lake, Antarctica - #232 | ecosystem: Environmental > Aquatic > Non-marine Saline and Alkaline > Saline | place: Antarctica: Organic Lake...
CTAGCTTCTTTTTCTGGTGTCTTGTTCAGTCTGGCCTCTTTCTCTTCTTGAAGCTGGCTTTTTTTATGCTATAGCTCAACTGCCCTCGCTGGCGGATATAGCTGTGTAACCCTTACCCTTACCCTTTATATTCATACTGGTAGGAATTGTGTGACTCTGCTGTATCCATGTGGTGCAGGACACAAAACAAGATCCTTGCCTAATCCCTGCTGACGTATTGGTCTTAGCTCCATGCAAGTGTCCAGAGTTTGAGCTGTAGACAATGCCACCCACGCCCCAAAAGGATGGTGCAGACATATTTGTGCTGTTCCCTCATGAAATTCAGCTGGCTCAAAAAAGTTCAGGGGTCTAGCTGGGTCTAGTGTTGTAAATTACATGATTTCTTTACGGCCTGCAAGAGGACATGTAGGCCTGAAAGAGGAAATTTACTACACAGATACTGGACTACAGCGGAAACAAGTAAAGCTTCCTGACACATTGTATAACAGTTCAGATAAACTAGAACCCTCAGTTTCTCCAGCAACCTGCTTGCATATTGATTGCAAAAAAGGATGAAAAGAGAACAGCAAAATGTCCCGAGAAAAAAGCAAGGCGATTAACTTAGACAGCCGCTCCTGCCTTCTTGCTCTCTTTTTCCTCTTCTTCTTGCCTCTTCTTGGCCACAAAGTAGGGCGTGCTGTATGCTGAATCGAGCCAGTCCATGCCGTACGGCCACACATCATTGCCTTTTGCCTTTTCTGTGAAGAGCACCATCTCACGCAGCACAGGGGGAGCTGCCCCAGGGGCGCTGGGATCGTAGGGCTGCGTTTGTTGTCACGTGTGTATGTGTATGTGTTTATGTGCATGTGTGTATGTGTGTTTGCGTGTATGTGTGCGTGTGTGAGTTTGTGTCATGCACATAGCAATAACCATTATGTCCATGTTTATGTCCGCATCAGCACCTAGACAGTCGACAGAGATTGACAACTCCTTAGCCTAAGTGGCCGTTATGCACATCTTTAAATAAAAGCAATAATAACAATAACAGCCCATCTAACACACACACACGACCCATCAAACACAGCACGCAACTCCCTCAAAACCTCCTTCAAGGCTATCCCAACATTTTACACCCCTCTTCCCCTAGCACTTTTGCCCCTCCAAGGCTCCCCTGCCACTCAATGCAGGCAAGCATGCATCAAACAGACTCGCACCCTCACCTATCAACCTCAAAACAGAACTCAAAGATCCTTGTTCCAGGACAGGCTGGTATAAATCAAACACATTTATTTTAAAAGCTGTACAAAGGGCCACGAAATCTTTCTTATCATCTTACTCCACCATCACTCACTACAGGCAGGTGTGCGCAAAACACACGTCACGCAGCTGCCTCCCATCCACAAAGTCTTATTCACTGTAACACCCAAAGCACTCACCACAGGCAGATGTGCGTGAAAAACACGTCGAGCAGCTGCCTCCCATCCTCACAGTCTTAACCATTGTAACACCCATAGCACTCACCATAGACGCGTGTGCGTCAAACACTTAGCTCAGCTCCTACCATCTCACATTCTATTACCTTTTCAATACCCATAACACTCACCACAGGTGGGTGAGCGTCAAACACGTCACGCAGCTCCCCTCCGAGCATCTCCCCGCTGGCACTCAGGGCCTCCACAGTCGCCATCAATGCAGGCGTGTTCTCCTGCACACACAAACACATGCAGATCGTGATTGTATGAGACCTAAAAAGAGCGTTGCCATCAGTGCAGGCGTATTCTCCTGCACACACAAACACATGCAGATCGTGATTGTATGAGACCTAAAAAGAGCGTTGCCATCAGTGCAGGCGTATTCTCCTGCACGCCATGGGTACTGCAGGGATAGTCTTGGCACGCAACAGTCAGATTATGATCATGCAAAAGTTGGGATGTGCCATGCGTGTGCAGGCATGTACGCTTCAAAATGACATGTGAGGTCGCAGCTTGTGTACGTTGGCACCTGACTTTGGTACAACATGGTTCCTGCAAGTGAACAGCTGCACCCCCACATTGCGTGCGTGCTTTGACTTTATCTACAGTGAGGGTGCAGGAGGATTGATTTTAAAAATCCAACCATTGCAAAGAAGCAAGGGGAGTCTGAACTGTTTTGCAAGGCAAGGAAAAGTGACAATAAGGAACTTTTAAAGAGGACGATTTGACCAGTGCAAGCTTCCCAGCAATTACCTGCAGCATCCTCCACACATCCTCATAGCACTCCTTCACCACACGGCGCACCTCATCCGTGTACCTAAGGTACAACAGCCAGTGCACATTTTAGTGTGTGCGTGCATGTGTGTGCATGGGTATGTGTGCGTGTGTGAGTATGCGTGTGTGTGAATGCATGCGTGTGTGAATATGCGTGTGTGTGTGAAGTACGTGTATGTGTGTGCGTGTGTATGTGTGTGTGCGCTTACGAGCGTGCTGTGCGCCCTTGACTGTGTGTGTGCTTCTTGACAACGCATCTGCCAGCACAGAGCAGCCTATTCTGAAATGTCCGCGCTTTCCCTCTGCATTTGCACGCCTCTATACAAAACACAGCCTTTTTTTAAATACTCTTTGCCTAGAGGGAAAGCAGGGCGACAAAAAGTCAGGCAACCTGCAACCAACTCAAAACTGTGATTAAGGGGGCATGAGGAGTTCTCACTGTGCAGGCGGTGGCATTTCTCATGCCTACGCATTTGCACACACTTCAACTGCGAGTGTCTGCTCCTTGCAACCTTCCCCACCTATGCCAAGTTACATCAGAGGGATCTGGAGGGTCAAACCGGAAGTCCTCATTTCGAGTGGGCCAATCTGCGTACTCATCCATGGCATCCGTTGAAACAACCTGTGTGTCAAGGGTGTGAGTGTATGTGTGAGTAAGTGAGTGTGCCTAATCATTTGTGCAGGTGTGTGACATTTTCATTTGCTGTGTAATTCGCGCAACTTGCTGCACGCTTATATAAAGGAACTGCACACAAACACACACACACACACGCAATTACGAATGAAAACATGCATTTTCACAAGAATAGGAAAGGAATCAAAGGGTGGGAAGTTTAGTTTGATGTGCAGCCACAGTAACAAGCGTGCAAAAGGAAGCACGTACCAGCATGATGATCACAACGTCTATCCATAATGTTACATTCCTGCACCTTCCTTATTGATGACCATGAAGCTAAGCCATAGATCCAAACCCAACCACACCCACCAGCACCCACCCACCTGCACCCACCCAACCACACACTTAAGAAGCGCAAATTAAAACTAGCAAAAACGCACATGCACACGCACACACACATGCGCACACACGTTCACCTTTCTTGGCCTGTTGGAGCCCAGCTGGAAGTCCGAGGAGTAGGGCTGCTGCGCCCACGTGGTCAGACCCAGGTCACTCATGCCGTAATAAAACACAAATTTGTGAGCCATGTGGCAGGCACGCTGGATGTCTGTGTGTGTTCGTGTGTGTGTGTGTGTGTGTGTGTTCGTGAGTGTGTATGTGTGTATGTGTGACGTGTACACATAATCAGAGTGTCTAGTATGCGTGTAGGCATGAGCTGGGATGAGCTGGAATGAGGTAAGGTGTAGAATGGCAAGCAGAGAAACGACAAACTGGAATATTCTGTACACTCGAACTCAAAGGGAGAAGAAGAAGGTGATAGCGTGCGATGATAAATGGTTAGGAACAAGAGGAGCACATATGGTACTGCAAAACAAATTGGAAGCACTCGGTGATTGCTACTCTTTCGGCCCATACTACACAATTAAATATAAGGACAAGCACATAGACACACACACACATCAGCGTACCTAACTATGGATTGAAGATCTCTGAAGCCGACACCAGACATAGAAGGGCGTGCATACATACGCCATACAGGAACACACACGCACACACTGTGCACTAACCTGGCTGCGATGTGTTTGTCTCTTGACCCAGCACCACACGCACAGCTACATGGCCTGCAAGCGCAACCTTGATACGATCCAAGAGCCGGCCTCTGGTCATGACCTGGTAGTCCTCATCAGTGCCTGTGTGTGTATGCGTATGAGTGTGTATATGTATGTGAGTTTGTGCGTGTACGTGTGCGTGTGTACATATAGGGTCGGCCGAAACCATATAAATATGGTGTATTTACGGTAATTTTGGCAGGAAAATCGGCAAATTACAGTGATATATGGTGCATACATACGGTTCTGGCCAACTCTCTATTTATGTAGATGAGTGTTAAGTACATACTTGTTAGTTCTTGAGGGATGTCCTTCACCTTATAGGGCATTTGGACACCTGTTCAGACCTTGTGTTCCCTTAAATTTTCATCCATAATTTTATTCCAAACATCCACACCTCACGCAGGGAGCATGCGGCCATAACAGCATCTCTCAAAATGCTGTTTTGCTACACCTCTGTCTTGCAGCAGGCTAGCAGCTACGCCCAATTAAAACGTGCGTGCATAAAAACCAGGGATGGGTCATACGGCGTAGGCGTATTATACGTCGTATCGTATTTATCACGTATTTAACCGTATCTGTCAAATTGCTCCGTATAACACAATTTTGGGCACAACAAATTTTGCAGCCACAAGCCCCCCAGAGCCCCCCAGAAGCACTCCCAGGCCCTCTAGAGCCCCCCAGAGGAACTCCCAGCCCCTCAGAACGTAGCATGATCACTTGCTTATTGCTACCACAACTTAGAAGGTGGTGCCTGTAGCGTAGATGAATTGTGCAACAGCTGCATCCACACAAGCCTTGGTCACTGCCCTCTTGCTGCAGGTGTCCAATGAATGTGTAGATGCTGCTGCTGATGTGCTTGCTGTAGTCCTGTGCAGGTGCCTCTCTTTTCCTGCATGCTCCTCCCTCTGAGCGCTAGCGTCGGCAATTTCTCCCATCGCTAGCGAGCGCTGCGACTACGCCCTGAGGATTCCTGCCGGGTCAGCTTTGCATGCTACTACACCTACGCTGGGATTCTGCCTCATGAAGTGCTCGCGGATGCGGGGGGCACCGCTGCTGAAATCTCGGATTTCTGGCATCTGGCATCTGGCATCTCATAAATCTGCCCTTTCTGTCCCTGAACAACAACACGATGCCACTCAGGGTCTTTACCAGGAGGCATTATAATGTGAGGCTGGGGGGACAATTCGTGGTGGTTGGAGGGTGGTTGGTACAAGCCCAGGGTACCCCCCAAAATAGCATATATACGTTTTCGTATTATACGTGTATCGCGTATTAATAGCGTATTATACCGTATGGGACGTCTCAGAAGTCCGTATAACCCATCCCTGATAAAAAACACACATACACACAGACACATCCGGACCTCGCGCAAACAGCGTGCGGCTGTAGGAGCGCCCCTTGGGTTGCACAGATGCACGCTCCACAGGCTCAACCCGCCCATGGCGTGCACGCAGCAAGCTTGCAACTAGGGCCACGCCCGCCTCTTTGGCAGAGAAGGTGAGGATGGGAAGGGGGTGCGTGGTGGGCAGGGGGGGGCGACGTTCTCCCTGTGGCAAAGTGAAGGAGGAAAGGACGTGGTAGTCGCAAAACATGTGAGGGAGAAGGTTTAGAACGGAAGCAATATGCTTCTTTGGCAGAGTAGGTGAGGATGGGAAGGAGGTGGGTGGTGGGCAGGAGGGGGCGACGCTCTCCCTGTGGTATAAGTGAAGGAGGAAATGACATGGTAGTCGGAGTGCATTTGCAGAAAGGGTGAGGATTAGCCAGGGTGGGTCGGTAACCAGAGTGGGGGGAGCAACAGTGTTCCTGCATGTTTAAACCAATGATGAACGAAAAGGGGCCTGTAAGATCAAAATATGTGGAGCAAGTGAGGAGGAAGGCAGCAAGTATGAAATGGTGTGTATGATGAAGAAGAGCACGTAGAAGTGTGAGCACTAAGGTGCAGGCTCAGCGCATAAAGCTGCAATCCAAATCGACGTCCAAATTATGCTTCATACCCCACATCTTCATAGACCGAAAAAAACAAAAAAGGGTATATATATAGGGTTGGCCATGATGTATGTTTACACCATAAACCGTTTATGACCGCACATATGGAAATGTTTCTTGCTAGAGATGCTGTGCATACACCACGTATTCACACCATACACTGCATATGAACCTACATATTCATGGAAATGCTCCTTGCTAGAGATACTGTGCACACACCATGTATTCACACCGTGCACTGTATATGAACCTACATATTCATGCAAATGCTCCTTGCTAGAGATACTGTGCGTACACCGTAGACACGTACGCACGTGCGGTTCTTATCATTTGTAGGAAAATAGGATCGAAACAAATCAAAACACGTGAGGAAAAGCAAGGAGAAAGACAAGAACCAACGGCGTGGTTCAATGGTGGTCATGGGCACTTAGGGGTAAAATTCCTTAACACCCCTGAGAATCTGCTCGCACACATCTCTCAAATAACTCGCCCGTACGTAAGGCACATTTACCTTCTCAAAATCCCCCAACCTCCCACACCTGAGTGAATCTGCCAACGCTTGCATCCCTGCCCATCCAAGCGACACACCCATACATAAGGCAACCTCCCCAACTCTTCCCCCACCCTCTACACACACACACACACATACACACACACACACCTGAGTGAACCTGTCCACGCCCGCGTACATATCCTTGGCCGTGATGGCCTGTCGCCCCCCACGCACTGCATTGAGCTGCGCCTCATTCACGATGTTGGCCAAGTCTGCGCCAGCTAAGCCGGGCAAGTCACGCGCAAGTTGCAGCAGGTCTACGCCTGGGTCCACCTGCGGTGATTTATGCATGTGTGTATGTGTGTGTATGCGTGTGTAAGTGAGTAATGGGAAGCCTGTGCCAGCTGAGCTGGGCAAGTTGCGCGCCAGTTGCAGCAGGTCTACTCCTGCGTCCACCTTCGGTGATTTATGCGAGTGTAACTTTATTGAGTATTGTGAAACCTGCGCCAGCTAAACCGGGCAAGCTACACGCCAGTTGAAGCAGGTCTACGCCTGGGTCTATATGTGGTGATATATGTGTGCATGTGTACTGTTAAGCCTGCACCAGCTAAATCGGGCAAGCCACGTGCCAGTTGAAGCAGGTTTGTGCCTGGGTCCACTTGCAGTGGCTTATGTGTGTACATGTGTGCGTGCACGTGTGTGGCACGGTGTGTGCATGATATAAAGTTATGTGCATGTGCAGCTCCCTTCCTCCATGGCACTACTTCCTTCATCTGCCCCCTTGACACCTCATCACCAAGGCTGATGTCTAGGATTGGCCAGACCTTATATATGCACCGTGTATGACCGTATACTTGGCTATTCCCTGCCAAAAATACCGTATGTGCACTGTATATATATGGTTCTGGCCAACCCTACTTACAACATAATATACTGTAAACTCTCTTCCCCGCAACACATAACCTGCTTCTTACGCAGGTAACTTTTTCTTTTATTTTCTCATCTCTACCCCACCACCCACCCACTTCTTGTGCAACTGCACCCTCTCGTCATAATCTCACATCTACCCACACGTGAACACTCTAAATTTTAAGGGTTAGACACACCAACCCCAACTCACCTGCTTCTTGCGCAGGTGCAGCTGCAGAATCCCATCATAGTCTCACATCAACTCACACGTGAGAACTCTTAATTTTAAAAGCAATACACATCCACCCCAACTACCTGCTTTTTGCGCAGGTGCAGCTGCAGAATCTCGTAACGCCCATTGGTGTCGGGCTTGGGCATGCGGACCTTGCGGTCAAAGCGACCAGGACGCATCAAGGCAGGGTCCAGCAGGTCAGACCTGTGTGTGTGTGTGTGCGCGTGTAAGTGTGCTTGCACATATTTACACTTAAGGAAGCCAGGATGTTTCAAGGCAAGATCCTGCAGGTCAGACCTGTGTGTGCGTGCATTTGTGCTTGCACATGTTGTGTTTGCACAAGTTGTGTTTGAAGGGAAGCCAGAAGGTATCAGCGCAGGGTCCAGCGAGTAGCACTGTGTGTGTGTGTGTGTGTGTGTGCGAGAAGCAAACGCTTTCGCGAAACAGTACGCAATAGTGTGAGCGTCTAGCAAGTGAGAGGAACTATCATCTGCCTATTATAAACTAAAGAATGAATGCTTACACCCAAACGCTGACGCTATACAGCAACAACCCACCTGGCACACTTTTTAAGGGGCAAAGACGAACAACAACTCTTGCCCAGGTACGCCTGTCATTATCTCTATACAGCTGGCTTGCTTAACATCTGTTTTTATAGCAAACCGCACACAGTACCCTGCTTCACACCAACTCTGGCCGCTTCGACAATGACAATCCACTCAGCACGCACCTGTTGGTGGCCACCAATGAACACCACTCAGCGATGAACACCACTCAGCGCGCACCTATTGGTGGCACTGATAAAAACCACCACAGGAGGCTGCCTTGGCTGCCCAGTCACAGATCCCTTTGCACCTAAACACACAACCACGCAATTACACATGCACCTACACACCTGTTAGTAGCACCGATGAACACTACGCCCGTGTCTGGGGTGAACCCATCCATCTCTGTCAGCAGCTGGTTCAAGGTCTGCTCACGCTCCTCATTCACCTTGCCAGTGCCGTCTGTAAGTGTTTAAACGTGTGTGTGTGTGTGTGTGTGTGTGTTGTGTTAGAATGTGTGAAAACGCGCACGGTGCATGTATGTGAACGTGTGTGTATGTGTGTGTGTGCGTGTGTGCATGTGTGTGTGTGTGTGTGTGTGTGCGCGTGCGTGTAAGCATGAGGCAGTGTGTGCAAGCGTGTGTGTTGCGTGTGCATGTGTAGGTGCCTGATTTGCGTGTCCCTTTTGTATATGTAGGAGTTAGCCTGTAAGAATGTGTCGCAATTTTTGTGTGTGTTTGTATGTGTATATCCTGTAGAATCTACAACCAGCTTGCAGGATGTAAGGCCTAAACAAACTACTTGCGCACAACATAGATGCACAAACACCCCCACCCCCACCCTTACCTCCTTCAGCACGCTTCAAGCCTAGGGCATCGATCTCGTCCACGAAAATCACACAAGGCGCGTTGGCACGCGCACGCTTGAACAGGTCACGCACACGTGCGGCACCCAAGCCAACAATGCCCTCTACAAACTCTGTGCCTGCCATCTGGTAGAAGGGAACCATGGCCTCGCCTGTAAAGTGTGTGTGTGTGTATGTATGTGTGTGTGTGTGCATGCATATGTGTGTCTGCATTTGGGTGAATATATACATGCGTTTGTGAGTGTCTGAGTGTGCGTGTGTGATGTGTGCACCCCGCTCAAGCTCTGTGCCTGCCATCTATTGAAAAAGAACCATGGCCTTGCCTGCAGTGTTTGTCGTATGTGTGTGCGGTGCGTTTGTCATATGTGTGTGTGGTGCGTTTGTAATGTGTGTGTGGTGCGTTTGTTATATGTGTGTGCGGTGTGTTTGTCATATGTGTGTGCGGTGCGTTTGCAATATGTGTGTGCGGTGCGTTTGTCATATGTGTGTGCAATGTGTTTGTAATATGTGTGTGTGGTGGGTTTGTCATATGTGTGTGCGGTGTGTTTGTAATTTGTGTGTGCGGTGTGTTTGTAATATGTGTGTGCGGTGTGTTTGTCATATGGCTGTGACGTGATACCCTCCCCAAACTCAGTGCAGCTGTGTTGTCTTCATAAAATCCAAGAACAAGAAAAGAAGGGTGCGACATTAGATAGCCTGCTTGAGTTAGAAGCGTGATGTGCTGACCTTCACACCCAGGCTCACCTATGGCGCGTACCCACTCTCACACAAACCCTGTACGTACTCATCCACACACACACACACACACACACGCACACACACACATAGACGTGGCACATGTTCAGGGTTGGCCAGAGCCATGCTTACTCACACCGCGCAAATGAATGTATTGCGGACAGCCCCTTGCTACAAAATCAGAAAGCATGTTTTAGGTGTGTGTTTGCTCCTGTAGACTTACAGGCATATTTAACTTGCAGGTATGGTAAGACTCAGTAGGCGTGCACCTGGGCCTCCCTGAATAATTTGAGTACCAATGTACTACCCTGTTGCAGCTATGGTAGACTCAGTAGGCATGCACCCGGGTCACACATCATTATGGCCTACCCCCACATACTGCACGCACAACAGCATGCTTCACACGCTAAGCACACCAGCACAAACACATGCAACACACGCTGAAGCACGCGAACACAGAACATGCAACACACGCTGAAGCACACACACACACTTATGACACATGCTTAAGCATTCACCCATGCTGCGCACACTGGAGCACACCAACACGACAGCACACTTACACACAACAGCACACACACGCACACCTGCCAGCGCCTTAGCCAGCAGCGTTTTTCTGGTGCCAGGGTCTCCCTTCAAAAGCACACTTACACACAACAGCACACATGCACACCTGCTAGTGCCTTAGCCAGCAGTGTTTTTACAGTGCCAGGGTCTCCCTTCAAAAACACACTTACACATAACAGCACACACACGCACACACGCACACCTGCCAGCGCCTTAGCCAGCAACGTTTCCCAGTGCCAGGGTCTCCCTTCAAAAATACACACACAACAGAACAACAGAACAACAGAACACACACACACCTGCCAGTGCCTTAGCCGGCAACGTTTTCCAGTGCCAGGGTCTCCCTTCAAAAATACACTTACACAACAGAACAACAGAACACACACACACCTGCCAGTGCCTTAGCCAGCAGCGTTTTCCCGGTGCCAGGGTCTCCTTCTAGAAGCATACCCTTGGGGGGTCTGGCACCCAGCTTGCCAAAGGTCTTGGGGTCTTTGAGGAACTGCAAATGAAGCAAAAAAACTTGTGGATTTATTATTGAGCAATTCTTTTTCTTGATGGCAATTGGAGGACACACACACACAAAGTGAGCTGAGCGTTTATGACCACGTCATTGCAGCTCGCCACAAGTCAAACACGCTTTGAGAGAGCAAAAGTACTAGTGTAAACAATAGATGTGTAGTTCAAAGAATCTATTAATTGCATGTGCTTTCACCTAAACTTGCGAAAAGCTTTTTGGGGGCTTCAGTGAGCGCAAAAGAGAGAGAGAGAGAGAGAGAGAGAGAGAGAGAGAGAGGGAGAAGAGAGAGAGGAGAAAGAGAGAGATAGAGGAGAGAGAGAGAAAGAGAGATCAAGTATATAGGCGAGGAATTGCACATTGCAACGTGTTGCCCAATTGGCCCCTTTCTAAACCACTATTTACAATCAAGGAATAGCGTTCCAGTTGACAAATGAGCGTATGCATACGAGCATATCCTTCCTTTTCTAGGATGCAGTTGCTCAAGCAAACAAATAAATAAAGAAACATGAATTTAGAGCTATGCAGTCGGTCAGGTGACTCCACACGTCAATCAAGGGCAAGGACTGCACACCAATTGCATCGTTCCCAAACAGTGATGCAACGGTCGCTTGCATACATAAGCAAAGTAGTACGTCCACCACGTGCATCATTTTAAAGCGTTTGTGCACGGACACGCGCAAACATACAAAATCGTACGCATACCGTATCCTGGACCCACACCCACACCAACACCCACACACTACCCACACTTACACACTGCACGCACCCAAGCTCATGTACATAAACGTTTTACACTACACACCCAAGCTCATGTACATACACGTTTTACACTACACACACCCAAGCTCATGTACATACACCTTTCACACTACACACACCCAAGCTCATGTACATACACCCCCACCCCCACACCTACACCCACACCGCAAAGCAACGCACCTCCACCACTTCCATGATTTCTGCAAGGATGGGCCCAATACCGGCCACGTCCCCAAACTCCACTCCTGTCAGCCCTTCCTTACGCGCGGTGCTCTTAGACCTGCGAAGAGGCGTGAGGCAAGTGTGTGTGTGTGCGTGCGTGTGTGTGTGTATGTGTGTGTATTTGTGTTTGTGTGTGTGTGTGTCCGCATCAGTGTAAGCACGCGCAACTACCTCAATACTCCACCCCTGTTAATCTCTCCTTACGCGCAATGCTCTTAAACCTGCGCGAGTTTTTGGTGCGAGTGTGTGTACATCAGCAATAGTGAATGCGTGCACATAAGAATCCCCATCTTTGCCCACCCTTCCTTATCTGCAGAACTCATAGTCCTGTGTGGGACGTTATGTGTGTGTATGTGCGTGTGTGTGTGCGTGTGTGTGAGCATTTGTGCATGCGTGTGCAAACCCCCTTTAAAATAAGAACTCATCGACCCTTTCCTCATGCGCGGTGCCCTTCTACCTGTGATAGATGACGCGCTATAAAGTGTCAGTGCGTGTGCATTTTTGCACGTGCAGGTGCACGAACGCAAGAGTGTATGTGTGGTGCACATATGCAGCTAGCGCTTGTCTATGTACGGTACCAAGCATGAACCACGAAATGATCACACACACGCTCATGTGCACATCATGGCATGGGCGTGATAGGATGCAAACATGACGAAAGGAACATACTACGGGCTCACACACAAGCCTCAGCTTCCATAGCCATGGTGCCACATTCACATCCACGCCCTGATCTACTCTTGACATGTGTGCGTGCATGCGTGCATGCAGGATGTGTCTGTGTTTTGCATCTTTTTGGAAAGTGTGCACGTGTGCGACCATTTCACCTGCCCAAATCCCACACCCTTGACACATCCAAAATCACAACTCTCACCCGCACCCTGAAAGACACAGACTCCAGATCAATGGTGATCATAGATATGTAGATTTGGCATCCTGGTATTCTTCAGATCCAGAGTTCCAAAGAACTACAACAAGAATGACGGCTAAATTCAAGGCAGAACGTATGTCTGCGCAGGAGCGCTTGTACTTCACGCTCACCTGGCAAATTCCTGGGCAGCTCCAGGGTCCTCCTCCAAGGTGCTGATGTCGAGAATGCGGTTCCGGCGAAGCGCTATGAGGAGCACACACACATGTACACGCATTTTGAACATGCACGCACAGTATCAATATGAACTATGAGGAGTTCACAATCACTCACACACACAAACACTCACACACACACATGTACACGCGTTTTGAACACGCTCACACAGTATCAATATGAATTATTGAGGAGCTCACACTCACACACGCACACATGTACACGCGTTTTGGACATGCACGCACAGTATCAATATGAAATATGAGGAGCTCACACACACACACACGCACACGCAGACACATGTACACGCGTTTCAAACATGCACGAATAGTATCAATATGAACTATGAGGAGTTCACACTCACACATACACACACTCACACACACATGTACACGCGTCTTGAACATGCACGCACAGTATCAATATGAACTATGAGGAGTTCACACTCACTCACACATACACACACATGTACACACGTTTTGGACATGCACGCACAGTATCAAAATGAAATATGAGGAGCTCACACACACACACACAAATACATGTACACGCGTTTTAAACATGCACGAATAGTATCAATATGAAACCAGACATCTTTAGTCGGGGAGGGTTCACTGGGTCAGCGAAAAGCGTGTTTGTGTTAGTACGCACAGCCAAAGCATCTAGGAACGCACGATTGCTTAAATGCTTGCAGGGTGCTCAGACAATCATCAGACAAACGTCACGCTCTGTGGGTCACATCTGAATGCAGGCAAACATTTCAAACAGGAGCACACTTGCATGGCACACTTTTTAATTGAAGAACAACCTGTGCACACCTGGGATGACAATCCCTAGAGTCAAGCACACAAAGAAATACAGCGGGCCCGCGTTGTTGGGATCAAACTGGATGTTCAGCTGCACCGGTTCTGGAGCATACATGCTCATAAATTTGTCACGCATCATCTGTGTGAAGGAAGAGGAGAGCTCATGTTTGTACTTGTGTGTGTGTGTGTATGTGTGTGTATGTGTGTGTGTGTGTGTGTCACCATTGCTAGCTCATACAGGCATTCTTTTAAACTCTCACGCATCATCTATAAGAGCAAGCAAACATGCAAAGCGGTGTGTGAGCGGTGTGTGTTCCATGATGTTCCAGCCAGGCTGAGTATGGGTGCTAAAGAGAGGGATGGCGCCAGTTCGTCACGCACTTCACACACAACCTGGTTGACGTACCAAACCTACCCTACATAAGTGTATACATGAATACAGACCCACACACATGTATACGAAAGCGACGCACGCACACGCACACGCACACAAACACACAAACTAGAGACCTCAAGACATCAAACACTTGTGCAAGTTCAATGCCACGATCTGAGACAACAGGTACATGTTGACAAGGTGCATGTACCCTTGAATACTATTTATGTGTGGAGTCAAAGGGTAGGATCAGTGCCACAAATTCAGACGAAAACGCACCCTTGCATCAAAAATGTGTGTAGAGTCAATGCCGTGCTGGATCCAGCCCAGGCCTTCAGACAGGGAAGGGCTTGTCAGAAAACGGGTGAGGGGGTGGTGCGGGGCAGCCTCTGTTTCGTGCCAAGACACGTCTAGCAGCCCATCACCTGGGCAGCTATAAACATGCTTGCCTGCATGTGTTTGTGTGCGCTCGTGTGGATGTATGTCTATGTGTGTGTGAAAGTGTTTTGTGTGCGTGAATGTGTGTGTGTATGCGCGCACGTGTGTGTGTGTGTAGTGTGCGTGTTTGCGCACGTATGCGTGTAAATTGTGTGCGTATGTGGAAGCATTTGAGTGTGGAATCCTGGTTGGTAATAAGATGTATGATACACCAACAAGACCTTCATTGCCCTGCACAAATCTTGCGTCGGTTGCCATTTCAAACGTCAGCATTGGCAGCTCGGCAACTAAAAGGTGGGAAAGCACCAGCCAAAGCAACGGACTGCACACCACGTGATCTAAGTAATGCCTAAACTAGATTAAACGGCAGCACCCCCCCCCCCCCCACACACACACACACGTATGACACAGAAGTTAGGTCCATGCCACACACAAACGTGCCATACACAGAAACGCACAAGTACCTGGCATGATATAGCCCTTGCGTTGCAGCTCCTCCTTTGCAGTCTTGGGTAGGCGCTGCTCGTAGGCTTGGTACAGTTGGGACAGGATGGCATGGTAGCCCACAGACCCTGGGTCCTCCAGCACCTACGGTTGTGTGTGTGTGTGTATGTTATGTGTGTGTGTATGTGTGTGTGTGTGTGAGCAAGCAACCTGACTTGGACGCGTGACCAGCAGCAGTACGACCACCAAAATGTTGCACCTTTTCTGTGCCGCTCCAAGTCCATCAGGTAACAAGGAAAGCGTGTAAAGCAGCGGGCATAATGCAAGCGTGAGGCGTCATGCTTACGCAAATAAGAAAGGGCGCACACATGTGCTGACATAGCTCCAGACAGCCCTTGCAGTCGAGTGTCTTCATAGCATTTACACACATTACGATAATAGCTGCAGTACAAGCATTCAATGTGCTAGTAATCGTCTTCATTACCATATCAAAAAACGGAATTCCCTTTGTGTTACCAACAGGACCCAACAGGCTCATCAGAGACACACCTGCATGCCATTCGAAATCGTAAGAGCACCCACCATGCAGCCAAAACATACAGAAGGCCTAACAGAGACGCACCTGCAACCTTATTAAACCAAAAGAGCACCTACCTTGCAGCTACAACATCTAGATAAAGATGCATACTACCTTGTTAGACCAAAAGAGCACCCACCGTTCTGCTAACATACCAAGGAGGCCAACACTGATGCGTCTGCGACCCACACTTAGAAACAAGAGCACCCACCGAGGTGGCAATAGACCCCGTCGGCCCCGACAGGGGCATGTCCACCCAAAACCGCTGCGGCAGCTCAGTGGTACTGCCCCCCCTCCCGCTGCTGCTGGCACCGCTCGAGTCGCGACCGCTGCTGCTGTTAGTTGCTCCTTGCTGCTGCTGTGATTTCATGCTGGAGGGTTGTTCTGTGACCAGAGCGCGCAGTCCGGGCCAGCCGGTGGGTGCATCCTGCGAGCAGGAGCCAAGTGTGTGTGTATGTGTGTGTAAGTGTGTGTGTGTGCGCGTGTGTGTGTGTTGGTGTACATATGTGTGTAGGTAGTGACACCCAACCTGCTGTAACTTTGAACTCTTCTGCGTTGATATAAGGACACGTAGTCCTGGCAAGTCGTGGGGGCATTCTTCAGGCAAGAGACTGTCGGAAGTCTGGGGCTTACTTTAATTTACAACCAGACAATGCGTGGTCATTTCCTGCTGAGACAATCACAAATATGCTAGAAAGAAAACGGGGATTTGAGGTGCGTGCAAAATAGAACCCGTAGCGAGCGAGAGGCTCTCACCCAGGAGTGAAATAAAGCCTTTCACCCGGGGCGTGAAATGAAACCTTTCACCCAAGTGCAACGCAACGCAACCTTGCCAACACACGTGAGGTCGGCAGAAGGAAGGGAAACATGTCAAAACATGTGAGCCCTTGTTGATGAATGAGGTCAGGAGATAGGAAGTGGGGGAGGTGAGAAGGGCGAGTTGTCTGAAGACGTAACAAAAGGAGTGGAAATGGCCTGTTGTCACGTGGCCTGCTGTCACCTGGCCGGAGAATGGCCTGCTGTCACATGGCCTGCTATCACCTGGCTTGCTGTCACCCGGCAATGCATCTCACCAGCCCAACACGCTGAGCACGCAGGCAATGGCAGCTCCACATTGGCAATGCTATCAAACTCAAGCTTCAAGGGTGGGGTAAAGGCGTAGAAGCAACTGCATCGACGATAGCCTTACGGTTTGAGTGAATACGACAGAGGGGTGCACTAGTCAGCAGCTCTGACTGCACTAATTCTGACCGCGCTAGTCAGCAGTTGCCTGGTACGCACGACAAAACAGATCCCTCCTCCTCGTGGCGCTGAGAGTAAGGGCAACTGCATCGACTGCACCTGCTGACTACACACAACATCTGTGCCTACTGACTACACACAAAATGAGGAAGGCGTGCCCTACCTGGTATGCACAACGAAACAGCTGCACCCTCCAGGGGTTGGCGCTGGCGTTAAAGTAGGGGCGAGCGGTCCAGTTGCGTGAGCGCAGGCCCGCATAGAACTCCAGCACAGACACCTATGTGTGTAAGTGTGTGTTGTGTGTGTTAAGGGTGGGAGGGGGAGGAACGTGTGAGTTCATGGCTGTGTTAGTGTGTATGCTGAGCATGCATGCTCATGTGCGTGCGTAACTGTGCTGTGCTGTTTTTGCTCGTGTGCGTGCGTATGTGTGCGTATCAATGGCTATGCTGCTCTGCGGGCCCACCTTTGCAACCATTCCCAGCAACAGTTGCCCCTGTTCTATTTGAGCTCTGAGGAAGGAACCCACAGAAAACAAGAGGTACCTTATCCCTCCACCTCACAACACAGTTCTTATCCTTGCATTACGATTTTTATCAGAACTGCTCCGGGCATCCTACCGCTTTTAGGTGTGAGGCAAACAATAAATTGGGCGCAGTATACGGGTGCAGACAGTCAAAAGAGCAGTTACAAGCACACAGAAAATTGGAGGGTGTGCAGTGCAGGTGCACCTCACACATGCACGACCTCAAGCTGATGGACTAGGTTAAACAAAGTAAGGTCACATTACATAGTTTGCGCAGGAAAAGCACAGGCCTTGACCCTTGACCTGCCAGCTCGTCAGGCGTGTGTGAGCATTTAGTACCTTGAGGTATGGGTAAGGTGTGTGTAGAAGCCAAGACGGTGCTTAAAACTTGCATACTCTGACCCTTAACACAGTCCTGCAACCACTGACACACAGACACACAGCCCTTGCACAAACATGCTGAAGTCAGGTACTGCGGCTTCACTTGTAAGTCCCAGTCCCCAATACTATGGCTGGCACATGGTTTTGCTTTTGTAAGCACAGCGTCACAGGAAATTACAACTCCCTGACACCTACCTGGCTGAAGCCCGTCCACTGCGGCTCCACCTCAAAGTCCCAGTCTCCCAACACAGTGGCAGGCACGTAGTTGTATGCTTGTGCCGCCTGCACCCACTCTTCCTGGCTACGCTCCGCGTGGGGCAAGACCACGTCTGAGAAGGATGGCCCTCGGCGGGCGATGCGCTCCAAGTCCTGCGCACGTGTGTGTGTGTGTGTGTGTGTGTGTGTGTGTGTATGTGTGTGTCTGTGACCGTGTGTGTGAAAGTGCTTGTGTGTGTATATATGTGCATGTGCACGCGCTGTGTGGATGCAACTGCCCAGAACTAAGGCAACGCTAACAATGATGACTCAATGACAAAGCTGAGGGATGAGGAATGGGATATGGGCCACAAGACTCGGTAGAAGGTTTAGCCAGAGGCCAGAGGTGTGCCACGGCATATATAACATGTGTAAACTATGAACAATCCAAAGAGAAATGTTCGTAAGCCATTCTTGCACTTTTCCAAGGCTGGACGACATATTATATTGTGTGCCGGTGCTCATCTGTGACGTGCATTAATTCACGAGCGCACTTCACACAATGGCACACACACACACACATCCACACACACACACGCGGATATCAATCATATTTCAAGCGCACGACGTAGCACACTCAAACACAGATACGTCCAGTATACACACTAACTGCCCCCACATACACACCTGCAGGCTGAACTTCGGATGGGGCCGGGGCACCTCCACTTCTTGCCCCTTGCCCAAAGCCTGCTCTGCGCCCAAAAACACTTCAGGCCACTCTCCCTGCTCGACACAGGCGAAGACATGTATGCATGGAGACGTTTATGAGCGTGTCTCATTCACTCTGGTTTTATAATTGAGCACAAATACAGGCACACGGTTGTGCATGAGCAGCGATAAACGTGCACCCCACTGCTGGTTTGTTCCACTGTCTGCATTCCATCACTCACAGAAGAGTCTCTATTTAGCAGGGGGGGGGGCACAGGCACACAGGGG
>Ga0307947_1001437_pt1 | contig 18836 bp, 25 predicted proteins | sample OrgLakmetagen232_FD_201840 | JGI IMG/M metagenome (GOLD analysis project Ga0307947, IMG submission 201840) | Saline water microbial communities from Organic Lake, Antarctica - #232 | ecosystem: Environmental > Aquatic > Non-marine Saline and Alkaline > Saline | place: Antarctica: Organic Lake...
TATGTATCACAGTGGCGTGCATATGTTTGTGTGTGTGTGCGTATGTATCACAGTGGCGTGCATATGTATGTGTGTGTGTGTATCACAGTGGCGTGCATATGTATGTGTGTGCGTATGTATCACAGTGGCATGCATATGTATGTGTGTGTGTATCACAGTGGTGTGCATATGTATGTGTGTGTGCGTATGTACCACAGTGGCGTGCATATGTATGTGTGTGTGCGTATCACAGTGGCGTGCATATGTATGTATGTGTGTGTGCGTATGCATCACAGTGGCGTGCATATGTATGTGAGTGTATGTATCACAGTGGCGTGCATATGTATGTGTGTGTGCGTATGTATCACAGTGGCGTGCATATGTACGTATGTGTGTATGCATGTATTGTGCGTATGTATGTGTGTATGCTTGTATTGTGCGTATGTATGCATGTATTATGTATTGTGTGTGTATGTACTTATGCCACCTCAGTCCATTGTCCATTGTCTGCAGGAACCTTGAGAGAGTTCTGTGGGGGAGGGTAAGGAATACACCTCTCATACCCAACGGGCTACGGCACTTACAATGTTTATCTGAGTGCTGCACGCACACACACACACACATGTGTGTGTGAGTGTGTGTGTGTGTCTTCATTGTGTCAAAGCAGCGCATAAAGCACACACACACACCTCTGTCTGTTGTCCAAGGGGAGGGAGAGGGATGCACACCTCCTGGTTCTCGTTGACCACTGAAGGTACTTTGGGGGGGTGGGCCTGGGGAGGTAGGGCTGCCTGTGTGTTTTTGTGTGTGTGTGCATATGATTGCATGTTTTTGTATGTGTATCAGCGTGTGCTTGCATGCATATGCTTGTCCATGTGTGTGTGTGTGTGAGTGTGTGTGTGTGTGTGTGCGCGCGTGTGCGTGTGTGTGTGTGTGTGTGCGTGCGTGCGTGCGTGCGCGTGCGTGCGTGTGTGTGTGTGTGTGTGTGTGTGTGTGTGTGTGTGTTTAAGCGCATGTGTGCTTCTTTCCCAACCCATGCCTGAGGTAATGTTTACACTCTCTACGTTCTTTTTCTCTGCGGTCTTTTTACACTCCCTGTGTTTCTTCTTTTCTATTCTTTTGTGTGCTCCTCTATTTTGTGTATCAGTGTGCGGATCTGAGTGTTTGTGTGTGTATGTGTGTGTGTGTGTGTGTGTGTGTGTGTGTGCACCTGCACACGTGCACTCCTGGCAGCGTACCTCTTTTAAAAGCAGCATGCTGATTGACAGATGCATGAGTATGTGGACGCACGTATATACGCATGAAAGTGCACGTGCGTGTGTGTATGTGTGTGTGTGCGCGTGTGTAGGAGTGCACATGTTTGGTTGTGTGAGTGTGTGCACGCGTGCAGGCTCATAGTGAAGGGTACCTGTGGAGGGCTGTTGATGGGTGTGTGTATGTGTGTGTGTGTGTGTGTAGGTGTGTGTGTGTGTGTGTGTGTGTGTGTGTGTGTGTGTAGGTGTGTGTGTGTGTGTGTGTGCACGCGTGCAGGCTTATGGTGGAGGGTACATATGCTACCTATGGAGGTACCTATGGAGGGCTGCTTGTTGATGGAGGGAGAGGGCTTGAGGAAGGCCTGGCTCTGTGCTTTGGCGAGCGTGCGAGTGGTCTGTGCCTCTGAGCGCTTTGTGTCTGCCTCTTCTAAAGCAGCCTGTGTGTGTTACGTTAATGTCAGTGTGTGTTTGTTTTGTATGTGTGTGTGTGTGTGTTCTGCCTCCTTTAGAGCAGCCTGTGTGTGTGTGAGCGTGTGTGTATTTGTGTGTGTGGTCTACCTTCTCTAGGACAGCTTGCAGCCGTGTCTGTGTATACGTGCGTGGCTGTATGAGTGTTTTTGTGTTTGTGCTGGTGTAAGTGCAAGTGTTTATGTGCGTGCCTGTGTGCCTGTGTTTTTGTCGTCTGCTTGCAGTCCATCTGCTTTGCTTTCTGTAGGGCTTCTTTCTTCTCTGCAATATCCTCATCCCACGGGCCCCCATTTACAGTTCTTACATTGAAAGGACCTCTTACCCTCACAAATGGAGTAAGCTAGGCTGCCTCTTCTTACCACACATCAATCCTTACAATAGAACGACCTCTAGATTAATTCACGAAACAAGCTACTCTTACAAACCTACTTCAGTGTTTTGTTTGCCTCATCCTTATAGCACTTGCATTTTTCTCACGGCTTGAAACGCGTGCATTTGTCACTTTAAAAGACTTAACAAAATTGCACGGAGTTCGCCCTTTGCCTCATGCCTGCCTCATGCCCCTCTCATACCCCCAACACAACTTTGCCTCCGCCCAACCCAACTCAGTCCCAACCCAACTCTGTCTTCGCCCAACCCAACCCAACTGTTTCCGCCCACTGTCTCCGCCCAAAGCAACCCAACTTTCTCCGCCCACTGTCTCCGCCCAACCCAACTCTGTCTCCGCCCAAAACAACCCAACTTTCTCCGCCCACTGTCTCTGCCCAACCCAACTCTGTCTCTGCCCAACCCAACTCTGTCTTCGCCCAACCCAACCCAACTTTCTCCGCCCACTGTCTCTGCCCAACCCAACTCTGTCTCTGCCCAACCCAACTCTGTCTCCGCCCAAAACAACCCAACTTTCTCCGCCCACTGTCTCTGCCCAACCCAACTCTGTCTTCGCTCAACCCAACCCAACTTTCTCCGCCCACCGTCTCCGCCCACTGTCTCTGCCCAACCCAACTCTGTCTCCGCCCAAACCAACTCTGTCTCCGCCCGAAACAACCCAACTTTCTCCGCCCACTGTCCCTGCCCAACCCAACTCTGTCTCTGCCCAACCCAACTCTGTCTTCGCCCAACCCAACCCAACTTTCTCTGCCCACTGTCTCTGCCCAACCCAACTCTGTCCTCGCCCAACCCAACTCCTCCCAACACAACTTTGTCCCAACACAACTTTGTCTCAAGCCCAACACAATTGCACGGAGCTCGCCCTTTGCCTCATTTGCCTGTCTCATGCCCCTCTCATGCACATGCAGATGCACAGGGCATGCACTTGCATTGCGTGCTTTGTGTCGTGTGCCCAGACATGTTTGCATGCTACCCACCTTGAGCTCTCGTTTTGCCTCGTTCAGCTGCGACAGCACTTGCATGTTGTCTGCTTGCATACGAGAGATGAGGCCCTTGAACCCAACGCGCTCCTTCTCGCTCGTGTCACGCGTCAGGTTCATCATCCGTTCCGTGTGCATGACCTGCGTGTGTGTGTGTGTGTGTGTGTGTGTGTGTGTGTGTGTGGCATAAAGTGTGTGCGTGTGCGTTTTACGCGTATGTGTGCCTCTCTCTCTCTCTCTCTCTCTCTCTCTCTCTCTTTCTTTCCTATTCCCGCACACCACACCACCAAAAGTACGTAAAATCACCGACACCGACACCAAGCCACAGTGATGTCTTTACCCTACCAACCTGCACGTAAATCTCTCTTGGCTGCACCTTCATTTCTTCCAATCTATATTGAATCCCACCCTCCCTGCACACCACCGCCATCTACAAAACCAACCACCATAAGCGAGGCGCCTGCGCGTGCATCTCCCTCAGCTGCGTCTTCAACTCCTGCACCGTGCGGTGAACCCTAACTCCCCCGCACACACTTACAGTGACAGCAAATGTATGACAACATTCTCGCATGCGTGCGCATCTCTGTCAGCTGCGTCTTAAACTCCTGCACCGTGTGGTGAGAACCCTAGCTACCAACACACACTTACAATGACAGCAATCCATATATCAACATTCTCACCTGCGCGTGCATTTCCCTCAACTGCGTCTTTAGCTCCTCGACTGTGCGCTCCTGTGCCCCTGATTTGCGCGCAGCGTGCTCAGCACGCGCAGCAGGGGATGCCTGTAAACGCATGTGACCAAACGGGCATGCCGGTTCAAGTCTGATATAAAGTATTGAAAGAAGGAGGAGAAAGTTCAAGGAGTGTGTGTGTATTAAATGTGTGTGTGTGTGTTTGTGTGTGTGTGTGTGTGTGTGTGTGTGTGAGGTAAACAAAGCGTCGCTAATCGCACGTCAAGGTGGACACGTGGACTGTATATGTGTATTAGTGTGGGGTGAAATTAAGCATTGCCTGCGTGATTGCACCGTGTTTTTCTTTTAGGGTGCCAAGGTAAGCAGGCCATGCGTGAGTCAAGCCAGAGCACACACACGCATTCACACTCACACACACACACACCCACCTGTGCCGCTGGGGAGCGGTAGCTACCCCAATCCAGCTTGTCTTTTCCAGCTACAAAATCAGCATGGAGGCGACCAAACAATTGTGCCCACTCGTCTGGATTGACGTTGTGCACCACCCTGCACGTATAAAATTGATGCCGTTATGCACTCTCAGTCCGTACACAATGCTGGCTTTATGCACCACCATGCTTGTAAAAAACGATGACGTTATGCACCATCTATTATATGTACAATGATGGCTTAATGGACCTCCCTGCATGTTAAAAACGATGCTGTTATGCACTCTCAGTTCGTACACAGTGATGGCGTTATGCACCACCCAATACATACACACGTTGCTGGTGTGGGTTAGATCACATCAGTGACGTCTGACCTATAGCCGACTGGCTAGATTGGCCATTTTGTCGTACGTACTGAATGGAACCTGGTATACGTACAATGGTAGATGTATATGGTGTAGCCTTGTGGCCTGCTTTTACGCTTATAAGGTTGGGCGTGCTTGCAATACGCCTCTGCTTGCTTTGTGGCTTAAAACATTGGTGTGCTTGCAACACACCTATGCCTGGCTTACGGCTTATGACATTGGGCGTGCTGAAATTGGACCAATGCCTGGCTTATGGCTCTAAACATTGGGCGTACTAGCAAGACACCTACGCCTGGCTTACGGCTTATAACACTGGGCGTGCTTACAATACACCTATGCCTGTCTTGTAACTTATCAGGTTGGCCGTACTTACAAATCGCTTGTGCCTGTTAGCCTGCACAGTTTGCCACACCCACACACACACACACTGCTGTGTGAAGGACACGGATTTTGCAGCTCATGACACGTTTGATTCTTTTTAATGACGCAGCATATGGAGTACTCACACGCCAAAACAATGCACGGTGCACACACATCTTGCAGCTCATGACACGTTTGCGCAGCTGGTCGAACTGTCTATATAGGGCCAAGGACCACCAAACTGGACCAAGGACCACCGAACTGTCTGTATGGGGCCAAGGACATGGAACGTTTTGTTAGGAGTAATTAATGACGCAGCATATGGAGTACTCACAAGCCAAAACAATGCACGGTGCACACACATCTTGCAGGTCATGACACGTTTGCGCAGCTGGTTGGCAAACCACCAACGCTGTGTTAGGAGTGATTAATGACGCAGCATATGGAGTACTCACAAGCCAAAAGATAAACCCAGCCGCACCTGTGCATCTGGCCGACAGAAAGCCTGTTTTGCATGTACAACTGGCACTAGGAGTATTCAAAACAACACAGCTCGCATAATATTAAAAATAATAATTTTGGAGGAGTTTTACCTGGTACCCAAGTGGCTCCTTTTCCTTAATTAGTACGGGGAGTGGTCTTTACTGCCTGCGTAGTTTTCCTTGTTCTTTTTCTGCATACAGAACACCTGCACCCACACCCGCACCTGTAGAGCTGATTGGCAAAGTTGTCAAAGTATTCGTCACGCTGCTTGGAGTGGTTCTTGGTTCTGGTGACTTCCCCCTGCAGCAGGTGTTGAAGGATTGTGTGTCACTCATTGTAAGTTATTGTGTGTTATTCATTGCAGGTGTCGATGATTGTGTGTTACTCATTGTAAGTTATTGTGTGTTAGTCATTGCAGGTGTTATTCATTGCAGGTGTCGATGAGTGTGTGTTACTCATTGTAAGTTATCGTGTGTTAGTCATTGCAGGTTGCAGGTGTTATTCATTGCAGGTGTTAATGATTGTGTGTTACTCATTGTAAGTTATTGCGTGTTAGTCATTGCAGGTGTTACTTGTTGTGTGTGTATTATTGCAGGTAATCGTTTTGTGTGAGAATCATTGCAGGTGTTAGTTGTTTGTGTATGAATCATTGCAGATGTTGAATATGGCAGGTTTTAGTTGTTGTGTGTGAATTATTGCAGATGTTAAAAATTGCAAGTGTTCATTATTGTGTATGAATCATTGCAGATGTTAAATATTGCAGGTATTAGTTATTGCAGGTGTCAAGTATGAATTATGAAGTGTTTATAATTGCAGGTGTTAAATGTGCTGAGGATATTGCACATTCATAGTGTGCTCAGAGTCAGTTTGGAATGCTCTCACAGTGTTTTGATTTTGTCAAAAGCGTGCTAAAGTGTGTTCACAGTGCGTTTGGAGTACACTCAGGGCGCTCTAAGTGTGTTCCAGGTGTGTTCAGTGTCTGTTTGGGGTGCACTCTGAGTGTTTTAACATGTGTGTCAAAGTGTGTTGAAAGTGTGTTCAAAGTGCACTCAGAGCGCCCCAAGTGTGATCTAAGTATGTTTTGGAGTGCACTCTGGGGGTTTAACATGTGTGTCAAAGTGTGTTGAAAGTGTGTTCAAAGTGCACTCAGAGCGCTCCAAGTGCGATCTAAGTATGCTTTGGAGTGCACTCTGGGGGTTTAACATGTGTGTCAAAGTGTGTTGAAAGTGTGTTCAAAGTGCACTCAGAGCGCTCCAAGTGCGATCTAAGTATGCTTTGGAGTGCACTCTGGGGGTTTATATTGTGTGTTGAAGTGTGTTGAAAGTGTGTTCAAAGTGCACTCAGAGCATTTTAACTGTGTTTTAAGTCTGTTTTGAGTGTGCTCAGTGTTCAAAGTGTGTTCAAAGTCTGTTTGGAGTGCACTCAGGGTATATTGTGTGTCAAAGTGTGTTGAAAGTGTGTTCAAAGTGCACTCAGAGCATTCCAACTGTGTTCTAAGTCAATTTTGAGTGCACTCAGTGTTCAAAGTGTGTTCAAAGTCTGTTTGGAGTGCACTCAGGGTATATTGTGTGTCAAAATGTGTTGAAAGTATGTTCAAAGTGCATTCAGAGTTACCATGAAAACCACAATATAGCCCTTTGTACGTTTAGGGTTCACCATATGATCCCTTGTACGCTTACACAACGGACTTGATACATCAAGACTGCACCATGCCCTCAATCGATAACCCATTGCACATCAAAGATGTGCAAACCTATAAAGGTTACTGCGGCAGGCGTCGCAAAAACAGCCCTGCCCACCAATGCATCAAACTTCTTGACATACCCACACCCACACCCACCCATACCCACACACCCACATCCACTGACATGAACATACAGCCACACACGCTCAAATACACCCATGCCCAAAACACCCACCCACATCCAAAGCAACACCCACACCTGCAAGTACTGCAGCCTGCTCTTCAAATTGTCATGCTCTCCTTGGAACTTGATATGCTTTTCTGCCTGCCGCACTTGGGCTCCCTCTAAATTCTCAGCCAGGGTCAGTGCCTCTTTCTTTGCCTTTTGCAAGGCTTCGATTTCTTCAGACAGCACGGTGATGCGGTCAGTGGCAAGGCCGGTATACATCTGACCTTGGGATGCCTGTGTGTGTGAGAGAGTGTGTGGATGTGTGTGTGTGTGTGAATGTGTGTGTGGTAGTGTGTATGTGTATGTGTGAATGTGCGTGTGTGAGTATGTGTGTGTGTGTGAGTGTGTGTGACTGTGTATGTGTGTGCGTGTGTATGTGCGTGCGTTTGTGTGCAAGTAGGCATGGTAAGTACTACTTGTGTTGAGGAGAACAATTGGAGCAGGCTTTAGCCCTCTTACAAAAAAGAAGATATGCTACTTTGGGGCCATGAGAAAGCCTGTGAATTATGATTTGAAACGAGCACATGCATAAAAATGTATTTCAGAGGTGCAAAGCACGCTGGGCTTGAAACACCAATATTTGACACGTAGTCATTCGTAAGGTCGACCTCTAACAACTTCTCACCCTGTTTACTCAAATGGATCCAATATTGCAGCTCACGCACACAACACACACCTGTGCGCTCACGTACACATACACACACGTGACACACGCACAACCATGCGTACACGCACACACAACACACACGTCCACGCACGCACCAGACGTGACGCCTCCTTGAGTTCTGCGTCTTGCATGCGCTGTTTAACGTCCCTGTCTGACCAGGCTGCATGCATGGCGTGCAGCTCATCCGACAGGCCACGCACTTGCTCAGTCAGGCGTACGTTATCCTGCACGCCAAAGGAAATGCGCAAATAATAGTGCCAAACATATGTCTGAATGGACTATGCTCGATTAATTGAAGCAGCTCGTCACACAGGCTCAGACAGGCCATGTTAAATGAGAGAGTTCTGTGTTCAACAGCAAGTGGTTGTACGTATCTGGCCATCCACCGAGAGTGATCAAACCAAAGGCCATGTTCAATTGGCAAGTGGCAGTTTGTATCGGCTCGCCACTCGTAAAGTAGGAGACAGCACATGAAATGATGGGTTTCTTAGCTACACAACTAGTAATCAATTCACGCAACGTCAATATCTGCAGCCTTGGCAATCCAACAAGAGCGATCAATTTAAAGGTCCACCTTATTATTCGATGCACCGACACAATGCTGCATCGCACGATATGTACAAATGGCACGACATTCAAATGGCAGCATGATGCACACATGGCAGCACGATGCACACATGGCAGCACAATGCACAAACGGCAGCACATTCAAATGGCAGCACGATGCACACATGACAGCACGATGTACACATGGCACAGCATTCAAATGGCAGCACGATGCACACATGGCAGCACGAAGTACACATGGCACGATGCACACATGGCAGCACGATGTTCACATGGCACGATGCACACATGGCAGCACGATGCACACATGGCAGCACGATGTTGACATGGCACGATGCACACATGGCAGCATGATGCACACATGGCAGCACGATGCACACATGGCAGCACGATGTACACATGGCAGCACGATGTACACATGGCAGCACGATGCACACATGGCAGCACGATGCACACATGGCAGCACGATGCACACATGGCAGCACGATGTACACATGGCAGCACGATGTACACATGGCAGCACGATGCACAAATGACAGCATGATGCACACATGGCAGCACGATGCACACATGGCAGCACGATGTACACATGGCAGCACGATGTACACATGGCAGCACGATGCACAAATGGCAGCACGATGTACACATGGCAGCACGATGTTCACATGGCACGATGCACACATGGCAGCACGATGCACACATGGCAGCACGATGCACACATGGCAGCACGATGTACACATGGCACGATGCACACATAGCAGCTCGATGCTGAATTGCACAATGCAAAATAAGTCATCACGGTGCCAAATTGCATAATGTATCTCCGTAAGAAGTTGTACTGTGGATTGAAATCCACGTTAACTAAGCAAAGGCCTTAAACAGCCTCACTCATCCTCTTTTATGTTACACATTAAACGTGTATGCACTATTGTAGTGTCTGTACCATATTTTTGGCAGCGCACCCCTATCAGATATGATACACCCTTCTAAGCCATTCACACACACACATTAACACACACATAACAACACACACACCCCAAACCTGCAACCTTGTACGCACCGCAGTGAGCTGCTCGTTTTTGTCAGTGAGCTGCTCATTTAAGGCAGTGGTCTTGTTGGCCAGACCCGTCTCCAAGGTGTGCTTGGCCAGCAACCTGAGAAGGGTAGGTAGTGGTATGTCTAGGGCCAGCCAATATAGTACGCATAGGGTTAGTTAGCAATAGTATGTGCAGGGTGAGCCAATATAGTATGCATAGGGTTAGCCATAGTATGTGCAGGGTGAGCCATAGTATGTATAGGGCCAGCCAATAAAGTACGCATAGGGTTAGCCATAGTATGTTTAGGTTCGCCAATAGTATGTGCAGGGTGAGCCAATATAGTACGTACAGGGTTAGCCAGTTGTACGTATTGGTCTAGCCAGCTGAACATATTGGGTTAGCCTTTAGTACGTATAGGGTCAGCCAGTAGCACGAGTAAAATTAGCCAGTAGAACGTGCAGGGTTAGCCAGTAGTACGTACAGGGTTAGCCAGTTGTACGTATTGGTCTAGCCAGCAGAACGTATTGGGTTAGCCAGTAGTATGTATAGGGTCAGCCAGTAGCAAGAGTAAAATTACTTAGTAGAACGTGCAGGGTTAGCCAACAGTAAGTGCAGGGCTAGCCAGTAGTACGTATAGGTTAGGCAGTAGAACGTGCAGGGTTAGCCAGTAGAACGTTTAGGTTCAGCCAGTAGAACTTTTAGGGACGCAAGCAGTGTACGTATAGGGTTAGCCAACAGTACGTGCATTTAGGTTAGCCAGTAGTACGTGCAGGGTTAGCCAGTAGTACGTGCAGGGCTAGCCAGTAGTACATTTAGGTTATCCAGTAGTACGTACAGGGTTAGCCAGTAGAACGTTTAGGGTCGGCCAGCAGTCTACGTTTAGGGTTAGCCAAATTAGCCAACAGTACGTATAGGGTAAGCCAAGTCCATGTGTGTTTTCGCATTTACGGTGTCTGTACGTTACTTTTAACAGGAACAGGTGAGTGGTGTTTTGGTGGATGACCAAACCCATACAGTTGTGCGTGCTGCGGTGTATGCTTGGTGTTTGGTTTTTACCAGAGTAATTCCCATCAATACAGACGGATACGGTGTGTGTACACAGTTCTGGCCTGCCCTGTGGATTGTGGAATGCGAAAAGTAATTTGTGTGCAGCAGATTATGCACGTGCGAAAAGTTGATTGTGTGTAGCAGAATATGCACGTGCGAAAAGTCAAGTGTGTGTAGCAGATTATGCACGGCTGATGTCACCCCGATATAGCGTCATTGATGAGGGAAGTGAAAGATGGCATAAGATAATAATAAATTACAAGATATAAGAACAGGCACTACAAGTGGCCAGGCTAGCGGTCTGGGAAAGCAGTTGCAGCTGCAACAGGCAGAGAGGCAGGCACCTTTTTTCGATGCAAATACCCCACACGATCTGGACATCACACACGTGCTCATTACGCTTACCACCATCATCATCATCAAATACTCCACACGATCTGGACATCACACACGTGCTCATTACGCTTACCACCATCATCATCATCATCAAATACCCCACACAATCTGGACATCACACACGTGCTCATTACGCTTACCACCACCATCATCATCATCATCAAATACCCCACACGATCTGGACATCACACACGTGCTCATTACGCTTACCACCATCATCATCATCATCATCATCATCATCAAATAACCCACACAATCTGAACATCACACATGTGCTCATTACGCTTACCACCATCATTGTTGTTGCCCAGAGAGCATTTTTTGATGCAAATACCCCACACGATCTGAACATCACACACGTGCTCATTATGCTTACCACCATCATTGTTGTTGCCCAGAGAGCATTTTTGCGGACTGGGATGTGGAAACAGCTCTACAGAAATTGCAGTCGTAATCTATTTAACGCCAAAAAAGTTAGGGTTCAATTCAAACATTATACGAGGCGCGTGAACTATTGGACTTTTCAAATTAATCCATTTGCAAATTGGTGGGTTTCCTGGCCTTATTCTGCCAGCACAAGCTTGGACTGTCTTGTTTAATTATATTATATAATTTTTACTACTAAATAGACGTGTGCTAGGAATCAAAATGCTTGACGGCCATCAAAGGCTTTCCTGCATTTCTGACTGCAATCTTGGATCTTCAACTCGATCTGGAACCAGTGGCCTGGAGTCCAACAGAACCTTAATTGTTTGCAAATAACAATGTCTTAGGGCTCAATAAAATGCGTGGAATCTGCAAGATTTTAAAATGGCGCTGAGCCCCAAAAACATCAGCAACCCTGATGTCTTGAAGAATGGGTACTAGAAAAACCACGGTGTTGGAAACCAGCCGATGCAAGTCCTGATCAGAAAGACCTACCGTAAGTATCGCTCGTCGCGCTCTTCAACTTGGATCTGAGAGTAGTCTTGGATGCGGCCCACCTCTTCTTCTGCGATCTCATGCCCCAGACGCATTTCGGTGGTCATCTACATGCGTGCGTGTTGGTGTAGTATGTGTTTCATTGTGTGTGTGTATGTGCATGCATGTGTGTGTGTCTGTGTGTGTGTGCGTGTGTATGTGTGTGCGCGCGTGTACTTGCTTGCAAGTGTTTGTTGAGTTTTGTAAGATGTGCGGTGTGCTCTACAAAAATATTCCATGAAGACCAATGCATTTGAAAGACCTGCAAAAGAACAAAAGTGCTCTTTCCTTCAAGGGGTATAGGAGGAGGCAGCGCCTTCAAAAACGCATTGTCAACATATTTTGATCAGAGGACCACATCTGCACAAACCCATGTATGACTGAATACTTGGAGTCGGGTGATGGTGAAAGAGCACTTCAAAGGAGACACACACACACTGCTGGATGTACCGTGCCCTCGTAAAATGAATGGTTCCAGATTCCTAATCCTAACTGCAACCCTCTTCTGACCAGGAGCAGCCCCTTCACATCTGACACTCACACACCACCTCAACCTCCTCACACAAAATATCGCTTGCTTTGCACCCCAGAAATGGATACACCTCAATTGCAGGATTGGCCAAAACCGATTATATACACCGTATACGACCGCATATGAGGTGGTTTCCCTGCCAAAACTTCCGTTAATACACCGTATCTATGTGGTTCTGGCCAACCCTACTCATCTGCGACTGATTGATTGCATGACACAACAAATCATCTTCCTGTTTTGAAATTATGACGGCCTGCTTTGCACACTTTGGACAGCTCAGGTGTGAGTTCTACGCACCTGATCGTTGGCTTTGTTGACCGAGGCCTGAGCGTCCTTTTGTACTTGAGTAGTCTCGCTTTTGAGCTTCACGATTTTGTCCTGGGACGCCACCGTCTGAATGAACACGCAATGCAAAAAGTAAATGCACACGCAATGCAAAAAGTAAATGCACACGCAATGCAAAAAGTAAATTCACACGAAATGCAAAAAGTAAATGCACACGCAATGCAAAAAGTAAATGCACACGCAATGCAAAAAGTGAGTGCACACGAAATGCAAAAAGTGAATGCACACGCAATGCAAAAAGTAAATGCACACAAAATGCAAAAAGCAAATGGTCAAAGGCTGGATGTATTGGGGCTCTCTCTATAGGTAATCGACATAAAATGTGGAAAGGGCTGTGTTTCAGGTGGTGAAGGCTGTAAGGCATGGGCTTTCCCTTGAGATAGATCATCAAATTAAAGGCCTGATCAATCATATCCATGGTGCTCAAGGAAGCTTAACAATTGGTCAGGGTCTGAAGTGTATTGTACAACTTCATGCTGAAGTATGTATATCACGTTTGTGGACAGTATGTAACTCACGTTTGTGGACACGCGTGCTGCACAAACAAGTGCTTGCGTCCTACGTTCGTGCGTTGTGTGCATAACTACGAATGTATGCATGCAAGAGTGTTTGAAGGATGTACAATGTGTGCAAGCAACCATGCGTGTGTAAGTGCGTTTACGCACTGTGTGTGTGTGTGTCTTTACCCCACCTCTTGCTTGTGCCCTTCCTCCACATCCCACAACTTCTTCCCAAACTTGGCCTTGATGCGCTGTACTTCATTCTCAGCTGCATTGGTGCGCGCAATTTCAGCAGCCAGTCTGCATGGATGTGCAAGAAATCAAGGAATAATCAGTGTAGTTCCGGCGCTTGGCCTTATTGCGCTGCACTTCATCCTTTGCTCCCTTCCACATCCAATTTGCCAACACCGACACCTTCAAAATTGGATGTGCAAGAGATCAAGGAATAATCAGTGTAGTTCTGGCGCTTGGCCTTATTGCGCTGCACTTCATCCTTTGCTCCCTTCCACATCCAATTTGCCAACACCGACACCTTCAAAATTGGATGTGCAAGAAATCAAGGAATATCAGTGTAGTTCCGGCGCTTGGCCTTATTGCGCTGCACTTCATATCCTTTGCGGCAGTCATGCACGCAACCTCGGCAGTCATGCACGCAACCTCAGCCAATCTGCATGGGTACAATGGGCTTAAGTAATGAACCGCTTGACCCATGACAGAGGAAGCTTGTGGGTGGCGTTCTGGCACAACACAATCTTGCAGACTGAAAGAAACAACACTCTGACGCTTGGGCAGGAGCAACTGGGATGGGCTCTACCAACCACACTCTCTTATAGGTACGCTAAGTAATGTGCAAGTAGGGTGTCTACTTGTCTGAGACACTTTTGCTTTACAGCACCAGCGCGTATTGTGTTTCTGAACAGCTGCTTTTCCATCGTCTGACTAGTAGGTGCTGGGCAGCCAGGATCTCTGTACGACTGCTGCGCTTTTCATGCACAATATGCAGCAGACATTGCAGCAAAACATACCAGCTCTTCCTTCTGTCTGACTAAGAGGTGCTGGACAGCCAGGATCTCTATACGACTGCTGTGCTTTTCAAACACAATATGCAGCAGACATTGCAGCAGACATTGCAGCACAACATACCAGCTCTTCCTTCTGTCTGACTAAGAGGTGCTGGGCAGCCAGGATCTCTATTCGACTGCTGTGCTTTTCATGCACAATATACAGCAGACATTGCAGCAGACATTGCAGCACAACATACCAGCTCTTCCTTTTGTCTGACTAAGAGGTGCTGGGCAGCCAGGATCTCTATTCGATTGCTGTGCTTTTCATGCACAATATACAGCAGACATTGCAGCAGACATTGCAGCACAACATACCAACTCTTCCTTCTGTCTGACTAAGAGGTGCTGGGCAGCCAGGATCTCTATTCGATTGCTGTGCTTTTCATGCACAATGTACAGCAGACATTGCAGCAGACATTGCAGCACAACATACCAACTCTTCCTTCTGTCTGACTAAGAGGTGCTGGGCAGCCAGGGTCTCTATTCGACTGCTGTGCTTTTCAAACACAATATGCAGCAGACATTGCAGCAGACATTGCAGCACAACATACCAGCTCTTCCTTCTGTCTGACTAAGAGGTGCTGGGCAGCCAGGATCTCTATTCGATTGCTGTGCTTTTCATGCACAATATACAGCAGACATTGCAGCAGACATTGCAGCACAACATACCAACTCTTCCTTTTGTCTGACTAAGAGGTGCTGGGCAGCCAGGATTTCTTTACAACCGCTGTGCTTTTCAAACACAATATGCAGCAGACATTGCAGCAGACATTGCAGCACAACATACCAGCTCTTCCTTCTGTCTGACCAAGAGGTGCTGGGCAGCCAGGATCTCTATACGACTGCTGTGCTTTTCATGCACGATATGCAGCAGACATTGCAGCACAACATACCAGCTCTTCCTTCTGTCTGACTAAGAGGTGCTGGGCAGCCAGGGTCTCTATTCGACTGCTGTGCTTTTCATGCACGATATGCGGCAGACATTGCAGCACAACATACCAGCTCTTCCTTCTGTCTGACTAAGAGGTGCTGGGCAGCCAGGATCTCTATACGACTGCTGTGCTTTTCATGCACAGTATGCAGCAGAAAGTGCAGCACAACATACCAGCTCTTCCTCCTGTCTAACAAGTAGATGCTGGGCAGCCAGGGTCTCATCACCACTGTGATGGAAATGAACAAAATACAGCACACAGCTTGCTTCACAGGATGCCAGCACTTCCTTTTGTCTGACTAAGTGCTGCGCAGCCAGGGTCTCTAAACGACTGCTGCGCTTTTCATGCACACAATATGCAGCACAGCTTGCTTCACAAGATGCCAGCTCTTCCTTTTGTCTGACTCAGTGCTGCGCAGCCAGGATCTCTATACGACTGCTGCGCTTTTCATGCACATAATATGCAGCACAGCTTGCGTCACAAGATGCCAGCTCTTCCTTTTGTCTGACTAAGTGCTGGGCAGCCAGGGTCTCTACACCACCACTGTGATTGAAATGCACAAGACCCCACATGCATAGGGTTGGCCAAAACGATGAATACATACGGTGTAAATACGGTATTTTTGGCAGGGAAATCATCAGATATACGGTCATATAGGGTGCCATATCTATGGCTCTGGCCAGCCCTACACATGCACCACAATCCACCACATGCACCCCAACCCACCCCAACCCACCACAATCCACCACATACACCACAACCCACCACAATCCACCACATGCACCCCAACCCACCCCAACCCACCACAATCCACCTCAATCCACCTCAATCCACCACAAGCCACCACATGCACCATGGTTCACCTCATGCACCACCATGCACAAGACCCCATCCCTCACCGTGACTCCAGTTTGTCACGCTCCGCTTCCAAGTCTGACTGGTGCTGGGCAGCCAGGGTCTCTGTGTGCTTTTTTGCCGCTTTAGACTCAGCAGCTGCCGTCGACCTGGCTTGCTGCACCTGAGCTCCTGCTTCCTGCACAATTGTAGGGACGTGAGATTGTGAGCGTGATCAATTATTCTTTGGCAATGTTAACTCAAATTCGTTGAACTTCACGGCCCTGCTGCAGCCATCATTGTAGGTAGGTATCTGCTCATTTGAACATTCATGTGCATTTAATAATAAAGTTAAAGCCAGGTCAGCTTATTGACATGCTGATGCCATAAAAGGCACATTGCAGGTTGCTTTAAATCCTACTGGGAGACGGATGCTGACTACTTTGCTGCACCTGAGCTTCTGCTTCCTGCACACAAAAAAGATTGTGGGGTTGTGGGAGTGTGATTGAGCAAGGTTTGCTTTGGCTCCTGCTGGGAGACAGATGATAACTACCGTACCTTAGCGTACTCATCCCGCACCCCAAATTCCAGAAACATTTAGTTAAATCCCACACCTTCCCGCACCCCCAGAATGCATATTTTTGCCCTTCCGGCATCAACCCCGCACGGCCTTTAGCCCTGGTCAGCACCAGTAAGCTTCACAATCGAACTCAATGAAAAAGAACACCGCGAAAGGGCAAAGGAAAACAAACTGCTGTTCTGCTCTTTATTCTGCTCTGCTCTCTATTCTGCTACTATACGCCCTTCCCAAGAAATGCTTCCTCTTCCTTTAGCCACTACCACTGCTGCTGCTGTTGCTGCTGCTTGTGTGTGCTGCTTGTGTTGCTTAGGTTTGGGTAGCCTTGGTGCGTGACCTTGTTTGCTGCACCCGCTGCCCCACCTGCTCAGCTGCTGGGTTGCTATAACCTGCTCTGCGAGCATTGTTCCTTTTCAACCTCTTCCTCCCGCTCATCTTCCTCCTGCCTCACAGCTTCCTTCTCATGATGAGACCTTGGCACTTCATGAGAAGGCACATTCCTTTAGGATCCTAGGGAATTGTGACATTGTAACATCCCTGATTTGAAGGAAAAGAGACATTGGCACTTCATGAGACACCCCCTGATGCATTACAGCTGAGGTGTCCCCACAGCCCTTGTGAGACCGTAGCAATTTTCTCTGGCCTGCCAATTGGCTTTTTGTTGGCTGCCTCCTCTGCCAGCAGCTCAGCCCGTCTGCTTTTGCTGGCTTAATCAGTTGCCCTGCTGCTCGGGGGTACCTCTCACTGTTCATGACCGGCAGCGACCCGGAAAGTTTTATTTTCATCAACCCCGAACAACCCCACAGGGTCAAAATAAATAAATATATATAAACATTCCGCAGTCATCCCGCAGGACAAAAACGATATATATGCAGGGTGTTATCCCTAAGGTACGGTGTATTGCTGCACCTGCGCTTTTGTTTCCTGTGCACAAGCTTAAGAAGTGGAAATGGGAGCGCGTGTTGCAAGCTTAATTAACTGACAACACATACAAAATGTATGGCTCTGCTGCTGCTCATGCATGCACACTAATTTTATGGTGTCAAACTCCATGACAAATGTAAGGAGCGAGCTCGCTGTTTAGCTTTATTTTGGAGTGAGGGTTATGCAGAATATTTCTGTGCTATTGCTTATCAAGCAATTGCATGCAATCACATTTGCATACAACTGCATCTGCAAGCAATTGTATGCACTATTTGTGCGTCCGTTTCCTGCTGCAGCATCATGAGCAGCTTCTACACACAAACCCCTTACCCGTGCTTCCCCAATTGCTCTGCATAGTCCATAATGCTAGCAACACTTTTCTGCCTCAGCTACTTTACGCATCGTTTTTACTTTTCTTCCTGAACTTACATCGTTCTGTTGCTCTGCACAATGACATCACGCATGCAGCTTTGCATCAGTTGCCCCACGCTTTGTCTTTCAATTTTCTCCCTGAGCCTGCAATTTCCTATCCCTTCATTCCTTTACGCCTCCTTTTCTTGACTTTCCCTCATTCCTTCATCCAGTCTCGTCAGTGTACCTGCATCTTCCTGTTGCCCTGCGCGATTTCCTCGTCCACTAAACGCCGGATCTGCTGCTCTCGCTCGTACGCTTTATAGTCGGCAGCAGTGGCAGACTTTGCAAGCTGCTCCCGTGCTTCTCTGCATAGCGCCCACAATGCAAACAAAGTGTAAGACTGTGCAGAAACGTGATCTCTGCTGCGCTTGTGTACCTCTGCATGTTGTGCCTGACGCAAAAAAGTGACAGACTTTGCAGAGACGTGCGCTCTGCTAGCTGCGCTGTGTACCTCAGCATGTTGTGCCTGATGCAAAAAAGTGTGAGACTGGGTAACAACATTGATCTCTGCTAGCTGCTCCCATGCTTCTCTGCATAGCGCCAACGATGCAAAAAAAGTGTGAAACTGTGCAGAAACGTGATCTCTGCTAGCTGCGCTTGTGTACCTCAGCATGTTATGCCTGATGCAAAAAAAGTGTGAGACTGTGCAGAAACGTGATCTGTGCTAGCTGCACTTGTGTACCTCAGCATGTTGTGCCTGATGCAAAAAAAGTGTGAGACTGTGCAGAAACG
>Ga0307947_1001438_pt1 | contig 18829 bp, 25 predicted proteins | sample OrgLakmetagen232_FD_201840 | JGI IMG/M metagenome (GOLD analysis project Ga0307947, IMG submission 201840) | Saline water microbial communities from Organic Lake, Antarctica - #232 | ecosystem: Environmental > Aquatic > Non-marine Saline and Alkaline > Saline | place: Antarctica: Organic Lake...
GAGAGAGAGAGAGAGAGAGAGAAAGAGAGAGAGAGAGAGAGAGAGAGAGAGAGAGAGGGAGAGGGAGAGGGAGAGGGAGAGGGAGAGGGAGAGAGAGAGAGAGAGAGAGAGCGCGAGAGCGAGAGCGAGAGCGAGAGAAAGAGAGAGCGAGAGCGAGAGCGAGAGAAAGAGAGAGCGAGAGCGAGAGCGAGAGCGAGAGAAAGAGAGAGCGAGAGCGAGAGAGAGAGAGAGAGAGAGAGAGAGAGAGAGAAAGAGAGAAATGTACATCATATCATTATAAAGCGTGTCTTTTACCACGTGCGTGTGCACATGAAAGTTGTGATCAAATTGTCCTGAGTTGGTCTTTTCTGTCGTTCTTCCCAGTGCTACTAAAAGCCGCTAAGCCGCATGCAAGGTTTCTGCAAAGTCCGTGTTAACAGTAATCCAGTACACGGGAAAATGTACAAATTGCCTGCATCCTCCTCTGTCTCCAACTTCCAAAAGAAGGTAGACATGAAGAGCCCTACTAAAACCGACCGAAGTTCTAAGTTTACATTGCATATTTTAAACTCCTTCCTGTTGCATCTTTTCTCCAGTCTCCAGTAATAGGGGAAGTGTTATTTGCTGCTTGCGCTGCTCCTGTCTTATTCTTTCGCACCTTCCAGATAAGAGGAGGACATGGAAAACTCACGGCTGCTGCTGTTGTTGCTGCTGTTCCTATTGCTGCTTGAGCCCTTGCTTCCAGCTCGCAACAAAAACGATGAATCACGAGGTGTCTGCAGGAAAATTAAACAGATCCACGGATGTGAGCAGTCAACCTTCTTTACATTTGGTTGGGAAGGTGAGAGGCACCATGGCTTAGGTGTGGAGAGATTGTCGTGCTCCTCTCTTGATCGACAAGTACAAACCCGTCCATTGTGCATGTGAGAAACAAACTGTGACTGAACAAGCGTGGTGCTGCTCATTGATTGACCAGTACGAAACCGCATTGTGCACGTGAGAAACAAACGGTGACTGAATGAAGTGTGCTTTATAATAATTGACACAACGAAACCGTCCATTGTGCATGTGAAAAACAAACGGTGACTGAACAAGCGTGGTGCTGCTCATTGGTTGACCAGTACGAAAATGCATTGTGCACGTGAGAAACGAACGGTGACTGATTGAAGTGTGGTTCTTATAATTGACAGTACGAAACCGCTTTGTGCATGTGAGAAACGAACGGTGACTGAGCAAGCGTGGTGCTGCTCATTGATTGACAGTACGAAACCACGTGTGAGAAACAAAACAGGAATGGTGACAGACCGATTTATTAGGGATGAAGATTTCAGGGAGCCATGTGAAGAAAGGTCATACCTTTGGGTTCAGCTACAAAAAAAAATGGGGGCAATGCAAGGTTTTGTGTGAGTAGCGAGCACAGTACAGTACCAACGCAATTTTGGTACACGCAAAATTATTTGGTATCATGGCAAGATCGCATTAGTGTATCATGGCAAGATCTTATTAGTATGGTGCATCACTTTAGATCATCAGATCTCATTGGTATGGTGCATCACATTAGGTCATCAGCTCTCATTAGTGCTTTAGGTCATCAGGTACACAGACAGTTGTGAATCTGCTGCGTGCCTTTAAGCGTAATACTATATAACATATAATGCAGTGATATCTGCCGCCTATTTGTAAGCGTAAGACTATATATTGCAAAGGCATGCCCATGTTGGAATAATGCATCGTTTTGGTCACACAGGCAAAAAGATACTTGTAGGATCTGCTGCTTATTTACGCACATAAGTATTCGATGTCACACAAGCTCACGTCAGTGTGATGCATCACTTATGATCACACAGGCAAAAAGGTAATTGTAGGATAATTTCACACTGCATAACTATTCAATGTCACAGCAAGCTCATGCCTAATTAGTGTTCTTCATTCGTCAACCTACAAGTAGGCAGACACTTGTAAAATCTGACGCTAATTTTTGCATGCGCATAATTATTGAGTGTGTGGGCGGTGTTCATGTTGGTGTACCACACCACTTTTAATCCGTCAAGTAGACCACCAAATACAACAATCGGCAAGGACGCATTGTGCTGAACAAGATGCACGTCCAGCACAATGAACCCTTGCCGATGCTTGTTTAGCACACAATACGCACTGGATACGTTGTTCAGCACACTATGCTTGTTTGATGCACACAATAAGCACACAATGCACAATAAGCACACAATGCTTGTTCAGTACACAATAAGCACTGGATACGTTGTGCTGAACAAGCAGCTTGTCGGTACTGCAGCATTGCAGGATTGTATTGGTGCTGCTAAGTAGGATGTGCAAAGAAATGGCACAGGCATCAGCCACCTCTGAAACAGTGGCAGCTCCTGCCTGTGCCCCTTCCTTGTAAGCCCCACTCAGCAGCACCAATACAATCGTCTCGTTAGGGGCTCCTCTTGCTCATCACCCACCCACCTCCTGAGGGGCATTGGCTGATTCCTGCACCCCATGGACCTGTCCTGTGGCTTCATCCTGCCTGCGTACGATCCCTTGTGCCTTGCCCCCTGCGCATCAGATACAAGGGTTACTGATAAGTAAATTAATGCCATGGTGTAAACATTTCAAGACCTGTAAACCTGTAAACCTGTGAACATTCCCGGCACGAATTAGGAATGAATTACAAGGGTTACTGTGTGACCGGTTAAGAGTTCAGATCCTTTCCCTTCTGCAAACCGATATTTACATAACCTTCATGGCCTTCCATGTGAGGCATTGTTTGCATGCACGCATGTGTGTGTGCGTGCGTCCAGGCTATGTAGACTTTGGGAGGACGCAATGGAGCGCATCCAGCCAATGAGGGAACCCCGCTTGTGAGCCCTTTGCCTGCCCACGCACACCAAAGCCTGGAGCAGGATTATGTCATAGATGCTGTAAGGCACACACACATACACCCATATAATAACATACGCAGAGACACACACGTGTAAAACTTTTTGCACATGCCTGTGCCTAGCTCACCATGGAGCACTCACGCACGCAGTCACATGTAAAACACAACAGTTGAAAGAGGTAGTTATGAACTTGGGGCGCCCGCCTGTCATCCGCCTCACTGAAAGATTTTGACGTGTCACAGCAACCCATCTCCTTTGAAGATCTCCAGGCAGCAGAGCAACAGGTGATTACTTGAATGAGCTGCCGCACAAGGAGGTACAATCCCAGATTCTCACGCAAGCAATCTGAGGCAGTGACGGGTGTTCCTTTTATGCATCGCCTCCCTTTCTTTGCTCAATTGACAGCGCTTCCAGTTTGCCTGTTCGAACTTAGGAAGCTTACTGTGCCTAGGAAGCTTACTGTGCTTAGGAAGCCTGTGCCTAGGAAGTTTGCGCCTAGGAAGCTTACTTTGCCTAGGAAGCTTGCTTGTGCAAGACATGTTACGACAAGCACATCATAAAAACCATCTTTGTCTTTGAGGAGACTGTCATTAGAGATTTTCCTAGATTGCCCTTCTGGGAGTGTCGCTGACTCCCTTTGGTCGTGATACTGTACCCATACAAATTAATGTCACTGACGAGCCAAAGAGCACATAGGCTCTTTGGTGCGCAGGTCTTGCACAATAAACGTCATGGTAATTTTTCCATTTCTACCTTTTTGCGTCAAAGCATTTCCGTTCGTTTTTTATATCTGGCGACGTCATGGCTGTTCGTTCACTTATGACGGTTTACTGATATGTCTAATGCAAGGATTGTTCTGTATGCCGGTGTCGACCCCGATCCCAAATTACATACAGACACACACAAGATCGAGGACCAACGTGGAACTTGTAAGCTGTTTGCATTCCAGAATATCATAGCCTGGCTGCGTCGATGCTCTGCTACGCACTCACCTTGCAGTATGGTGTCCACAGCGTATCACGCCATATGGTAATTTTCATCCATTTCTACCCAGAAAAACAAAGCATATAGGTATTATATTGTCGATGCCTGGCACTGTCATAGCCTGGCTGCATCGACGCTCTGTCACGCACACACCTTGCAGTATGGTGTCCACAGCAAAAGCCACGTCTTGAATCACCCAATGCGATCTGTCCACCATTTCTGCGACAACCTCAAACGTCGGCGGCGCTGCTCGTTCCTGCACCGTCTTCTGAACACCCTTCCTGCACAAGAAAAAAAACAGGCAGGCAGTGAAAAACTACTCCCCACAGTAATTAATAAGGGGAAGAAATCAGTTTGGTATCCAGTACCGCAAAACTCTTGCACACAGAAAACACGTGCGCGCTTGATTGTTCCAGCACCGTCTTCTGAAAACCTCTCTTGCACACAGAATGCACGGATCTATTTGATCGATTTTTGCTTGTATATTGCCAAAAGGGGTTGACTGGTCCAATTGCAGGAAATGTTCCTTCCTGGTTTTCTTTCCCACTTGCAACCATTTTTCAACCTAAATATTGTGAAGACAGACCACGTTCACCAAGAAATGGTGAACATCGGATGACCCCAGATCACAATTCTAGCCTCAGATCACCTCAAATGGGCCCACAGCTCCGCCATGGGACCAATTTTCATTCCCAAAACTAGGTATTCATGACTTGCTTATACCATGCGACCACCCTGCACGTTCAAAAAGATACAAGGAGGTCAAAAAATGACCTTTTTGGCACCTTCTTGGCTGATTTTCTCTTAGGGAAGTGACTGGAATTTTGTATCTCACCAACCACTGGATATTTCCCCCTCATTTTTGTTGCAATGATATCTATTATAAAATAAAGTCAAATGCAATTTTAATGACATGATATGTTACAGTGGTTGATCAGATCCAGCACACGGGTGCCTGAAAAGTAGGGTTCACGCCGCGGCCAATTAGGCATAAGGGCCCACGTTTGCTTTAATGAAACTCAACTGCCTTGCTGCTGTTGTGGCATGGGCTACCATTTGGAGCCAAGTTTGACTGTAGCAAACGATAGCCCGCATACTCTGGGAACATTTGAAAAACGCCCCCATTTGGGGGGTCAGTCGTTTCCCTCTGGTATATTGCGCACACCCACAGCACGCAGAAAAGGCATGAGCAGTGAAGACCACAACTTTCTTGATCGAGAGAAGGGGCAAACTAAATTCCAAAGGGTGAACGCTTAGGGGTTCTGGCCAAAACCGTATTTGGGTTTCCATATAGACATTCACGCCATATTTGCGTATGCACGGTTTGGGCTGGCCCCCTATAGTGAACGTGTTATGCAACTGTGTCTTACGTTTGCACCAGTCCTGCTCATCCGTGCAATACAGATTGCGCGAGTTGGGAGCTCGAGCTTGGCTTTAAAATGAGCAGCGCGGACATTCTTGTGAAGCAAGGGCTGTTGTTTACACCCTTGCTTACATGGATCACGATTGCGGAAAAAGGAAACATCATGATGCGCAAGGAATGTCACATATTGCATGAGTGATGTCACGTTATGTTGTAAGAGGTGACAGCACGTTATTTCTGAGGACAGCACGTCGTGCGAGGAATAGCACGTTGTGTGAGGAAAAAGATGATGTGCGAGGGACAGTGTGCTGTGCAGGGGGCAGCACGTTGTATGAGGAATAGCACGTCGTGCGAGGAATAGCACGTTGTGCGAAGAAAAAGATGATGTCCGAGGGACAGTGTGCTGTGCAGGGGGTAGCACGTTGTGTGAGGAATAGCACGTTGTAGGAGTGGCGCGCTTAGTGATGCATGGACCATTGTGTAAAGAGCAGCACGCTGTGTGAGGGACAGCACGTTGTGTGAGAAATATTGCATTGTGTGAAGAACAGCACGTTGCGTGAGGAAAAAGATGATGTGCGAGGGTTTTCAGTATGTTGCGTAGGGAAAAACACATTGTGTGAGGAATAGCGCGTTGTGTGTGAGGAACAGCATGTCGGGTGAGGACTAGTACCTATGTGCGTACGGGACAGCACGTTGTTTTGAGAAGCTGCGTGTAAGAAATAGCACGGTGTGTAAGGGAGAGCACTTTTTGTAAGATGGCTTTTTGTAAGATGACTTGCTAAATCAGAGGCATGGACATACGAATTTCCCTGGGTTTCATAATGTGAGCAACGTTATTACATTTATTCAGTTGTTTGGCCAGTTAAGATGGATCTCTTGTAACAAACTCGCTAACTTTCACACAGACACCCAGCAGCATCCTGGTGCGGTGCTTGAGCCGTCGCCTCTTTCTCACACGTTGAAAGGGGGGGAGGATAACATATTGTGTGACAAATGGCACAAGGATCCACCAGCGTATCACGTAAATCTTAAATCCTCACTCACAATTTATCACACTGGGGACATTTAGGATTGTTACGCGATGCTATCCTTTCAATCGAATGCAAGCCTAAATCTCAGGTCACCTTGCTACCAATTTCGAAATGTAACAACAAAAATGCATCACTCACTTGAGCACATGCGTTCACTCGCGTGCGCCTGCACTTCCCAGAGAGCACACACACACACACACACACACGCACACACACACACACATTCACACACACAACACACACACACACCTACGCGCACACACACACACGTGTGCATTCTATATGAACACATTAGCAGCCACTCACTTGCGTGCAGCCTCATCACCCAAGGTCACAGAGGCAATGCCTCCAACTGCAAAATCGAAAAGAGTGAGGGGTTTGTAATGTGCAGTTGTGATGCGGGTAGTGTTGATTAAAATAATGGGAAGTGGTGGATAAAAAGGAACAATGGATGCACATAGGTGGCACGTGACACACAAACACACACACGTGTATGACTTGCGGCTACGAGTTGTGTATATGACTTGCGGCTTTGAGTGCGGCTACGAGTGCGGCTACGAGTACGGCTACAAGTGCGGCTACGAGTTGTGTATGACTTGCGGCTATGAGTTTAAGACTTTATAGGTTACTTTTGGGACGGAAAGCAGGTTATGGCCAATATATTTTTGCAGTTTAAATATTACACTCTGTTCACTGCTATAAGCTCAAGATTGCTCAAGCGCCTCTTTGCAGGGGGGTGGAACCGCTGATTTAACAGCCAATGGAAAACTCACACACACACTGACTCACACAGACAAACACACACCCTTGCTCACATACATACACACTCACCCAGATCAGCTAGGCTAGGATTCTTGATCACATTTTCTAGCACGTTGCCATGAGCGGTCGCGATCAGTTGCACTCCTGCAGGACACATGACACGATTATGATATCACACACACATGCGCACCAAACACATACATTCTGCATATTCAGTTGCACCCCTGTAGGACATATGACACGGTATAATATCACACACATATGCACCAAACACAAACATTTTGCATGATCAGTTGCACTCCTGCAGGACATATGGCATGGTTATGATATCACACACACATATGCACACATACATTCTTGCATGATCTGCTTGTTAATCAACATGGTTCTCTTGCCTTTCCTGATCTCACAAGTCAGCCCCTCAAATTCCAACTAATGTTTGTTCCAGATTGGTTTGTGCTGCCAAAATAACCCACAGACATGCAAGTCCGGCCTTCTGTGAAATGACTGCTGAAGGTCTCAGAAATATATGAAGCACGCGGGCTGTGTTTGCACTCATTTTTGGTTCCGATCAGTGCGTGCCCGTGCACACCAGCTTTGAGCACACATCTGTGCCCTTGCAATTAGGACGCACCTCGCTGTGCAATTGTGCGAGCAGCCATGCACTCGGCCTCTGTGCTGATCTCATCCACGATGATCACCTGAGAGGAGAGATTCGTGGTGAAAGCGAAGGCCCATAAACAACCATGGTGACAGCCCACGAAGCCACGATGAAAGTGAAGCGCACGAAAGACCATGCTTTACATTAAACAGGGAAAAGCAATACCAGCACCGCGTCCCATTAAATTCTTCCACCATGAAAGGAAAAGGACAATCAGTGGGGATTAGACAAGTGTGTCGCTTTCAACAGCCTTGTTTAAATCAAATAGGGACAATCAGTAGGGATTGGGTGAGGGGTGCTTTCAACAGACTCGTTTAAACCAAACAGGGATGATTAGTTGGGATTAGGGAGTATATTGCTGTCATCAGCCTCGATCAAACCATACAGCTCTTTGTCTGCGGCTTGTGGTTCTCAACAGCCTCATTCAAACCATACAGCTCTTTACCTGCGGCATGTGGTTCTCAACAGCCTCGATCATCACTCTGTCTTGCGCCTCTGGATTTGCGACCTGTGCAGGTGTGTGTGTGCGTGTTTACGTGTATGTGTTTGTATGTGTTTGTATGTGTGTGATAGAAAGACATGGGTTAAGTAGGCATCCTATGCCTAGTTTGATGAGTAAATCAGCGCACAGGTATCAGCACATAGGTATCAGAGTGGGCACACATACCGGGTGGCACGAGCTGAGCGCAATATTGATTGTTGCGGTTTCGACACCCCCCCGCTTCTACACCTTAAGTTTTACATGAAGAGGGACGATTATTTTGGGAGATTATTTTGGGAAATTTGGGCTGATAATGGACAAAGAGGACAGTTTCAGGGTTGGCCTGAACTACACAAGCGTGCTTATGGGAGACGTGCTTGTGGTAGACTTTTATTTGAAGATGATAACAGACAAAGAGGACAGTAGGACTGGCCTGAACCACACAAGCGTGCTTGTGGAAAATTTAAGCGATAAACTGTATGGTAATATTATGTTTTTTTTGTGGTCCTGGACACACTTTCCAGTGCACGTGTAGCAGCCTAGCTTCACAGAGTTTTAGTACTAGCAAGTTTCGCTTAACCCTGATCATGGTACACGATGGCCAGGGAAAACAATTGTTGCTCACATGCCCCCCCCCCCCTTGCCTTACTTGACATTGCTTTGGCCTGTGCAGAATCTGCTTAACCCTGCCTGTGGTATACCACGGTCAGAGGAAACAGTGTTGGTACGTATACAGAGGAAACAGTGTTAGTACGTAAAGCTCCCTTGCCTGCATGCGCCTGGCGTCTCCGATGCCTTTGTGCGGAATGTCGCCATCTCCTCCAATCTCATTGCTGCAAGCGCAGAGTGCAGCACATGCTGGGAAGAAACAATGCCACTTATAAATGAGTTTGCACAATTGAATTTGCACTTGTAAAGTTGCACTACTTCACGTTTACAGATCAAAGGTGTGCTGTTGGATCAGGCTGTACGTTGACACTGTGTTCGCGTTACTCTGAGGCTAGTCTGCTGAGAAACCTGCTTATACATAAATCGCTTCTGACCAAGCTTAAACACACACACACATACACTCACACACACACACACAAGCACACACACAGACAAGCACACACACACAACCCTGTACCTTGTGTCAATGATGACTGTGCGCCTGCCCATCCCTGAGAGCAGGCGTGCGATTTCCCGCACGGCCGTTGTCTTCCTACGTTACGCGCGCATCATCAGAGCAACACAATTTGCGCAGAGGCATGAAAAAGTGGCGCCCATTGTTGTCTAATCAATGCCCATTGTTGTCCAGCTAATGGAGACAAAGGCATGAGGCAGATTAAAAACATCGCTGCCCTTTTAAAAATCTGGTGCCCCCGAATCTGCTGACGCATTGTCAGCATGCGCTGTGAAAAATCCACCCCGCAGGTGGCACCCGCTGCCCTGACAGCAAATTGCAGTGTAAGGTCAAACAGCAAACAGAAGCTGTGCGTTCAATATCAAAGCGTGACGTACCCTACTCCTGGGCGACCAAGCAGCAGGAGCGATTGGCCATTTTCAATCACGTCAGCCACAAGTGCAGCACTTCCCTGTGTATAAACAGTGTGGTTGCAGGAGGTGCTGTCTTGCCAAAGTCTTGCCATCAACCATTTCTAGCGCAACCCTTCTGGACAGAACATTCACATTTCCTCCGCAGGAGGTTCCTTTTCTTTTTCTGCCTGTGCTGTTCTCTCCTTTTCTATCCTCTTTTTCATGCAGCCTGACCTTGATGGCCCGACCCACACGCCCTGTCAAGCCAACAATCCGCCCAGCGCGATTTCTGATGGCAGATATCCTGCAAGCAAGGGGTTTACTCAGTGCTTCAGATGCATGCATTGTTTGATTTTTGTAATGTTTAATAAAGTTTGTGCACATGGTTGCTGCCAGATTGGGTGAACTCAAAGCACTCAGCACAGAGCTTAAAATGTGCAAGTGAACTCAATCACTGCTTTTAATGTTGGGGTGTGTGACTAGCGTTTCGTAGCAGCTTAGACATCTCCCAAATACAGAGATGAAAGTGAGCATTTAAACAGCTTAGAAATCCCCCCAATACAGGGATGAAAGTGAGCACATACTCACCTGTGGAGCGTTCCGTCGATGCCTGCTCTGTTATCTTGATTAAAGGTCCCAACCTTCGTTTGGGTTGCGCAAGAAAGGTGGGAAATGTTAGCAGTAAGGACCAGATCTTGACCTCTTATTTCAAACTTTGATGTGACAATGCATTCCGGAAATATCTTACTTATTCTGCAACACGTCCCGAGAGAGGCAATCCTGAGACCCTCTGTGACAGTCTCCTCAAAAAGGAGTCAGATGCTTTTTGTGATATATGCCTTTGGCTAAAATGTCTCGCACGAGCAAGTTTTGTTGACGCAAGCAGACAATGACGCAAGAAGACTGTCAATTGAGCAAGAAAGGGAGGCAGTTTATAAAAGGAACACCTGTCACTGCCTTAGATTCCTTGCGTGAGAATCTGGGATACCTCCTTGTGCGACAGCTCGATCCAAAGTCTACCTGTTGCTCTGCTGCCTGGAGATCTTCAAAGGAGATGGGCTGCGGTGACACCTCAAACTCTTTGTCAGCGAGGCGGATGACAGGCAGGCGCCCCAAGTCCATGACTACCTCTTTCAACTGTTGTGTTTTTTATGTGGATGCGTGCGTGCGTGTCAGTGGTGGGCCAGGCACAGGCACGTGCGCATATTTCCATACATATGTGTGTGCCTTACAGTGTCCATGGCATAATCCTGCTCCAGGCTTTGGCGTGCGTGGGCAGGCAAAAGATTCACAAGCGAGATTTGCTGCTCGTTGGCTGTTGGATGCACTCCGTTGTGCCCTCCAGCTTTGTTTGCAAAGCTGTATTTCGAGAGAGATCCTGCTCTGAGGGAAGGAGCTGCACTTGGCCTGCAGAATACTTTCATGAGATTTTGACAGAATTACTACCATTAAAAATAATTAATTGTTACATTTTTGTGGATTTGAGAATCTTGCGCTGCCAATTCTGTTGAAATTTGCAGTATGCCTGCCCTCGAGCAGCTGCATGCATTTCATTACTAACAGCTTCTTTCTGTAGTTTGCGTAGTTTGGACACGTGCGTACGCGTGGGCACACACACGCGCACTTACGGGCATAAACAATGCCTCACCAGGAAGCTCACCTGAAAGAGGCTGAAGCTGCGGCAAAAAGATCCAACTCTGCTTGTAACAGTGAGTTTGAAAATGCCAATAGTTAGAACATGAGCTGTCAGCTTACCTTCCTATTGGGAAGACAACTATTTGACACTGTTGATGGAATGCCATACAGAGCGAAAGTCCCGGATACTAGGGATGCAAATTGGTCAAGGGAAAACCAACGCACAGCAAGGTGCGAGTTGAAGGACAAGAACAGGGGAGTAGGGTTCAGGCAGCTGTCGGTTCAGAACTACATCGCACTGCTCTTTGCGCTTCAACATTTCTCAAACTGCAGCTTTTATGCTTTCTAACACGATCCTGCACGCGGCTGTATACATGCGCAGGAGGAGCAAGAGGGGCTTACACACCAAATGCCCCCAACCCCACTCCACCTCCTCACTTGCAGCACGTTCACCAAGGTGAGAGGGCCTAAAGTTCTCGTTCTCCGGCTGGTCTGTGCTTCTGTAATTACCAGCATGGCAGCGAGGCACACCAATTTTTATATCTAGGCTATGACTGCCTATGGAGGACAATAATTTGAGGAAGACGCCCTCAATGGAATGTCTAAGGCGGCTAGAAGTTTGAATGCTGGGGTCTCAAATGTAGATTGAGGATATTAGGATTGACAGTTTTCCTCATTCCCACTGCTTCACATCAAACTAACAGTCAGCACCGTTAACGATGCTAAATCGCCCGTCCTTTCCAGTGCGGAAGCACTAGTACAGACTGTGCTGCTGAGGAGGGTGCTTACTTGTGTATGTGCACCTGTCACACGACACAACTAGAGAGACACTACTATACCTAACACTAGGCAGTCCTAGAGAGACACTACTAGACAGACACTACTATGTCTAACACTGCTGTCTCCCCTCCGTAGATACAGATCCGTACGACTTCACGGACAACAGTCCAGAGGATATTGGGCCGCACAGCCTCTTTGCCTCTGAGCCTGCTGCCTGCAAGACCCAGGTCTGTTGCATTGCTAGTCTTATTCAGGAAGGCTGCACGTTGCACCTAATTATAACGACGGCACGGCACCTCTACCGCTCTCTGTTGACATGGCGAGTTTACTAGCCTTTGGGAACTATTCACACACCTGTACCCTATCGCATATGTACGCATGCAAATACACATACACACACACACGCACACGCGCACACACACACGCACACACACACACACACGCGCACACGCACACGCACACACACACAAACACACACACACACACAAACACACACACACACACACACACACACACACACACACACACACACACACACACACACACACACAGAGAGGAGGCACGGATTTCAGTGGCAGGCACATCAGTGCATCAGCAGATCGCCCCTTCCAGTCAAAAACCAATACAGGCTCCTATGTCCACAAAAGTCTGACCGGTGGGATCGGCAGGTCGGTCCTCCAGAGGGGGGACACCCCACTGGTACACCAGAAACAAACCAGCATCATGAACCTCTTCCAGAGCCAGAAGCAGGTGCGTGTGTGTGTGCGTGTGTGTGTGTGTGTGCGTGTGCGTGTGTGGATGTGTAATTTTGTGTGTGCAGGGGAATTACAAATGCAAGGCACAGGAGGCATGCAAATAGCCAGCATGCTACTGGTGATGTCTAGAGTAAAAGCGGTGTAGTATATATTACAGGGAACATACTATGCGGGTCACAAAACACATCATGCTTTACGATGTTGCGTGCTTGTGTACATAAATAAGTTCCAAGGACACTATCTATAGGACCCTCACGTACGCCTTACGTTCACATGTACTGCTTGCAGTATAAGGAGGAGTAATGGTATCGGTATTATACTTTATATGGAAGATGGAAGGGTCGCTAGTCGCTAGGCATCACCACTAGCAGGCTGTTGCCCTCTGAATAAGCCTGTCCTTGCTGTTGTTCCCCACGTGCATTCTAATACCATGCCCGAGTATTGCTCACGACTCACGACAATAAACACATGTCTGCACCGTGTCGAGAGACGTCATCATAGTAAGGCACTTGTGCAATGTCTTGTGTCTACATACCATGTGCAATGTCTTGTGTCTACAAACTGCAGACCATATGCAATGTCTTGTGCCTACAAAACTACAAACCATGTGCAGTGTCTTGTGTTTACACACCATATGCAATGTCTTGTGTCTACAAAACTACAAATCATGTGCAATGTCTTGTGTCTAAAAACTGCAATTCATGTGAAATGTCTTGTGTCTACAAACCATGTGCAATGTCTTGTGTCTACAAACTACAAATCATGTGCAATGTCTTGTGTCTACAAACCATGTGCAATGTCTTGTGTTTACACACCATGTGCAATGTCTTGTGTCTACAAACCATGTGCAATGTCTTGTGTCTACAAACTACAAACCATGTGCAATGTCTTGTGTCTACAAACGACAAATCATGTGCAATGTCTTGTGTCTACAAACTGCAATTCATGTGCAATGTCTTGTGTCTGCAAACCATGTGCAATGTCGTGTTTACACACCATGTGCAATGTCTTGTGTCTACAAACCATGTGCAATGTCTTGTGTTTACACACCATGTGCAATGTCTTGTGTCTACAAACTACAAACCATGTGCAATGTCTTGTGTCTATAACCATGTGCAATGTCTTGTGTCTACACACCATGTGCAATGCTTTGTGCCTACGCACCATGTGCAAAATCTTGTGTGTTACAAACCATGACTATGCTTGCCACCCTCCATCGATACCCAGCACCACCCGCCCACATTCTTGTCACCATCCTCCCGCTCTCAGCACACCATCCACCCATAATTGTGTCAATGTCCATTGCTATTTGGCGTCATCCATGTTTTTGTCACCCTCCTTTTTTTTGTCACCCTCCACCCATTCTCAGCACCTCTACCCACCCTTTATGTACTGCAGAAGGAGGTCCTGCAAAGCACGGGTCCACCAGGAATGAGGAACCACGGCAACACGTGCTACATGAACGCTGTGCTGCAGGTGCATGTGGCTGTGTGTTATCGTGCAAGTGTGTTTTGGGGCAGCACGTGCTATACATGAACGCTGTGTTGCAGGTGCTTGTGGTTGTGTGTTATCGGTGCATGAACGCTGTGCTGCAGGTGCATGTGGCTGTGTGTTATCATGCAAGTGTGTTTTGGGGCAGCACGTGCTATACATGAACGCTGTGCTGCAGGTGCGTGTGGAAGCTCGGTAAAAGTATGAAACCACACCTGGCTAAACAAAAGAAACAGTAGCTAGAGGAAGCATAAACATACCTGAGACACACAGCCACCTGAGACACAAGCCACCTGGGACACATTTTCCTGACCGCCTACATATAGACAATCGCGACCTGCCTGCACTGCTTGCCACCACTACCCCCAAGACACTCTACTCTCTTGCTGTTGCCCACGCCATTTTCAGCACAGTAATCCTGCTCCTCCACTAACTGCGCCGTACTGTTTGATCTACCCCTTGTTCTCAAAAACTGCCTGCTCTTGCTGCTCTTGCTGCTCACAGACTGCCTGCTCTTGCTGCTGCACTTCCCGAATTTAACCTGATGCCCTTCCAAAATAGTACGCCTGCTCCTCTACTAACTGCACCGTACTGTTTGATCTACCCCTTGTTCTCACAAACTGCCCGCTCTTGCTGCTGCACTTCCCGATTTTAGCTTGATGCCCTTGCAAATTAGTAAGCCTCCTCCTCCGCAAACTGCTCCTTCCCTCTTCAACCTACCCTCCTCAGGGGTTGTCCTCACAAACTGCCTGCTTTAAATTTATGCACATTTCTGCTTTGCCTCTCAGATCATATCCAACTCAATACTTCTACGTACATTAACCCTCCACCTCACGGACTCTACCTCCTTAACACATCTCCCTTTTTTGAAACCTACAGGCACTCTGCCTGCGTCTTTTTCTCAGCATCTGTGACTTTCTGTCACTGCACCGCCCAGGTCCTGTTCAACCTGACACCCTTCACCGACGAGCTGATGGCCCTGCAGCCCCCAAATGGTGACCAACAGCAGCCCGGTACTGACCCCTTACCGCAGCAGGTGATGCCCCCCCTGCATTGCAAAACAAGTCCGCACACAAACGCACGCAATGCACACAAGCTCATACGCATGAACTGCAAGAACGTAAACATGAACGCCTGTGCAAAGACGCACAAACAGATGCATACGTCCCTACCCTCGTATATATGCATGCACATGTTTTCCACATGACACACAACACGAGCGCACACATGCACGCACGCATGCACGCACACGCACACCCACGCACACGCACACACATGCATACGCACATACAGGGCACACACACATGCATACACACACACACGCACACACAGACACGTGCACACACATACAGGGCACACACACACATGCATACACACACACGCACACGCACACACAGACATGTGCACACACACATTATACTTATACAAACACAGGGCACAAGGGCAGGCAGCTCCCCCACCCTTGAGAGCAGCGGTATTGGTGGCAGAGAGGGCATTGCTGCTGGGGTTGATGGTGGAGGTAGCAGCGGCAAGGAGGGTATGAGGGGACTAGGGGCAAGGGTAGGGGGCAACAGCTCTTTGGAGGTCACAGAGGAAGAGGGGGACAGTCTGGCAGGTCTTACAGGTGTGTGTTTATGTCTATATGTATGTGTGGGGGTGGAGGGGGGAGGCAGGGAGGGTTGTGTGTATGTGTGTGTCTGTGTTATGTGTTAGAGTGTGTGTTATATTTTAGTGTGGGTGGGCTTTCAGTGTGGGTGTGGATACGTGTGTGTGTGTGTGTTCGTATGGGTTTGGGGCGTTGGTGTATGTTGGTGTGGGGGTGAGCATGGGTGTGGGTGGCACTTACCATGTTCAGGTATAGATGTGAGGGGATGGGAGGAGAGTTACCATTACCATACCTAGGGGTATAGATGTGAGGGGGTGGGAGGTGAGTTACATAAGTGCATTGTATGACATGATGTGACTTGTGTGACATTGGACATTAATGAATTGTGAGTTACATAAATGAATTAATGTGACGCTCAGACGGATGCTATTGCATGCAATGGCTAGCCTGCCAAAAAGCAGGAGCAGCCCAGTTGCCGCTCCTTTCTGAATTCCTTTTGAACACCAACGTATATCTTGCTGCACATACTCTTACACAGATATACACACACGCGTACACACACGAACAAAAACACACACACATGCACGCGTATACTCTTACACATACATATACACACGCTGACATATACGCACGCTCAGCAGCTGCCGCAAGCAACAGCAAGCCTGCCAAAGAGCCGGAGCATGACAACTGCTGCTCCTTCTTAGAGTACAGCCCCCTGCCAGGGCAAACAGGGACCCAGCCTAGGGTACCACAGCAGCAGCACCAGCAACACCAGCAGCAGCAGCAGCAGCAGCAGCAGCAGCAGCAGCAGCAGCATGACAAACAACATGGGAGGGCTGTGCTGCCTCAAGCGGGGGGTCCTCAGAGGCAGCGCACGACAAGGCGTGCGCAGCAGCAGCAGCAGGAGCAAGGACGACAAGGACTGCAAGGGCAGCAGCAAGAGCAGCAAGGGCAGCAGCAAGGACAGCAAGGGCAGCAGCAAGGACAGCAGCAGCAGCAACCACAGCAGCAGCAGGAGTGCGTGGTGGAGGAGAACCCCTCTGTGGTGGGCAGCCACTTGCCTCCGAAGGGCGTTACCCGTGCCCTGATCAGCAGCCTGCGCGAGTACTTGGAGGTTGCGGCGTGCAAGTGAGTGATTATGAATTGTGGAGGGGGCAACGTGCAAGTGAGTGGTTATATATATGGAAGTTACGGCGTGCAAGGGAGTGGATATGACTTATGGAGGGGGCGACGTGCAAGTGAGTGGTTATATATATGGAAGTTACGGTGTGCAAGGGAGTGGATATGACGGTGAGTCGTTATAGATGTGGAGGTTGCATGCTGAATTGTGGAGATTACAGCATGCAAGTGAGTGGTTACGAATGTGGAAGGGGCGGTGTGCAAGAGAGTGGTTGTGGATATGGAGGCTATGGCATGCAAGTGAGTCGTTATAGATATGGAGGTTGCAGCATGCAAGTGAGTGGGTGAATTATTGACGGAGCGGCATGCAAATGAGGGACCAGAACTGTGTTAAGAGGACGAGGAAGTGGACGGCAGGGTCGAGGACTGGCCTTTGCCAAGCTCATGCGTCATGAGTATATGCTCTGAAAGCCTAGTGGTCAGAGGCCACTATGGCTTGCGGATCTGAATATGCCTCCATACACAGTGCCGCCCACAGCAACAGCACCACCATTCCGCTTCTCACCTACTGCTCCTGTCCAAGTGCGTGATCACACAACCCCTCATGCACAGGTTAGCCCATAACCATGTATATATATATATACGGTGCATATACGGTACTTTTGGCAGGGAAATCACCAAATATACGGTCATATACGGTGTATCTATATGGTTCTGGCCAACCCTAATCGTGCACAGTGCCGCCCACGGCAACAGCACCACCATTCCATTTTTCATCTCTTCCTCCTGTCCAAGTGCATGCCCACACAACCCTAATCGTGCACAGTGCCGCCCACGGCAACAGCACCACCATTTCATTTCTCATCTCCTCCTCCTGTCCATGTGCATGCCCACACAACCCATCATCATGCACAGTGCAGCCCACGGCAACAGCGCCACCATTCCATTTCTCATCTCCTCCTCCTGTCCATGTGCATGCCCACACAACCCTAATCGTGCACAGTGCAGCCCACGGCAACAGCGCCACCATTCCATTTCTCATCTCCTCCTCCTGTCCATGTGCATGCCCACACAACCCTAATCGTGCACAGTGCCGCCCACAGCAACAGCACCACCATTCCATTCTCATCTCCTCCTCCTGTCCATGTGCATGCCCACACAACCCATCATCATGCACAGTGCCGCCCACAGCAACGGCTCCACCACCAGCAACGCCGACGCCACCGCTACCAACAACGCCATGAACAACAACAGCAATGCCGCCCCCCTTGGATCTCACCGCAGCTACATCAGCCCCCTTGCAATCAAGCGTGCCATGTGTGGTGAGCAGTGGGTGGGGCTGCGCCAGCAGGACACGCACGAGTACTTTGTGGCCTTGCTGGACCAGATGCAGCATGAGGTGCTGGGTGCACAGGTGTGTTCTGTGAGAGGCTACGGCTATGCTGTTGTGTGTCTTTGAGTGCTTGTTACATGCATATTGTGAGTGCTTAGTTGACGCTGCTGGACCAGATGCAGTGTACAGTGTGCTGGGCGTAAAGGTGACGTGTGTGTGGGTGTGTATGTTTGTGCTCATGAGAGACTACGTGGTTGCAAGTACAGGTTGGGCGCCCTTCTTCAATAAAATACTGCTGTGCTGGCCTGGGTGATTTTTTTAACGTGTGCTTACTCTCCTTTTTCCTGACAGGTGGTGGCTGCCCAAGGCCTTGCAAACCACCCTGATCAGCATGGTGGCGGTGGGGGGGTGAGGGTAGAGGAGGAGTTTGGGGGTGGAGGTGTCCACGAGAA
>Ga0307947_1001442_pt1 | contig 18805 bp, 22 predicted proteins | sample OrgLakmetagen232_FD_201840 | JGI IMG/M metagenome (GOLD analysis project Ga0307947, IMG submission 201840) | Saline water microbial communities from Organic Lake, Antarctica - #232 | ecosystem: Environmental > Aquatic > Non-marine Saline and Alkaline > Saline | place: Antarctica: Organic Lake...
GATGATGAATGCAGGAGAAAGAGAAGGGATTTTTTACGCTCTTTGAGGGACGGTAGAGAGGATTTACAGGATACAAAGAAAGAGTACAGAAAACATACGCGGAGGGTTGCACGCAAATTCTCAAAACGACAGACTGCTATATTTTTGGACAAGTTGAGCAAAAGGGATCCAGCTATTTACGACATGCGGAAACAAAGAAAGACAACCTGTCCATCCCCTGTGCCTACAGATGCTTGGAATACCTACCTCCTTTCACATTTCAATGCTAAACCACCTCCTAAACCTCCTGATACACTGGACAAGAATTCAAGGCACATCGATGCACGGGCTTTAGCTGTCCCTTTGGGTCGTGGTCGTATTTCACAAGGTATGAACAGAACTGCCAATGCCTTTGACTGTCTGAGTCTTGCTGTTATGACGTGCCTGGTCTCTAAATTTTTTGGTAAGTAGATGAATGCCTCTTCTTCACCTGGTTTTGAAGAATTCTCAGCTCCTTTTTTGAAGTATGCTTACCCAGGTGATGAGAAAGATAAAAATGTGCTTGTCCCTTACCTGGCCAACCTCTTTCACGTTGCCTTGAGTGAGAAACGTATTCCTGCTTGTTGGAAAAAAGCCAAGATCTGCCCCCTTGACAAAAAAGGCTCTAAGCTTGATCCCAACAACTACCGCATGTTGGATTTGAGTGGGACTATGTATAGACTGTACGCCAACATTTTGAGAGAATTGGTGACCAAGTGCTGTGTTGAGAACCGAAAAGTTCCTGACACGCAATTTGGCTTCTATCCAGACCGTAGCACGATCCAGCCTATTTTTATTTTAAGGCACTTAGTCCACGCTGCCAAACAGATTAAACTAAAGGGTTGTTCCCACCTTCACACGGCCTTTATTGATTTTAAACAAGCGTATGACACTATTGACAGACCACACCTTTGGGATCATCTAAATAATATCAGGATGCCCACTCACCTTGTCAATGTTATCAAACACATGTACGATGGAGACGAGTATGTTTTGATTGATGGTGCCAAAACTACCAGTACCGGTAATTCCACTGCGCCTTTAAGAGGTGTAAAACAAGGCTGTCCTTTATCTCCTCTCCTCTTTTCCCTTTTCACTTTTCATCAATGATGTGGATGATGAGTTTGGGACTGGCTTTATGGGTGCTGTTACTGGCACTGAGGGGCTCAGGGTAACTCACATGCTCTATGCTGACGACTGACGACCTGACCCTGACAGCTAGTGACCCAGTCCAATTGCAGAAAATGTTGAGACGACTGGAATCGTATGCTGCCAGGAAAGGACTTGCAGTAAATGTACAGAAATCCTAATTTTAATGCGTACCGAAATTCCGCAGTTCCTGTTTCTCGTCTCTACAATCAGGAGCTTGAAGAGAGATTCTTATACCTACGTGGGAATGTTATTTGATAAGCACATGAACTTACGCCATGCTGCGTCCCATGCTTTGAGGCCTTTTAATGCAGCTTTACGTAAAGTGAAAGAGTTTGGTATTGATAAGAGGAATTCTGACAGGCCTCATGCGATGTTGTGGCTTTTCAAGACATATGCGTTGTCAGCTGGCATGTATGCCAGTCAGATTTGGTCTACGCAATTTCTGAAGCATGACAATGGTTTCAGCAATCCTTTGCAGGTCGCACACATGGCGTTTTTAAAGAGAATTTTGGGAATAAAGTCTACTTCTGCAAACTGGTGTGTGCTTCGAGAATGCGCGCAGGAACCCTTGCAATTTTACTGGTTCAGGTCAGCTATCAAATTTTGGAACAGGATGGTTGATTTGAACAGCATTACTTTACGCGATGTTATGAAAACAGATATTTCCCTTGGGAATTCTGGTGCTTATAATTGTTGGTCTAGACAGATGAAGGATGCTTTTGGTGATTTGCAGAATGGCACTGTATACAGAAGTGACTTATTTCAATGCAGGAAGCTGAATATTTCCAATTTGCGCATAGACTTGAGATTCAGGCATCAGGCAGTTTGGAGAGAGGCACATGGTCAAGATCCTTGCTCTTGTTAAGAAAAGTCTGTGGCTTATCACAACTGGTTTGCTCTGCCTGAGAGACCGGTTTCTGATGCACGTGCACCATTTGTCTTGCCGGAGTATTTGAAGATGGCTCTGAGCAAAAGTGTCATGATGAATGTAGCTCGGTTCAGGATTCGAGGACATGGGTTGAAGTGTGAAACTGGTTTATACGGCAGGAGTCCGGACAGGAGTGCACGTGTGTGCATTATGTGTGAAAACGGGGATTATATTTAAGATGAGAAACACGTTTATTTTCCATGTATGGGCACAAAACATTTACGGCACCAGTTCAACCACTTATTTGATAACATTTCTGAAGGTGATATCAAAGGTTTTGTTTATCAACATATGTTGATGTTTACAAATCATTAGTGCCGATCTTTTTGATTGATTTATTTGTTGCCTATTGGTTGAGCAGCCTTGCCAGACTGGAGGCCTTTGTAATCCAAACTGAACTAAACTAAGCTGAGCTGAGCAAATACTAATCTCAAAATTTTCCTTGAAGAGGCTTTGAGGAAAAACCGGGGGAGCGCAGCCACAGAACTCAAAGTTCCTTCAAATTACTTACAAGTGGTGTGAGCGTGTGGCTCGCAGGCGTTCTCAATTCAGTAACAGTCAGGAAGGGCGTTTTTTTATTTCTCTCTAGTGTAAGCGTGTGTAAGCAGATAAAGCAGCGTAATCCAAACTCATCGCAACTCCCAGCCGAACTGCCCAGCGCAGCAGCAGGTACAGGGGGAAACCCTGCAGATCCTGCTGTCGCAAGCATGAAGGCAGCCCTTGGTGTGTCCGCGGAGGCACATCCCACATCCCTGTGGTGTGTGTGTGTGTGTGTGTGTGTGTGTGTGTGTGTGTGTGTGTGTGTGTGTGTGTAGTAGCTCGTCATGTATGTTGTACTCGTGCATTTACAAACTTTTGCGTTCATGCGTGCTTGTATATGCATGTGCGTGTTGCATATGTCCTTCAAAAAGAAATTTGGAAACAGTAAAGCCTGAAAGAAGCTCCAGAAAGCACACAGGAAGGACACCAGGCATTCAAGAAAGTTCGCACAGATGAGTCGCACAAGTGAGTGTGTTTCTTCCAATCATATGCATGTGTCTTTCAATCTACACATGCGTGTCTTTTCATCGTACTTATGTCTTTTCATCGTATACCGGTACATGCGCCTTCCTTCGTACACGTGCGCCTCCCTATTGCACCTTCACATCTGCCTGTCGTACGCATGTGTGTATTTCAGTACCACAGGAATGACAACTGACCTGAGGAGGGAGAGGGAGGGTGCGTCACGACAGCATCTTAGTAGATGCGGTACGACTTGCCCATGGTAGACTTGATGTACAGGCACTTGACGTTCTGCCAGTTCTTCTTCAGCAGGGACACCAAGAAGTTCACGGCGTACATGATGTTACCTGTGTGTGTGTGTATGTGTACGCGTGTGAGGTAGGGGATGTGTGGCATGTGACTGTGGACAACGTTGTTGCATAGTAGGCAAGAGCAGCACGCCAAACACAGCAGCACGTGCAAATCAAATCTGTGTTTGTTTTGGTAATGTCTGCACGCTTGTTTCCAGCCTTACAGGACAGTGAATGCTTGTATGCATGTCCGTTTGAACAGCGCCCTTTTTGACAGGTTCTGCCCCCCGCTCACATTCAGACAGAGCTCTTGCCAATATAATTATAAGCATTACTGTTGAAATGCCAGAGGTTTTGATGAGAGAAAGAGAGCATCGGGATTTTGACGAAGGTGCTTTTCATTCATGATGGCTCCAGCCACACCCACTCAACGATCAACAGCAACGACATCATTGCCAGTAACAACATTCATTGGCGCACTCCTCCCCCCCTGCGAAATGTGTGCATACCAACATTGTACTTCTCCTCCTGTCGCTCCTACCCCCCCTGCGAAATGTATGTGCATACCAGGGAACTTCAGGGGGTTTGAAGAAGCTTCGGTTCGCCCGCAACTAAAATTTTCTTTATTCCGGGTCGCCCGTAGCTGGTTTTCTGTAAAGTGAAGAAATGTGCGGCTGCGCCGCACAATACTTCACAAAATGTGCGGGTAAAATAAGGGCTAAAACTTTTTTTGCCTGGGCTGCTTTGGGGAAGGGGTATTGAGACAAGGAAATCGGGTTTACATGTGGGAAAACTTCAAATATCCAAATCATTGTAACCATCAGCAAATATCCAAATCATTGTAACCGTCAGCGTTGCGACCAGCCACAACATCATTGTCTTGAACACTGTCAACATCCATGGCCTCTGCATCACAAACTTACTCGCTCTCAACATCAGATGGAATCCATGGGACATCCTCTGCCTCTTGCTCACTCTCACTATCATCATTACCATTCCAATCACAATTGGGCTCCTCATCATCAATACCCTCTTTCAACACTGTCAACTCAACCTGCTGCACATTTTTAAACAAATTATATAAGAGCATATCTGGCCTCTCATTCAACGATCTCCTCGAATAAATGGCCTCAGCACCACTAAAAGGCTTTTGATTTTAGTGGTGCTGAGGCCATTTATTCGAGGAGTTCGTTGAATGAGATGAGAGGCCAGATATATGCTCTTATATAATTTGTTTAAAATGCACTGCATACCAAGATTGTACTTCTCCTCCTGACCCTAAGTGCACCCCCCCCTGTTTCAAACCAAACGTACGTACCACGGATGTGGTTCTCTTCCATGCCCACGTGGGCAATCGCCACACCCAGGCACAGCACCTTCTTCAGCTGGAACTTGATGGAGCCCTTGACCTCGTTGACCTGCAAGGTTCAACATACGTTCGTTCCTTGAAGTGCGCTCCTCAAAATGCGTTTACATGGTGGAGGAGGAGGAGGCTCCGGCATTGTTTTGGTGTATTTCAAACAAGACGCGATCTTCATCTGTCCTCTCTCTGGTGTCAGTGTTGAAATGTTAAAACCAACCTCGCCGAGAGGTAGGCTCTAACATTTCAACACTGACACCAGAGAGAGGACAGATGAAGATCACGTAATGTTTAAACGGCAGAACAAAAGCGGAAATTTTTTAATGATGGACAATTTCAAAATGCGCCCCCGTTCAGCACGTGAGAGAGTACACCAGGGAGACATTCCCCTAACCCATGTCCCTCCTTGCAACGGTTCCCCAAGTGAGTACCGTGTCGTACAAAGCGCTTTTTGTAAAACAGTCCATCATAAACGAAATAAGCAGACCCCAGAGGAAGGACAGATGGAGATCGTTCCTCGAGAGTAAAATTTTGAGATGTTTGGGTTGTGCGCTCACGCTTCCAGTGCAAGCGAGACGTTCTGGAGGCCTTTCCTCGCGCAAATGCAAAGCTAGGAGCACGCCTGTGTCTCGAGCTTGGTAACTAACTGCGTGCACAGCTGTTGAGCCAAGCACACACGGACAAAGAACGCTCACTCACCTGCTCCAAGACGGTCTTGTTGATGGGGGAAGGGAACTTGCCGGCCTTGTTCAGACCAGGGCCGAGGAGACGGGGGATCTGCTTGATGACAGAGTCACTGGCCAAGAAAGCGTGGTAGGACTGGGCTGCAGTCACACGAGGGGGAAAGGCGGGAAAGCGGACGTGAGGAGCCGGTTTCGAGAAGCAGCACATGTCTGTATGCAAAGAAGTGCTTGCTGCTGCAGGGCAGAGAATAAGCGCAACTTGGGGGGGTCCCAGATGGGCGGCGCGGAAAACCATATCAATTACTAAGGGGCATTTTAGCAATCAGCTACATGTGCAAGGCCAATTTTTTCACAACTTCTTAGAGTGAAATGAATGCAGGGGACTAATTTCAACATCGAAGGGAACACCACGTCAAAAGCTAAACAAAATATTGCCCGTCCTCTGTGTTTGGTTGCAAACACATATGTGCAAAGGCATATGCATGTGTGTCTGCATGCTATGCATCCCCTTGTGCCCACGAGTATTTGTGCATGTGTGTGTGTGTTGTGTATGCATGTGTGCATATTTACGTACATACATGCATTCATGCATGTACATGCACAAATACTCATGTTCGCACCTGTATGAGTGCATTTGTGAGTTTACGTGTGCGTGCGTGCGTGTGTACATGCGCGTTTGTGTGTATGAGCGTGTGTGTATGAATGTGTGTGTGTGTTTGTGTGTGTGTGTGTGTGTGTGTGTGTGTGTGTGTGTGTGTGTGTGTGTGTTTGTGTGTGTGTGTGTGTGTGTGTGTGTGTGTGTGTGTGTGTGTGTGTGTGTGTGTTTGTGTGTGTGTGTGTGTGTGTGTGTGTGTGTGTGTGTGTGTGTGTGTGTGTGCGAGTGTATATGTGAGTGTGTGTGTGTGCACGCGCCGGCTCAGGGGGGCGCATGCTTCGACCAAACAAGTGTGGAAAATTGTACCCTCTGCAAGCCATTGTGCATGAGCCAGAGAGCATGTACAGGTCACTCATGGTACGCTGAGCCAGTGTCTGTACCCTGCATGCTCTCCCTTCCCCAGCCTCCCCTGCAACTGCCCCAACCCACCAAGCTTCTTGACCAGCTTCTTGTTCTTGTTCAGCTTCTTGAGGTCCTCCACGCTCCTGCTGTCGACCTGCACGGCAGCGGCTTGCTCGCAGTGCTTGACATCACCCAGCACGCACACGCGCATGCGGGGGCGAGGGATGTAGGGCAGCTTCACGACGCCTGAGAAACGCTTGTCTTTCTGGGGGTCGTAGTTCTTGAGGCCAATCTGGAGCTCGATGGTCTCCGGGAACTTGCGGGCCTTGGCCCGCGAGGCCTCCATCATGTCTGTGTTACGCAAAAGGAGGTGCACAAGTCAGCAGCATGAGCTTGTGGAAGGAGGGCTGGAAAAGGCTGGGCGAGCGAACACAAACTCACTGGCGATGGCCTCCTTGAGGACGTCGTTCGAGATTTTGGACATGCTGCTGCTACCTATGCGTGTATGTGCGAGTGTAGTGTGTGTGTGTCAGTGTGTGTCAGTGTGTCAGTGAGGGGGTGGATGCGGAGTTCGTCAGGGGTCTTCAATAAGCTGGGCGGCGCACACGGCTTGGTTCCTGAAACTATGCGAGTCGAGCTACACACCTGTTGCTTACACTATTTCATTAAAGGAGGGCGAGTGCGGAAAATTTTCGCACGAATTGCAGCTAACGACCTATTTGGCAGTTGAAATATATGTTGCAATATGAGACCAATAAATGAGATAAATAAATACATAGATACAAGTTATCAGACCATTGAGGCACGGGTGGATGAGTGTGAATGGCAGAGAAGCACAACCCTGATACCACGGTTGCACATTGCATCCAAAGCTTACACACAGGATTGCCGGTAGATTCCGTATAAAGAAATTGGGTGGTATGCTTACAACGGTCCTGTAAACGCCTCCATAGAGGTTGTTGCCCAATGACGAACAGAGGAGAAGAAAAGAAAAACAACAGGCAGCAAAAACCACGCACTCCCCACCATAAGCAATATTGATTTGGCAGTGAAAACCACTCCCCACATTTATCAATATTGATTAAGAAAGAGAAGCCACGTTGCGATCACCCCAGATCAGCGTGTCTCGATAAGGCTTAGGAATTCTTGTCATATTGCAATCCATGATTTCCAGCTTGTGTGCCAGTTTTTATCGTGCTGTCTACAAAGGGGATTGGTCTTGATCTGCAACAAATTTGCAGCAAGGAGGAGCATAACTTGTTGCAACTGGTTTACACAGGCACCCTCCTTCTTAGTAGCTAATGTGGTTTTGAGTCCCACATTTTAGTTCATCAAAGTAGATCGTTCCATTCTAGTGAGCTAGTCCTTGGTTAGTTCTTAGTACCCATTTTCTTCCTTAATAAAGCATCGGCAGTTTAATTTTCATTATATTCATGGCGCACAGACAGGTAAGGTTGGAGCGTTTTTTTTGCTCAAGAGGATGCGGCCGTGTCCCAGGGTGTTCTTACACAGAAGAAGACCATGGCTCTGGTAGTGTCTACTCTACACTATCTGCAATCTTCTTCTTATCATTTCTGTTTGTGGTGAGGGGCTTTAGGTGCTGGCACGTAAGTGCTCCTTCCCTTGATCGCGCTGGATGTTTTAATACTCCCAGCGTAATCTTCCCTTCTACATGTTTGTCGTTTCTATATGCCCGACAGTACGCCAGGCCAAGCGCATAGCACGGAAGGCCTGCTCTGGCTGGTTTCCCTGTTTTGTAGGCCTGGTGCAGCATTGGTAGCCAAGCAATAAAATTGCGAGCAAAAACAACTCATGCGGCACAGGTAACCACAATAAATCCCAAACTGTAACGTAAGCTCACGTCCAATCAATAATATTAGGATTGACAAAATTGGTTATGTAGGTCACCTGCCACACCCAGCTTTCTTTAAAGGCGGCTTGCACCGCATGGGCGCCACGAGACGTCCTCACACCATTTACAAATTTTGCGATTGCGCAGCTCCAACCTAACACCAACACCAATAAACAAATCCTTGCAATGGTAATCTCCACCTTTCTTTCACTGAGGCAAAACTTTCTTCTGCAGCTTGCGTCCTAGTTTTCTTTGTCACCACGCAAGCATATACTGAGCACGCTCCAGAGCTGCTGATTACTAAAAACATTGTTGTTAAATATGTGCAAGCCAGGGGCAGTTCACGTGAACAGTGGGTTGTCCAGCATGCGCATGGGGTGAGGAGTGACAGGTGGGCATGCTTCTTCAGGCTGCTCCTGTGTGTGTGTGTGTGTGTGTGTGTGTTGTGTGTGTTTGTGCGTGTGTGTGTGTGTATGTGTGTGTATGTGTGTGTGTATGTGTGTGTGTGCGCGCTTGTGTGTGTGTAAAAAGACGAGTGTGAGCAACAGGGTTCATGACAAGTGTCGCTCTGTTCTCTTTTTGGCTTTAAGCTCAATGTTACAAGGGAGGTAGGGCATACAGGGACTTACATACAGCTGCATTAGCGTTGGGTAAGCACGCTGCGCCAAGGAAAAGTTCAAGTCTAAGCGGTAGCACGTAGGATTCCTTTCCACCACTTGGTCCTAGTTCCTAATACAATGTTGCTTACAATGTTCGGTGGGGCTCTGGCTAGTGTGAGCACTAGTTGAGAGCCTTTCCTTAATGCACGCTGGTGACTTCCAGTGTAGACTCTCATTTTTACAATGTTGCTGATTCTGTACTGTGTACATTCACGGAGCTCTTTCGGTGCTAAGTGCAATGACTTCTTTCCCTTCCCTCATTACCCGACTGCCTGCTCAACCCATCCCCACATTTTTTCTGAGCAGGGAGTCGGACATTCTCTCTTTCCACCTGAAAAAGGTGGACCTCATTGCCGTGCAACTCAGCGTGCGTGCATACCTGTGTGGGGAGCCCTGCTGCCACTAGCTGGCTAGCCACAGAGCACAGCTGGTGCAAGTAAGTGTGGCTAGGAGAGACACAGCCAAGCACTTGGGTCGCGTGCGTCGCACGTGCTTGAGCATCCTGCAGGTTGCACACGAAATGAGACATACGTGATGAAAATCTCTGCAACTTGAGGCCGGTTTGCACACACACACACACACACACACACACACACACACACACACACACACACACACAGAGCTCATTGCGTGGTTCAGCATGTGAAGGTCCAACGCGAAAAAGGAAGTATTTACAGCTTATGATGGAGGCTGATGCAGCTTTGCTGAACTGGCAGGTAAGTGCATGAACACGTGTTCTCCTGATTCCCACAGATCTCTATATCTTTTTTCCCTGGAAGGATCTCTATGGTACCTAGGTGGATCCCTGATCAAAGTAGGGAGTGGTTTTCAATGACCAGTGATTTCTCTTTTGTGGGCAAATAGGTGCAAGATAAAGGGACGCATTAGACCTCTGTGCTTGCTGTGTAACGCACCAGGTCTGTGCGTACCCCGAGACCTGTGGTACACGGCCTGCCCTATTTAGGACATAACAAATAAATAATGCGTGCCATAGGTGAATGAGGCACAGGAATTGGCACCTCCTGACCCAGACATGTAGCAAGAAAGCGTTCAGTGCAGGGTATTCTTTGGCTATGCACTGTGCATGTGTGTACTTGGCTTTTTTTGGCGAGGAAGGAGTCTGAATTTACGGCCGAGGCAGCTACACAATGTAGCAACACGCAGCAGAAACACTGCTCAGGCTAGCCCTGTGTAGCAATGTGCACTTACGCACCTGTACGGGCAGTACCACACGTACTCCCAGTGCTGGTGCGGCGTTAGGGAGATTGCACACACATTGCTCAGGCTGATCTTATCAATGTGCACTTACGCACCTGTACAGGCAGTACCACACGTACTCCCAGTGCTAATGCGGCGTAAAGGGAGATGGCATACACACTGCTCAGGCTGACCCTATCAATTATCAATGTGCATTTACGCACCTGTACGGGCAGTACCACATGTACTCCCAGTGCTGGTGCGGCATAAGGCAGTTTTCCCAACAGTGAGGACAGTGGTAAGGTGACTCCAAGCTTAGCTCCCTGGCCTGGCCCAAGCAGACTCATGAACCAGATTGCCAACACAGGTGAGTCGTTTGTTTGGGCGCCTGCGTGATGTGCGCGTGTGTTTGTGTGTGTGTGTGTGTGTGTGTGTGAACATGTGCCTGATCATATGCAATAATGTGTGAATACTGGGTCTTGTGTGTGTGTCGGCCCTGAGGCCAAGAGCCAGTGCACACACACACCTCACACTCGCACACACTCACTCACACACACTCACACACACGCACGTACCAGGCAGCACCTCCACTCGGCCAAATGCAGGCAGCCTTAGCTGTGCTGCCTCCAGCTGAGTCATGCTCTGATGGATGCTGCCAAATTGGTGCAGCAGCTTGTCCATGGTCTGGGGCAGCTTGGAAACAGGGATGGCTGGCATGGCGCTGGCAAACAGGCTTGCTGCAGACGTGAGCAGTTTGTGTGGATTATTATTTATTTATTATTATTTGAGTTGGGGCAGCTGGCTTATTATTTGAGTTGGGGCTGCATGGCGCTGGCAAACAGGCTTGCTGCAGACGTGAGCAGTTTGTGTGGATTATTATTTATTATTATTATTTGAGTTGGGGCAGCTTGGATAATTCTGGGGTGGTGCGGTTTGACAGGCATGGCTAGCATGGCGCTGGAAACAGGCTGCAGGCAGGACATTTCGGGTATTTCATGAGGGATAGTATGTAGGGTTGGCCAGAACGTATATATACACCGTACATGACCGTATATATGGTGATTTCCCTGCCAAAAATACTGTATATACACCGTATATATATGGTTCTGGCCAACCCTGATAGTATGGTTTGCATATGTCGGGTAGGCCCACACAGAGGCATGAATAGGGGAGGCTTAGGAATAAGGAATAAGTGACCACCAAACTAGGGTCAGCACCCTGAAATGGTGCAGTCCAGGTGGTTTGGATGGATGCAGACTGGTGGTTGGAAATTATGGTGCTCCAAGTATCAGTTCGCATTTGCTCGGTGCAGTCCAGTTTGTCTGGGCTAAACAAAACGGCCAGAAACATGGGTTTGGACTTTGAGATGTGCAGCGCAGCTTGTCTGTATAGGAGAGGTAGACCTTAACGGCAGGAGGCATGGTTCCATATTAGACTTGGCCAGAACCGTATATATACACCGTATGTATGGTGGTTTCTCTGCCACAATACCGTACGTACACCGTATATGTAGGGTTCTGGCCAACCCAGTTCAATATTATCGGCAGGATTCCTGAGGGAGGCTCTTATGACCGTGGTTCCAACACAGGTCGACCAAATTTAAGGCGACCACGTTCCTGCATACATGCATACACACACACTCACACATGCAAATGCACACATAAACATAGCAACATAACCAACCCTGACAGAAGATTTATGTCAGCAGGACCTTCAAACACCCACCTCTCTCTCTCTCTCTCTCTCTCTCTCTCTCTCTCTCTCTTTCTCTCTCTCTCTCTCTCTCTCTCTCTCTCTCTCTCTCTCTCTCACAAACACACACACGTACCTATGCCTGGCAGCATCCTGCGTGCCAGCTCAGAGCCCTGAAATGCACTTTCCAGGGTTTCCACGCTAACGGCACACGTGCGCGGCTCGCCAGACAGGGAGCCGCTCATATCCACGCTGACCGTGAAGCGGTTGTGTACTATCATGGACCAGGTGTTGCTGCTGCGCAAGCTGCAGACGTCCAGGTTGATGCCCTGCGATGATTGTTTTGCATGTGCGTGTGTTACCGTGTGTGTAGTTGTGTGCGTGTTATATTGCTGCATCAGGTGGTGCTGCTGCACAAGCTGCAGACGTCCAGGTTGATGCCCGGCACGATGGTTGTAGGGGATGGAGTGTGTGTGTGTGTGCACGTGCTTACGCACAAGGCACAGGCGGTGGGTGCAAACGTATTGGTAGAAGATGGCGTGCAAAGTAAATCCTTACGCGATGGTCGTAGGGGATGGAGTGTGTGTGTGTGCACGTGCTTACGCACATGGCACAGGTGGTGGGTGCAAACTTAGCGGTAGAAGATGGCGTGCAAAGTAAATTTGGAAGTGGAAATGTGATAGGCATCGAGAGAAGGGAGGATATTTGAAGAAAAGAAGGGCTTTCCACGCGTGACCAGTCAAATGCATGTGACACGTAATGGACGCTGTTAATGGCATTAGCAGCACAACAGCTGCGTGAACACAGAGAATTGTTCTTTGAACCTGACATGGTTTCACTTAATCAAACCCTCAAAGCACACGTCATACAGGTTGCCTCAAACCCTCAAAAAAACACACATCATACAGGTTGCCTTAAACCCTCAAAGAAACACACGTCATACAGGTTGCCTCAAACCCTCAAAGCACACGTCATACAGGTTGCCTCAAACCCTCAAAGCACACGTCATACAGGTTGCCTCAAACCCTCAAAGCACACGTCATAAAAGTCGCCTCAAAGCACACGTCAGACAGGTTGCCTCTGTCCCTGTTTAGAATGCCCACCAAACCAAAGGGCACGTAAACGCAAGCATGGCACAGGCTCTTGGCAACTGCCCTTTGCCACAAAGTCATGTGCAGAACAAATTAGAGGCTTCCCTCTCGCCACGACATCATGCACTTGAGATCAGGGGACTAACCTTTCAGATCACAACAGGGTCCGTACCTATTAATTCAGATCAGGGGCCTCACTGCACAGATTAGAGGGACACGATCACTCAGACAAAACCAGGAACCTATTGATTTAAGGCCCCTGGTCAGATCTAGAAATAAATTAAGAACTAGAAATGTTCAAATCAACTCAAATCAGGGCCACACCACGTGGATCAGAGCAGGGGTCTCATCACTTGGTTGAGAACCTAAACAACAAAAGGATGTAACAGTACATGATTCACTCATGCGAGCCCAAACAGACAGCACCTCCTGGAATGGTATGCCCAGCTTCAGGGTCTTGCGGTTCACAGTCAATCCTGCTTCTGCGTGCACACAATCCTTCACCTGCAGCCTTGCCAGCACGTCCAGTGCCTTCATTCTTGCTTATACAGTCATTTCCGCTTCTGTGGGCACACTATCCCTCACCTGCAGCCGCGCCAGCACGTCCAGAACCTTCATCTCTTTCTAATATTCCAATCAGGCAGTCAAACACAAACACTAACCCTCACCTGCAGCCCCACCAGCACGTCCGGTGCCTTCATTCATATTTAAACACAGTCAATCGCAAACAATAACCCTCACCTGCAGCCCCACCAGCACGTCTGGTGCCTTCATTCATATTTACACACAGTCAATCGCAAACACAGACCCTCACCAGCAGCCCCACCAGCACGTCCAGTGCCTTTGATTTTTAAATCAGGCAGTCAATCACAAACAATAACCCTCACCTGCAGTCCCACCAGCACGTCCAGTGCCTCCTGGTGGCACGCCAGCTGCTGCAGGTGTGTGGTAGTGGCCTCCCCCCCTGCCCTCACTTTGTGCGCAGACTTTGTGGGCGTGCTTTGGTGGTAGCCCTCGTCGTGCAGACCCTGCAGTGCTGCTTGCAGCTCCACCTTTTCTTTCATGGCCCCATCGTAACGCTCCTGCAAAGGTGTGTTTTGTGTGTGTATGTGTGTGTGTGTGTATGTGTGTGTGTGTGTGTGCTTGTGTATGTCAATGGCCCTCCATGCAGCCCTCGTCGTGCGATCCCTGTAGCGCTGCTTGCAGCTCCGCCTTTTCTTTCAAGGCCTCATCGTAACGCTCCTGCAAAGGTGTGCTTGTCTTTGTTTTTGTGTGTGTGTCATGAGCTATGGTATAATAAGATCTAAGAAGCCTCATCATGCAGGCCTTGCATTGCTGCTTGCAGCTCCGCCATTCCTTTCCCAGGGTCTCCTGCATGCGCACGTGAGGAGATGCACGTGAGGAGATGCATGCGCACGTGAGGAGATATTGTGTGTGGTGAGAGCACACACACACACTTTAGTGTGCTGTTGTGGTCTGCAGTGTTGTCTCATCTTGCAGGGCCTCCAGTGCTCTGCAAGCGTGCAAGATGTTTGCTTTGTTACGATTACGATACAACAAGGTGCTTGTGATGTTCGTGTGCATTTGCAGCGCGCAGACCTGCTTTGGTCTGCACACAAAAAACAAGCACAGGAAGACCTGCAGCTCTGCTTTAATTTGCACAAACAAAAGGAGAGAGAAAAGTATATGTAGATCAAGTATAGGGTTGGCCAGAACCATACATATATACGTATATATGGTGTGTATACGGTATTTTTTTCAAAGAAATCACCATACATACGGTCATATACAGTGTGTATATACAGTTCTGGCCAACCCTAATCAAGTATGATCTGCGCACACAGAAGGAAAAATGAATGGAGGCACCTGCACGCCCATTGTCCACTTCTTTCTGTTCCCTTGCATCTTGATACACACACATACACAAGCAAACACGCATAACAGGTATATACACATAAACACGCGCCACCACTTTATTCCATACCTGCATGAGCCTGCGCTGCTCATTTATGCCCTCCAGCTTCTGCTGCCGTGCTTCATTGCTAGCAGCAACCTCAGCAATGCGCTGCTGCTGGTAATCCAGGCGCTCCTTATTCAGCTGGGCCTCCTGTGTGTGAGTGCATGAGAATATGCAAATGTGTGTGATATCAGCAATGCACTGCTGCTGGCAATCCAGGCGCTCCTTATTCAGCTGGGCCTCTTGTGAGTGAGTGCATGAGAATATGCATATGTGTGTGATATTAGCAATGCGCTGCTGCTGGTAACCCAGGCGCTCCTTATTCAGGTGGGCCTCCTGTGTGTGTGAGTGCATGAGAATATGCAAATGTGTGTGATATTAGCAATGCGCTGCTGCTGGCAATCCAGGCGCTCCTTATCCAGCTGGGCCTCCTGTGAGTGAGTGCATGAGATTGCACAAATGTGTGTGATTTTTGGCAATGCGTTGCTGCTGGTAACCCAGGCGCTCCTTATTCAGGTGGGCCTCCTGTGTGTGAGTGCATGAGACTATGCATATGTGTGATATTAACAATGCGCTGCTGCTGGTAATCCAGTCGCTCCTTATTCAGGTGGGCCTCCTGTGTGTGAGTGCATGAGAATATGTGAATGTATGTGATAGTAGCAATGCGCTGCTGCTGGTATTCCAGGCGCTCCTTATTTAACTGGGCCTCCTGTGTGTGAGAGTGCAAGCGTTGTTCTGTGCATTCGTGTCAATGCACAGCATCATTACCTCAGTAATGCGCTGCTCACGCTGGGTTGGAGCTAAGCCACCTGAAAGAAAAGAAAAGAAAGAAAAGAAAAAAAACTACGCAGGCAGCAAAACACTCCCTGCATCAATTAAGGAAAAGGAGACACATTGGCCCGACGTGCCGTGAGTCTCCCCCACCAAAGGAAAAAGCCTCCTGTGTCGTCGTTCCAGTGCCAGCACCGAATGTGTGCGTGAGAGTGCACCGAATGTGTGTGAGAGTGCAAAAAGCCTCCTGTGTCATCGTTCCAGTGCCAGCACCCAGAGCTGCCCTCAAATTCAACGGTCAGGCAGCAGGTGCCGATGGTGGGTCCCCTAAAAAAGTTGCAGCGTACCTTTGTGCTGTTCTGGTCTTGCTCAACAAACTGAAGCACGGCCAAGTGCGTGGAGTTCATTTGGGCCTCAATGCTGGCAGCCTCTTCCAACACGCCCTGCAATGATGACGATGTGTGTGTGTGTGTGTGTGTGTCGTGTGCGCGTGTGTGTGGTGTGCATGTGTGTGCTTTGTGTCTGTGCACAAATATGTAAGCAGCTGTAATGAAAACACAGAACTTCTGCTGGTGCCAGTGCTGGCCACAACATCAAACACACGGTCGTGGCTGCAGTAAGTATTTAGGCATGCAGGCCTGACACCCATCTTCAAATCACCAAACAGCCTGAGGCTGCAGCCTTGCACATTTGCGCAAGGCTGGCCGGCTCTAGCAGCGTACAGAAAGCACAGGTGCTGCTGCATACTGTGTAGCCAGCACAAGGCTGGCCGGCTCTAGCAGCGTACTGTGTAGCCAGCACAAGGCTGGCCGTCTCTAGCAGCGTACAGAAAGCACAGGTGCTGCTGCATACTGTGTAGCCAGCACAAGGCTGGCCGTCTCTAGCAGCGTACAGAAAGCACAGGTGCTGCTGCATACTGTGTAGCTAGCACAAGGCTGGCCGGCTCTAGCAGCGTACAGAAAGCACAGGTGCTGCTGCATACTGTGTAGCCAGCACAAGGCTGGCCGGCTCTAGCAGCGTACTGTGTAGCCAGCACACGGTTTTTTTGCATGTTGTGCAGCCGGCACACAGGTGTTGCTGCACATGGCTTAATCAACAGCGATGGATGCCAATGGTCAGTTGCCAGACAGGAGGCCTGCATACGTAGGATAACCCTCTCACGTTAATCAAACACCATCCAGCTCTACCTGGGCCGTTGCTCTTATTTAATCTTCTAATCATCAATCCCCTCTTATGGTACCTCTTAGAATGCTCACATTGTCAGTTGATTACCAAAACAATCAGATCCAGGGTTTTTCTGACATTCTGACATTGCTTCGGACATTTTAATCAAAGACCACTCAACTCAAATTAACTCAGATCAACGCAACTTGACTCAAACGTGCTCAGCCTCGTGTCAACTCAACTTCACGTGCTCAGCCTCGTGTCAACTCAACTCAACTTCACGTGCTCAGCCTCTTACGTCGTTAATGCTCCTCCCCATAGGACACAGACACTTGAATTATTTTTTACACACTTACTGAATGCTCCTCCCCATGACAAAATCAGCTTCTGGCCTCATATATGTAGGGTTGGCCAGAACCATAAATATATAAACACGGTGTACATGCAGTAATTTTGGCAGGGAAATCACCAGATATACGGCCATATACGGCGTTTACATACGGTCCTGGCCAACCCTACATGTATGCACAGCAATAGACTCTTCTGCAAGCCTGTTGTTAAAACCATGTGGCCTTCCTTGGTACATCCATTGCAGCTCTGAAATGTCACCCATCTAAAAATAATGACAAAAATACACTTACCCTGTCCCGCTTATCACCAACCGGTCATGAGAGCTGCTTCATGCTAGCATGGTAGACCACTTCACCCCCACACGGTGCACAGTGCTCCTGACATCCAGCTCTACTCACCAGGCCTAGAGCCCTATCAGAGTGCTGGAACCCTGTCCAAGCTGCTCAAGCTGTTCGAGCTGGAGCCTTTCCGAGGATGGGACCCGTTTCAAGTGCTCAAGCTGTTCGAGCTAGAGCCTTTCAGAGCGCTGGGACCCGTTCCAAGTGCTTGAGTTGGAGCCCTTTCAAAGTGCACTACCGATCAACGTCCGTGCACATGTAAAGAAGACATCTGCACACGTATGCCTTTTGCACCACAATAACGCCGAGCCCCCCCTTTACTCACCGTCATGTACTGAGCCTCTGACTCCAGCGCACTGAACGAGCTGCGGAAGCCAGTGCTGAGTGCTTGCTCCTGTTTGATGCGCTCCAGCTTCCAATTGATCATGGTGCGGTGGCGGCATGCACGCTTGAGCAGCTTGACCTGATCACGTAAGCAGTCCAGCTCGGCAGGCTCTGCCACCTGTGCGTGTGAATGTGTGTGTGTGTGTGTGTGTTTGTAGGTAAAAAAATTGGTTACACATGTGAAAGATGTGTAACAGTTGCATGTGCCGGCACGCGAGCGTGAGCAGTTTGACCTGATCACGCAGGCAGTCCAGCTCGGCAGGCTCTGCCACCTGTGCGTGTGAATGTGTGTGTGCGTGTTTGTAGGTAAAAAAATTGGTTACACATGTGAAAGATGTGTGACAGTTGCATGCATGTGCTGGCACGCGAGCGTGAGCAGCTTGACCTGATCACACAGGCAGTCCAGCTCTGCAGGCTCTGCCACGTTTGTGTGTATGTACGTTTGTGAGTAATCAAAAAATGGTTGATGTGAAAGATGTGTCACAGTTGCACGTGCTGGCATGCGAGCTTGACTGATCACGCAGGCTCTGCCACGTTTGTGTGTGTATGTACGTTTGTGAGTAAACAAAAAATGGTTGATGTGAAAGATGTGCCACAGTTGCACGTGCTGGCATGCGAGCTTGACTGATCAGGCAGGCAGTCCAGCTCCGCAGGCTCTGCCACGTTTGTGTGTGTATGTACGTTTGTGAGTAAACAAAAAATGGTTGATGTGAAAGATGTGTCACAGTTGCACGTGCTGGCATGCGAGCTTGACTGATCACACAGGCAGTCCAGCTCCACAGGCTCTGCCACGTTTGTGTGTGTATGTACGTTTGTGAGTAAACAAAAAATGGTTGATGTGAAAGATGTGTAACAGTTGCACGTGCTGGCATGCGAGCTTGACTGATCACGCAGGCAGTCCAGCTCCGCAGGCTCTGCC
>Ga0307947_1001443_pt1:2500-18794 | contig 18794 bp, 26 predicted proteins | sample OrgLakmetagen232_FD_201840 | JGI IMG/M metagenome (GOLD analysis project Ga0307947, IMG submission 201840) | Saline water microbial communities from Organic Lake, Antarctica - #232 | ecosystem: Environmental > Aquatic > Non-marine Saline and Alkaline > Saline | place: Antarctica...
GACAGAGGAAGTCAGCCTAGCATCCGTAGCTCACAAAGACGCGTTAGAGTTGTGGTCAATCAAATGTGGACGAATGCGTTGCTCACATGTCGTCCCACTGGTGCAGGTGGATCCCAAGAGGGAGGCTGCAATTGAGGACCGGCACATTGCGCAACTCTCCAAGGTGTGTATTTGTAGACGTGCATGTGTGTGTGTGTGTGTGTGTGTGTGTGTGTGTGTGTGTGTGTGTGTGCTTGTGCGCGTGTATGTGCATGCGAACTCTTGCTCGTTGAATTGAGCCGCTTAGCTCCAACAAGATTTCAGGCACAAAATCGAGGCTTTGATGGGCAATAACAATCGAAAGTCGCGCTTTCTTATTAGTTCTCTTGCCCTTATCACTAAACCAGTTTCGACTATTTTTAGTTGCCACATTTATCAACATTTCATCTATCTTTCTTAAAATATCATGGATTCTGGCAAATTCATAATCCAATGCAGCTATCAAGCAAACACAGTAATGCTCTGCATTGAGGTTATGACATAGGATGCGGGGTTTTTCCACAAGGGGTTTTCCACAGGCAAGAGGGGGAGACACTAGGGAAAGAGCAAAGGGAAGGACATCACGGTGCAAGTGACACACAACAGATGATGTGGCATCAGGCGCACAAGTGCGTGTTTCTGCTTGCATCCACTCCATCATGTAACACACTATATAGCTCACCAGCAGCGCACCCTGTAAGCAGCACACACACACACAGACACACACACACACATACACACACACACATGTGATCGGGCCATTAACTGACACAAACAAAGCACATCATCATCCTTCAATGCAACACCATCAAATGCAAGGTCTCTATTAAACCTTCAGGCGCAAATCATTTGACTCGCTCCTCACATGCTCCTAAGTATATGTGTGTGTTGGTGTGCACCCGCCCAGGTGAACAAAGCGCCCCAGCTGCAGCTGAGCGAAGACAGGCTGAGCGTGACAGGCTACAAGGGGTTCCGCTCGATTCGTGGCAACATTGGTACTCACGTGGGCACCTGGTACTGCGAGGCGCGCATCACACATGCGGGCCCCACAGGTAGGTTCACTCAGTAATGCGGAGTGCTTGGGTTCATAATGTGGTTCAGTGTTCAGCGGTATCGGCACCCACGTGGGCACCTTGTGCTGCGAGGTGCACATCACATGTATTAAGTTGCTTGATCTGCACGTACAACTTGTGGTTAGGGCCACAGTACTAAGTTGCGTGATCTGCACGTACGATTTGTGGTTAGGGCCACAGGGTTACGTCCCCATCTGTCTGTCCTATGACGCAACACGTTGTCAATGGAGCAAACTGGTATCAACGGAGCTAAGATAGCAGTACCTGCTCATTTGTTCTGAGTGACAGTCCCTTGAGAGCAGTGCACCTACGCGCAGTCGCTCAAAACTTCAGCCTTGCCTACTGCACCGTGAGTGTTATAACCTGCAGCTTCCTCACACTTCCCCCTCGTGTTGTTTGGCGGGGCACATGTAACTTGGGTGGTGCGCTCATCCCACATATGCACCAACCTCATCATACATGGGGAGCCAACACATGCATCATGCCACCGTGCCTCATTTTCACGCAGTAAGGGCGACTGCATGAAGGGGGTGATCCAGGTCTGCAGGCTCCCTCGTTATACTCAAAATATTTTTTCACGCTTTATTGTTCAGGCCACGTGCGTCTGGGATGGTGCACCAACAAGGCTGAGCTGCAGGCACCTGTCGGCTTTGACGCTCACGGCTACAGCTACAGGTACGCGCTTTCAAGCATGCCTAGATGCAACATTGTCTACGTGCAAGAAAGCTCTTTGCGTACATGCACGTGCGTTCACACAAACACACTTATACACACACAAACACAAACACATGCACATAGGGATTTGGAGGGCAGTAAGGTGCATCAGGGGCTGCGCGAGCCGTATGGAGGAGCTTACAAGGAGGGGGATGTGGTGAGTTGTGTGGCGGAAGTTTGGAGATGGGGTGAATACGTACGAGCGGTATGCTGCATTCCGAAATGAGAAGCCGAGGAGATGCTCATGCGCACACCTCTTGCTGGTTTGATCCACAAAGGGGTGATATGTTCTCTCTTCTCGTCAGCTGGATTGCTTGCAAGGCTGTCCAGCTTCAGCGTGACGTGTTCCAGAGCCTAAGTGCTGTGCTCGCAATTGTCAGGCTTGCTGTCGAGGAATTAAGGCTCTGAAGTGAGTTTTCCATGCTGCGCGTTAATGGTTGATCTAAATTGCGTGCACGTCGCGTGCACGTGACTCGTTTTTATCCCTGCTATCTTTATTGTGCACTACTCAGGTGGGGCTGCTTCTGCACATGCCCAAAGGAGGGCACCCCATCGAGGTTCAAAGCCAAGATGTTGTGCGCTTCAAAGGCAGCCTGTACTACGTCAACGAACCGGAGCCCACGCCCAAAACCTTGCTGGTGGGTCCTGGCTTCCTTATGGCTGATGACGGATATGCTGCCTTACAGCAGGGTGTTGTGTTAACCTTTGAAAATTCTGTTGGTAAATCCCGGCATTGTTTAGATGACCTGTCTTTAGCAGGATGAAACATTGAGAAAGAGACGGAACCTAAACGGCACTTTGTCTTAGCAAACTTTCAAGGCTAAAATTTCCCTTGTCTCGCCTCTCCACACACGCAGGGCAGCAAGGTGGCATTTTCCTTGAACGGCCAGGCCCAGGGAGTGGCTTTTACAGACGTCTTGGAGGGCACATATTACCCGGCTGCCTCACTGTATACAATGCCTGAGCAGACTGACGGTGTGACAGTGGCCTTCAACTTTGGCCCAGATTTTGCGTTCCCTCCTCCCCAGGTGCGTGTGTGTACGTGTGTGCACTAGTCATTAAGCTTACTAATACTATTGTTATATAAACGTCTCACATTGCAGTGTTTTGTCCAGTTATTGCAGAGTCCACACGGTGCATTACAGGCGCTGACAAGTATCGCAGATGTTCTCCTACTATTTGCCGGTATCAACAGTCGTTTGCCAGAAATGATGAGGTGACAACGTGCGTTCGTCTTCCTAAAGAAAGAAAGTGCATTAAACCCGTTCAGCAGGAATAAGGTTGGGAGTCCTTAGTACCCTATTAAGCCCCTCACTGCCGAATCCAGTCATTTACGCCACTTACTACAGGATCAGGGGGGTTGTGTGACGCCACTTTTTAAACACCCCTGGGAGATGCACATAATTGCCTTATGAAATACTAGAGGCAGAAACTGCCTCAATGCTTACAACAAGAATTGGCTAAAAGAGTTTGCCAAAGAAATTCCTGAGGCAAAGTGGGAAATCAAATAAATTCAACGACCCGTACCCCTCTGCTCTTAGCACTGAAAGGACTCCTGGCCTTAACAAAGTAAAGAAGCGTCCGTGATACCCGCACCTAGCAACGTTGGACTCGGTTCTTTTGTCGCAGGTCAGCAACTGCCCGCCCGCTCGAGCCTGGTGTGAGCTTGCCATTCCTCAAGCGGCAAACCAAGATGCTGCTGCTCAACCTGCGGCGTTTCCTTGATCTCCTGCTGCTAGTTTTTGTGCGAGTCTTGTTTGTTTATGAAAGACCGTATGTAAACATTGGAAGTTCATTGATAGCTAGCATAAATCGAGGTATTTTAAGTATTAGGGTAAGGGTAAGGGTTACACAGCTTTAAGTATTAAAGAAGGAGTGTCCGTTAGCAGGAGGAACGCTGAGCAGGAGGAAACAGAAGTGGGCGGGTTCAAGTGGGAAAACCCAGAAATCGGCTAGGTGATTTAAATTGCCAAATTAAAAATGTCAGACAGCAGCAGCAGCAGCGATAGCAGTAGCTCCGATGAGGAGGTGGAGATTGATCCCAAGCAATTGGACAGTCTGATGAAACTGGAGGCAGAGCTGGAGGCCAACGTCAACGTGTACATCAAACACATAGAGGTGACAAGAGTGCAGGGGACGGATGTTTCTTGAAATGAGTCTTGCATCCCCCTTCCCGCTCTGGCTTATGGATATCCTCCGAAATTCGTGCAATTTATTTGCGCGTATGCAGTACATTGGTCTGCTCCGGCAAGCGAAGCTGAGGGCAAGGCTCCGTTCAGCCTATGAGCGCATGGCTTCCCTCTTTCCCCTCACTGAGCGGCTCTGGGTGGATTGGGTGAATGATGAGCTTGAGCAGGTGGGTGAATGCGTGCGGGTGTATGTGTGTGCGTGTTTGCACGTGTGCGCGTGCACATGTGTGTGTGCGTATGCATGCAGAGCGTGTCCACGAGCATGTGTGTGTGTGTGTATGTGTGTGTACGTGTGTGTATGTGTGTGTGTGCGTGTGTAGATGTGTGTGTGTGTTTGTGTGCATGTGTGTGTGTGTGTGTGTGTGTGTATGTGTGTGTGTGTGTGTGTGTGTGCATGTGTGTGTATGTGTGTGTATGTGTGTGTGAGTATGTGTGTGTGTGTGTGTAAGTGTGTGTGTAAGTGTGTGTGTAAGTGTGTGTGCGCATATGTGCTTGCTTTTGTTTTTGGGGTGAAGTTACGGGTGTGTGTATGTGTGGGTGCGTGCGTGTGTGTACGCATTTGTTTTTGCCTTAGTTTATTAAGTGAAGGTATGGGTGGGTGTACGTTTGTTGATGAGTCAGCCGAGAGTTGTGCTCCATTACCGCAGTGAAAAGCACTGTACTGCATTAGAACGTTTGTTTTTGTATGAGTCTCAGTGCGTGATTCCTTGTAAGTTTGGTAAGTGCCACGTTTTGTGTGTGTCTTACATCACCGTATGTTCCATCACAGTGTGTCACAGTGTACATCACAGTGTGTTGCATCACCTTATATTCTGAATCCACCGTCCAGTATTCACCTTCCATTTCCGTAGCTATTACCGAGTGTGGTCACAACCCCAGTGGCCTTTACATCCCCCCTGTGACTGACCTGTCCCCACGACAGGTGCAATCAGAGGAGGACATCGCACACATCCAACACATATTCCAGCTTGCCACAAAGGACTACCTGTCGGTCAGCATCTGGTCGCAGTACTTAGGGTGAGTTGTTTGTCACAAGTTTATTTTTATCATTGTAAGCATATTGCTGATTGCACTGGCACAACCCTGTGGGTAACCCAAGGTATTTAATTTTGGCGCAATTCAATGTTTAAGAAAAGCTGTTGATTTCTTGTTGGGATTTCTTAAGGGGCCAAGCTGGAGGCCTTTGTAATTTGATGTAGACTAAACCAAACAAACAAAACAAATTAGGTGTTTACAGCTGATGACTGCCAGTATAATAAATGAGTGTCCTTACGCTAAAAAAGCTGTAAACAGTCCTCACTGAAGAGCATACAAAACAGACTGATGGTGAAGGCACGTGAGCCTGTAGGACAGGAGATCACATATTTCTCAGATAACTAAAATGTGTGTGTACTGCCCACATGATAACTCCACTATTTAGCAGCCCACGCTTTCGCTTGCGAGTTGCCTTAACGCATCTCCTTTTGTTTTAGTGTTGTAAAATTTGTATGCCTCGTGTAGTCAGTGTTGAGGTAGCCTTAAAGAGGTCGTTACGCGTCTGTACGGATGTGCATGAGTCCACACACATGCATACACACGCACACAAAAACATATACATGCACATATTCGCAAACGCCAGGTTTGTGGCTGAGCTGGACCCTGCAGTGCGTGGACGCACTCCCACAGGCATCGCAAAAATGAGGGAACTGTGCGAAGCTGCGTTAACCACCGCTGGCCTACATGCTGCCGAGGCGGGCAAGCTGTGGGCACAGTACAGGTCCGTCTCACTTTTTGGTTGCACATATGTTTTGTGTCTGAGAACGTCTGTGTGTCTATGTGGTGTCGTGCTGACTGCGTGCTGCCGAGCGGGCGCAGTATAAGGCCTGTCTGTTTTTGCATGTACCAGCGTCAATGTGTGACAAGAAACGTGTTTTATGTAGAATAAATGGTTGTGTGACTGCCCTGAAAGCCCAATTATCTGTGGTCAGGCCAGACCTAAGGGGTTGCGAGTTCAAATTTCCCTGGTACCAAACGTCACCGGACTCACCACCCTTCCTGGGATAAAGTAGATCCAAATATAAGTTTTCCCTACTGCCTAGAATAATTTGTTATACACTAACCTCCCCCCTTTTCTTTCTTGGGCCTCTTTTTGCAGTTCATCAGAGTTAGGGGGTAAAATTCTTGCACTCATCCAAACAAAAAGTTGTTGCAGGCCTGACCTCGCCACTTTACGCCATAAAAACACCAAAAATTGATATAAACTCGATTTATGTTCTTTCACACTGTCTTACACCAACCGCCTCCTCGAAAATAAACTAATATATATATATATAAAGCATTTTGATCACCGTCCCCCCAAACACTAACTTGCAGGATTGTGCAAAGCTGTGCCATCCAAAACCAGTCGTTTATAAAATAAATGGTGTGGTTGTCATCTGCAACTTGCAGGCTTGTGCAAAGCTGTGCCATCCAAAACCAGCCGTTTATATAATAAATGGTGTGGTTGTCATCTGCAAATTGCACCATTGAGTGTGAGGCTCAGCATTTGACCAAGCATGCACTCAGCAATCAGCATCGTACAGCATAAAGCTACACATGCGCATTGTAAGGCTTGCGCTAGGCTAAATCAGAACGCACACACCACAACATACATGGTGTAATGCAACAACACACACGCACACGCACGCATGGCCCCAGGGAGTTTGAGATGAGTCTGCTGGAGCCATCAAAGTCTGGCCAAGATACGCAGCTGGAAAGAGTGAGGAGCATCTTCCACCGCCAGCTCAAGGTACGTATACCTGGAGCAAAACCAGGTCTCAAGGACAAAAGGGAACTCCTTCACCTCACTAGCTTGAATCACAGGGTGTATGGTGGTTTAAAAAGGGTTTCAGGCTATGGTATATAGGTATATGTAAGTTTGCATGAAGGCGCCGGCTGCAACTCTTCTGCTGTGACTCTACATCCTCTGAGAGTGATAGACAGCAGTCGTGCTCTTTGGATGACAAATGACATTGTAAGGGTGGAAGGTCAGTATCTAGATGTTTCAGTGACACGGAGTTAAGTACGTCGCAAGTTGGTTCCATCTCCTTGTACTTCCCTCTCACACTAAGCAAACTTTTGTCTGGTTCGAATATGAAAAGCTACTGTAACGTGCAGCGGACGTGATGTGTGGCATGTTCGTTGCAAGGGGCACAACACGCCCAAAAATGCGCAGGAATATTTCAGCCCCAACTTTGTTAGCAAGGTGAGGCAAAATGTAGAGCAGGAGCAGCTGCATTTGGAGTGGCTCTGTTTCTGTGCCAATGTGAATGAAATTGCACAGTCAGCACTGACAAGCGGCTTGGAATAAATTTAGTTGATTGAACGCAATTTCATCTACTACAAACTTGAGCGCAGGTGCCACTCGCGGACCACAAAGAGACGATGGAGGCATACAAGGCCTGGGAAGCCCAGCAAGGGAAGGTGCGTGCATGTGTGCCTTCGTGTTCATATGCATGTACCTGTAACAATATGTGTTTGTGTTTTTGTATATGTGTGCGTGCGTATGCGTATGTGTGTGTGTGTGTGTGTGTGTGTGCGTGTGTGTGTGAGAGTGTGTGTGTATGTGCGCATGTGCGTGTGCAAGTGCGTGCGTACGTGCGTGCACGTGTAACGTGTATGCACGCATGTGAGCATGTGTGTTTGGTGTTTTATTCCTTGTGATCAACCAGCCAATATAGGACTTACAATTCATGGCGAGGGCCAAACTTCAGGTGGGAGATGTGTCAACAGCCCTATCTACAAACGTCTCTGCCTGTGATGGCCCTCCCAAATCCGAGATCCCCCCTAACCTCTAGATCAATACCTGATAAGGAAAATCGATAGTAACCCTTGGTGCCTCCAGGACAGAGTGCAGGGGGAAGGCAGTGTGCCCCACCAACCAGTTACAAACAAAACAACACAAGAAAGGAATCATTGCTACTATGCTGTATAATAAAATTTGCGCTATCTCTGTGTGTGTGCATAGGATCGATGTGTGCTTATAATATGATCATCCGTATCACTGCCACGACAACACTACTGTGTGTTTATGAACAGGCTGTGCCCCCCCAAGTGCTTAAGGCAGCAGAGGGTGCTGCGGATGCGTATGCTCTGCGCGCTCCCTACGAAGAGGCAGTTACTGCAGGCAAGCCTGTTGATGCAGGTGTGTGTTTGTGTGTGTGTATGTGTGTGTATGTGTGTGTGTGTGTGTGTGTGTGTGTGTGTGTGTGTGTGTGTGTGTGCGCGTGCGCCTAAGCCCGCACAGGCAAGTGTCTGGAGTTGCTCATGTTATTGTACGAGTTAGGAGCCGGTTTGTGATTGCACGCCTCGTACGCTGTCCGTTTCCGTTATAGTCAATTAGAAGAAGAGTTGATACCACTTGCCACGGTTTCTCTTCTTCCAGCGTTTTCCTGAGAAGGGAGCTGCCCATCGATACCAGTGCTGTGCTTATACGCCGTATCTCCATTTTCAGACTGTACATACGGTACGGTTATGGTAGGTACGGTCCAAAACCGTATAATACGGTCAAAATGAAAACACGGTACGGTTCCGGTACGGTACGGGAAACCGGTTGACCGTACAAGCTTGCATGGCCACCCGTTTTGAGGCGCGTGCCCGCCCGCCACTCAAAATTTTCCGTCCCAACAACTATCATTATATTATACTTATAATTAATATTTAGTGATGTAACCTTACCTTACCTTATAATTAAGGAATGAAACAAAGATGAATAGAGGCCCAACACAAAAGAGGCAAAGGCAGGCTTTGGGGGAGGCCAGCCTGCCTGACCCCCAAAGCCTGCTGAGGGCCCCTGCATACTCCCCTGCAGCAGGCCTTCAAGTGGGCCAGATTCAGAAGCAGGCAAGGGTTAGGAAGAATGCCTGGGTGTGGGAGCAGTTTGATGAGCGTCCAGTTCCAGCAGCAGGAGCAGCAGCAGCGGGGGGTGACCAGGAAATGGCAGAGGAAGAAGAGGCTGCAGCAACCCCAGCTCCAGCAGCAGCAGCAGCAGCAACAACAGCGGCAGCAGCGATGGATGTTAAGTATGCATGCAAGCTTGAAAGGAGAAAGTTTTGAATTTTGATGCCTATTATGGACCTTTTGGGTCCTTTTTAGAGCCTTCGAAATAGTGTGGGCTTACTTAGCCATTTGCAGAGCTGAAACAAAGCTCAATTTTAATTTTTTGACTGAGGCTTTTAAAGTTTGGACCGTACCGTACGCCGTACCGTATTTCACCGTATATACGGTCTAAAACCGTATAAACACGGCTGTACGCCGTATTTCCGTACCGTACCGTATAACCGTACACCGTACCGTACACCGTAGTGGCACAGCACTGATTGATACAGCTCCTCGTGTGTCTTCTTTGCCAGCGCGTCCATTTCGTAGATGGCGCCATTTGTCGGCACCTGTTCCTCTGTCTATTGACACCCACTCTCTTTACGTTTGGCATATGCTTGGCCCTTTTATCACACATGCTCACATGCTTCTTAACTTCCTCTACCTTCTCGATCATCGTTCACACACTACACACTCGTGCGCCTGTGCGGTAGCACCTGTCCTATCAAAACCAAGGGAGTGCAAATCGTAAACCCTACACCTCCTGTTTGTGTCCGTGCTGCAAACACTCCTCAAACTCTGTACAATGTTTTACATACGCAGCCTAGCAGTCACACTTTCTGACTGATGGCTTTATCTGTAAACTCTGTAAATTTCCTGTTTATGTCCGTGCTGCAGCACTGCTGGCCGCCTACCTGACCTACATCAAGCTGGAGCAGGCCCAAAAGGACCCTGCCCGCGTCCAGGTGATTGCAACAGCGAGGCTGTCTGCTGGTGATTGTCAGGGTGAAGCTGCCATCAGTTTCTTCAGCAGGGGCATCACAGAAAGACACTTTCATGCTATTTGTATAGCCCCACGGTACCCAGTACCAAATGGCTCTCTTTATCCGAGCGGTTTCATGTTCATCCTTGAACATTGAACCGGCAACTCAAAATACCGCCGGAGCTCTGTGTGCTGCGTGCCTCTCGGCTATTCGCTTATTTAGGAGGTCCCTAGCTAAAAAGGAGCCATTTAACAATAATACCAGCTAGGAGGACATGCAGCATACTAGCAGGTGGACCCTAGCCTGACGTGTTTTAGAGTCAGCTGGTTTTTGGCGCAAGCTTTGTGATTCTTGAGCAATTTCATCAATGCTGGGCATCTTGGTTCCTCTTGACCACCGTGAGGGGAGGGGAAAAGGTGCTCAAGGCTAAAAGTCAGTGTGGGTGTATTGCACACTCACGTTGGCACATGTATTTAATCAACAGACGTACTGATTTGGCCGGAATCGTCTGTATGGGATAAGGGTTATTGTTGTGTATACGGTTAACCTGAACCATGATTTACAACAGGTGTGTGTAAAGTTTTTGTAAGAAAATATCAAATTGGCGGTCATGCCAATTTGATGTTCATCCACTTTATAATTTGAGTGGTACATGATTCGTGTGAGCTTCCAGTATCAAAAAGTCTTTACATGCTACCGAGCCTTCCTCTGGTTTCAAAACCTGGTGCTTATCGTCAGGCGCGGGTCGTGCTTTTACGTCACTATCGCATGTGTCATCACATGCATGTGCTAAAATCACAGTTATGTGTTGTTATTCATTTCTTGTGCGTGGCCAGCTTACCTCGTGCACGAGTGCAGGGGAAAGAAGCAAACCGTAGCCTACTTACATTCGCACATTGTAATTGTATTGGTGCCTTGCCGCCTGTCTTTGTGCCCAGTAAGGTACAACGATAGGCTGCTGTAGAATTTGCACGCAACCTACAAATTGTAAGTTATCGATTTGTGATCTGCCCGTGCGCAGGTGGTGTATGAGCGGGCTGTGGCCAACTTCCCTGTCACTGCGGAGCTGTGGGCGCAGTACACAAAGTACTTGGAATCTAACCTGAAGGTACTTCTTAAGATGTTTGAGCACAATTTAGGGCGTTTTTACTCAATATTTCTCACATGGCAATAAATTCTGCAGTGGGCAGGACGATCCAGATGCCCAGTCCCTAGGCAGGAAGAGGAGAGAGGAGTAGCAGAGCTCGTGGTGTTTACATATCCACAATACGCAGTTGTATAGCGATCGAGAGGAGCAAGTGATCGTGAACCTATGGTATATGCATATATGAGTGTAGTATTTGTAGGAATTGTGGCGTTTACGTATGCAGACCAGGCAGGGAAAGGGGAGAGGAGAAAATACAGGTTGTAGCATTTACATCTCCAAATAAAGCAAGGAGAGGAGAGGACAGAGATAGATTGTGGGGTCTACTTCTCCACAATAAGCAGTTAAAGGAGAGGAGGAAAGAGGGATCGTATCACTTACTTTTACAGACAATAGGCAGGAGATGCAGAGAACGTGTAACCTGGGCGCCGGTACACAGTATAGGAAGTTTGAAAGTACACGATACGCTCCTTGCTGGCCCTTGTGCTTTGTTGACTCCTTATTTGTTTGTGCACTGTTACTGGGGGTGCTCACTGCGTTTTTATGCTGGCATCTATGCTTTGCTGCCTCTTTTGTCGGAAACGTGGGTCGAACCACAATCAAATCCAGCTCACACAAAGGCAAGTGCTGTACAGACTCTACGCAGTACTGTACAGACTCTACGCTGTGCTGTACAGACTCTTGCCTTTGCTGCCGTACTGTTTCCACAGTCTTTCCCACTGCTGCCACCACCCGCACTGAACTATTTCATCCTTCCAAACCCTTCTTCCTCCCTTCATTCCAGCCATTGCTTGCACGGACAATCCACACTATTTTTGCCATTGCAGAAACCACTGTGCCACTGAATGCATCAATTTCTCCTGCTTGTTTACCCATCACTAAAAAAACGCTTTCACCTTGTGCCACTCTTTTTTCGTAAATTTCCTGCTTCTTTCACTTTCATAACAAAATGCTTTCACTCTGCCACTCTCATTTATATTTATTTCCTACAGAATAAGTTCTTTCATTCTTTGCCTGTTGTGACAGCTGCACCTTGTTATTTGAAAGTGACAGCTGCACCTCGCAAATGAAAGGCGCAACAACGGGATATAGATCACCAGTGCTCCAAACCCGCACTCCGATTGCAGGTTGCTCCTGTGGTGAACGCAGTCTATAGCCGTGCCACACGCAACTGTTACTGGGTGGGCAGCTTGTGGGGTGCAGCGCTGAGAGCTCTGGACAGGTTTGGAGCTGGCAAGGAGGAGCTGCAAGACACGTGCAAGGCTGCTCTGGCGGCAGGCATGCAGGTGTGTAGAGTATGTGTGTTTGTGCGGCAGGCATGCAGGTGTGTAGCGTATGTGTGTATGGGGGCGTATATATGAAAGCATGTGTGTTTTTTTTTTTGTGTTTGTGTGTGTATGTTGTCAGATCAATGTGAGCACTGGACAGATCACTAGCAATGAGGAGCTGCTTGTCACGTGCAAGGCTGCTCCAAGCAGGTGGCTGAACGTGTGCATGACTGGGGAGGACTGGGGGGGGGGGGGGGTAGTAGAGTGCGTAATGTGCAAGTATGCAGAACACATCTCACCTTTATGGCAATCAGTGAAGGGCTACATGGAGGTTCTGCTGGCGCTCTGTGACGCCCAACTCCACTGCACGTCCAACTCGTGCTCAATTTTATGGTATGCAATTTAATGCAGTCAGTGGGAACTACGTGAAGGTCCTGCTGGCGCAACTAGACTTCTACACCACTGCGTATTAAACACATGCCCAACTTTCATGTTGCGTACTTACTCACAGTCAGTGGAGGACTACGTGGGGGTGCTGCTAGCACATCTAGAAGTCTTACACCAGTGCACATCAAGCACATGCCCAACTTTCATGTTACGTACTTAAACGCAGTCAGTGGAGGACTACATGGAGGTGCTGCTCGCGCATCTCGACGCCCTACGCCATCGCACTGCGTCCCCCCAGCAGCAGCAGCCCAGCAACAACGGTAGCAACAGTAACGGAGGCGGCAGTGTGAGTGCGGAGGAGTTGCGAGGTGCTTTTGGGCAGGCGTCGGCTGCAATGGCGACCTACTGGCCCACCTACCTGGACCGGTTACTCAGGTGGGAGTGTGAGCTTCTGGTTTAGGAGCCTGAAACATTACATTATTCTGTTGCGATGGCTTCACCTACCTGGATCGGTTGCTCAGGTGAGATATGAAATGTTTTTGGGTCGGCAGGTTTCAGGTTGGCTTGACTCTGCTTGCTGGAAGGCTGGCTTTGCTCAGATTAAAAAGCAAACGCATTTGAGTCACACCAAACACAAAACCTGTATAGTCCTCCAGCTTGAAAAGATTTTTAGGTGTAGAAATCAGCTTGTAACCGGCTTCCCATAGCTGAAGAAAAACAAGAGTTCGAACCTTATTTCCTTCTCTACCATGCATGATCTACGATCAGTGCGTTTCATTCATGCTGGCTGCGTCCAGCAAAAACATGTCTGCCCTACCAGTCTGATCGCCAGCTTCTCCTGTGATTCATTTGCATGAAGCGGTATGCATCGTGATGGCTTTCCGCAGCTGAAACGATAAAGAAACCAAGATCGTTTTCTAGCTACCTTGCTTGATGCAACAATGCATTGATGCAGTGAGTGACACATGATGTCTACAACGAGGTTTTGTTACTCCTTGGACAAGGCCGCCCATCCTACCACTGAACATAGTAAGCTGAGTGACCTGGAATCGTGCAGGCACAACTCAGGTTGCCGCCCTACCAAACCTAACAGCAAGCTGCCTGTGGTGAAGAATGTAAAATCATGCAGGCACAACTCAGGTTGCCGCCCTGTAAATCTACCAAGCCTAACAGCAAGCTGCCTACGCAGCAGGATGCAATTCGTCCAGGCAAACCCTCAGTCCTGCCTGATAACCTGTCTGCACCCAAGCTCTGTTGTCTCGTCTGACCCACATCGCTGCATAGTTTCAATATTACACCCAGGTTGCCGCCATGCCAACTAATCCACACCACCGCCTGAATTGAATGCCTCACCCAGGTCACCCTCATACCAACTTACCCGCACCACCATCTGAACTGCATGCCTCATCCAGGTTGCCATCATGCCAATTACCCTGCACACCACCGCCTGAAATTCATACCTCAGGTTGCCATCCTATCAGGCTCACTGTGAGCTGCATGTGCTGAGTGATGTGGCAGCTGCACGGAAGGTGTGGGAGGATGCTTTAAAGTCAGGGCTGAGCAGGTGCGATCTTGATGGGTTGTGGTGGATTTGGTGTGTGTGTGTGTGTGTGTGTGTGTGTGTGTGTGTGCAAGCGCGTGCGAGCTTGTACGTATGTTGTACGTCCAATAAATAATGTGTCCTTATTTGGCTGGGCAAAAAAAATGTGCATTTCATTTCATTGCATGGCTCCTGGCCCTTTCCTCTCCACACCTTCTGCAGTTAAAAGGGTTTTAATTACTAGATATTACCAGTGAATCCGTTTCTAGTAAAGCTGCCCGGGAAGCAACGTTGCCGTTCAATTGTTCCTTTCTAACATTTGTGTTCATCCGCCAGGTTACACTCTTGCTGATATCCTCCTTGCCTTATATTTGCACACATTGTTTGTGCTCCAATAATCCGTCAGGTATAACTTAACCCGAAAGGGTAGGTGTGGCGACTTACTTCTTGTCTTGATGCTCACACACAAACATTGGTCACGCTCAGGTCTCATGAAGTTATGTAATGTTACACACACATAAACACACAAACGTGCCCCTGTCATGCAGGTACTATGAGGTCTGGCTGGCCTATGCTAGCATGGAGCGTGGGCTGCGAAACATAAGGGAGGCTCGCAGCGTGTTTAAGCGTGCGTACAGCAGGCGCATGGAGGAGGGGGGGCAGCCGCTGCTGTGTGCAGAGTGGCTGCGCTTTGAGCGAGAGGAGGGGAGGTGGGTTCAATAATTAGGAAAAGCACCCATGCAAGTTCCGCTAAGCGTGTATTCTGGTGGAAAGAAGCTTACAAGGTTGCAACTGGAACACAACACAGGGTGACACGGCCTTGGTAAGTGATGCGCTTTGTAGGGGGCATGCTGTTTGTCATAAGCGAGGGTTGTGGATCTGTCTATGACAGGGCTCTATTCTTGTATTGAGGGCTCGTGGTCAGCTGATGCATGCACGGGGCGAAATTGGATGCATTAAGAGACACGCCAAACATCAAATGTCATAAGTACGCCTTTGCTGGTTTGCAAGTCATGCTTTAGACAAATCATCCTCAAGGCACCCACAGCAGTTCCCACTCATTAGACGTGCACACACATGCATGTACACATCAACATTAGTGGTCCTCAACTATGCCTTCCCCTGCTTCCTGGAAAGGGCTATGCCCAGCACCCCTCAAAGCATCCTCCCGCGTGTATTGTGTCATTTCCTTGCTCCGTAACACAAGTATTAGCACCTACTGCCTTGCATTACACAAACGCTGTTGCTCGGGGCATCCATCCATCAAAGCAAACTCCCATGTCTGTGATGCCTGTCGGACTGGTCTTCTGTTTCAAACATAGGTTTACAAAACTTCTAACTTTGCAGTGCGGAGGAGCTCTTCCAAGCCTCCATTAAAGTGGACCCCGTGATGGAGGAGGCAGCTGCATTGGCAGCTGCTGCTGCAGCCGATCAGAAGGTCCAAACGGCAGCAAAGGTACGTTTGTGTGTGTGCGCGCATGTGTGTGCGTATTTGTGAGCATGTAGAGTTGGCCAGAACAATACATATACGATATACGGTGTATGTACGGTAAAGTTAGCTGGGAAATGTCCAAATGTACGATGTAATACAGTGGATATACACGGTTCTGGCCAACCCTATAAGCATGCAATCCATGTTATAAAAAAGACATGCTATACGCTGAGGAAAGGAAATTAAATCAAGTAATTTGTCATCCTGTTCCCCTAAAGCATTCAGCCTTCTATGGGCCTTGCACTTGTTCAATAATTCTCTGGTGCGCGCGCACACACACACACACAAAATGTATACGCACACAAATATACGTACACCCGCGCGCGCACACACACACACACACACGCACACACACACATACACACACATACAAGCAAGCACACACACACACACACGCACACACACACACGCAGGCAGCTGCAAAGCAGGCCCCCAAGCTGAGCAAAGAAGAGATGCAAGAAATGCGGCGGCGCAACGACCCCAATTTTGGCAAGGAGGCTGGCAAGGATGCATGGAAGAAGGCTGATGCCAACAAGCCAGGCAAGGGGGCAGCAGCTAGCAAGATGTCCGGCCAGAGATGCGTTCAAGAAACGTGCATATGTGTGTGTGGGTGTGTGTGTGGGTGGGTGGGTGTGTGGGTGTGGGTGGGT
>Ga0307947_1001448_pt1 | contig 18781 bp, 18 predicted proteins | sample OrgLakmetagen232_FD_201840 | JGI IMG/M metagenome (GOLD analysis project Ga0307947, IMG submission 201840) | Saline water microbial communities from Organic Lake, Antarctica - #232 | ecosystem: Environmental > Aquatic > Non-marine Saline and Alkaline > Saline | place: Antarctica: Organic Lake...
CATACCAGCACACTGGTCATGTATGTCTGCATGCATGTTGCGCCTTATAGCACACCATATGACACTGCATACCAGCACATTGGTCATGTATGTCTGCATGCATGTTGCGCCTTATAGCACACCATATGACAGTGCATACCAGCACATTGGTCATGTTTGTCTGCATGCATGTTGCGCCTTGTATGCACGCTTCATGACAGTGCATACCAGCACACTGGTCATGTATGTCTGCATGCATGTTGCGCCTTATAGCACACCATATGACAGTGCATACCAGCACATTGGTCATGTATGTCTGCATGCATGTTGCGCCTTGTATGCACGCTTCATGACAAACGTGCGTACCAGCACGTTCTATAAATTTGTCTGCATGCGTCTTGCGCCTTATAGCACACCATATGACAGTGCATACCAGCACGTTGGTCATGTTTGTCTGCACGCATGTTGCGCCTTGTATGCACGCTTCATGACAAACGTGCGTACCAGCACGTTCTATAAATTTGTCTGCATGCGTCTTGGGCCTTGTGGCACATTTTGTGACGGACGTGCGTGCCAGCACGTTCTATGTATTTGTTTGCATGCGTCCTGGGCCTTGTATGCACGCCTCGCGACAAACGTGCATACCAGCACGTTTTAAGTATTTATTTGCATGCGTTTTGCGCCTTGTATGCACGCTTCATGGCACGCGTGCATACCAGCTCGTTCTATAAATTTGTTTGTATGCGTCTTGGGCCTTGTGGCACATTTTGTGGTGGACGCGCGTACCAGCACGTTCTATGTATTTGTCTGCATGCGTCTTGGGCCTTGTATGCACGCTTCGCGACAAACGTGCATACCAGCACATTCTATGTATTTGTCTGCATGCATCTTGGGTCTTGTGGCACATTTCGTGGCGGACGTGCATACCAGCACATTCTATAAATTAGTCTGCATGCGTCTTAGGCCTCGTGGCAAATTTTGTGACGGACGTGCATACCAGCATCTTAGTATTTGTTGCATGCTTCTTGGGCCTCGTGGCACGTTTCGTGATGGACGTGCGTTCTCAAGTTTCTGCAGGGTCGCCCTTACCCCATCACAAAAAATGCTCAGGAGCGTTGAGCTTTTGACATTGTAGTGAGCTCAGCACGAGTGCAGGCAGGTGACAAATCTGCTTTTCATCATTCTGAGCAGCACGATTCCAACATTGTTCACCTTCCCTCCCACTTCCTCCTCTCATGTCACAATTTATATGCACATCTCCCCTCTTCTTTTGCCTCATGTTTCTCCACAATTTTACGCACCCCTTATCCCTCTCCTTATCCCTCTCCCTCCGGTCTCCTCACCATTATAGTGTGCCCTTCCTCTCTCCCTTTCCCTCCTACTTTCTCAGGCTTTGAATGCCCCCCCCCTTCCTTATCAGACCAACGCCTCACTGCAGCACACCTTGAAAGGGATGCCTTTAATCTTGAGGATGCCTTCACCTCCAAAGCGCAGGGCAAGGGTGGCCTGCATCTCTTTGCGGGAAACCTACGTGCAGGCACACACACAGCAGTTTAAAAGGAGGGCAAGCCCACCAATCATATTCTGGCTTGTAACCTGCTTGCATGCACACACACAGCAGTTTGAGGGGGGGCACACAAAACAAACCAAGATTCAGGAGCAAGCCTTACTCTTTGTTAACCTATAAGAACGGGACAAAGGCTGCCAACGCTACAGTCATGCAGACACCGCTCAAAAGCCAGCGTATCTCTGCACGTACTTTTGTCTGCACCAGCACGTACTACGCTCACCAAAAAGAGGATGCACCAACACAGACAGGACGACAGGACGCACACCACTCATACTTACCTGGATGAGGCGCACGTATCTGTCCCCGAATTTGTCAGAGAACACCTTGTGGTCCTTTTCCCGAATGGCACGGCAGGCTTCCTCAGGGGTCTCAAAGTCCACAAACGCCTACAGGGCACGCAGAATGTAACATGCAAGCGGATTGTGCACTTTGATCTGATTCTTATTAGCAAATTATTACATGCTTCTTTAGAAGGGCCGCAGAGTGTGCACACGCGCCTACTGGGCAAGTGCAAGGCCATATGAGTGAAATGTGCAGTTTGTGTGGTCTATTTCTTGTTCAGCACGACAGGCTTCCTCAGAAGGGCCTCAGAGTGCACACACGCGCCTGCTAGGCAAGTGCAAGGCCATATGAGTAGGGTTGGCCAGAACCGTATGTATTCACCGTATATGACTGTATATTTGGTGAATCCCCTGCCGAGAATTTTGTATATTTACAGTATGTATATGGTTCTGGCCAACCCTACATATGAGTGAAATGTGCAGTTTGTGCGGTCTGTTTCTTGTTCAACACGACAGGCTTCCTCAGAGGGGCCTCAGGGTCCAAGCACGCCTGCAGGACATGCAGGGAAACGTTGAACGCAACACACACACACACACACACCAAGGCTGCTATAGTGGGATTGTGAACTTTGGAGTCACTAGCCCGTACAGCACAGCACGCTTCCTAGCTCCAGCTGAGCCAAGTCATTGCCAGGAAGCTAGGGTTGGCCAGAACCGTGTATACACGGTGTGTATCTGGTATTTTTTGCAGGGAAATCACCAAGTATATTTTCTGGCCAACCCTGCGCATATGCCGCTAAGCGACGCCGCATTCAACAGTCTTCCAGGCCAATGCTCTCGTCTGTTCAAGCCTGAGCATTTCAACAGGACAAGCGGCAATCAGTCTGAGCCTGTGCACTCACACACCAACACCAACACACTCACACATACCAGCTGCAGTAGGTGACACACTACCAGCTGCAGTAGGTGAGGCAGTGCGTGCGTGCATGCACACACATGTATCAACCTACATACACCCAAACAACCACACATTTGCACGCATACATACATACAAGTACACAAACACACACCTCTCCAGTGGGCTTGTTGTCAGAGCGCACCACCAGCTGCACACCGTTTGGCTTGAGCCTGTAGTCCACAAAAAACTGGATGACGTCCAGCTGGTTGGCATCAAAAGGCAAGCTCTTGATTTTGACCACGCTGTCAGACTGGCTATACCCAAATCCATTCCCCTGTCAAGACATTTGTAATGTCATATTGTTAATATGCATACACTCTGCTTAGGGTACGAGAAGACACGCCCTACATAGCATGAGGAGCAGGGAGTTGACAGAGAGCAACGCACACACTGTATAAGTGCACCCATTTTAATGCACTGGGATTTGGAGGTACTCAGGCAGGTCTGGTCATACGTACGCACAACTACACGCACAATACCGCGCGAGTCATGCAGACATGCAGCAGGAACACCGGCTCACAAACTGTACGTAAAAACGACACGCACGACTACACACACAATACCGCGTGAGTCACGCAGACACGCAGCAGGAACACCGCTCACAAACCAGGCGTGCACACCTGCTGCATCATGTTTTGTTGTTGAACGGCCTGCTGCATCTCCGCTTCATCGGTGGAGAGGGCAGGGTACACTCTCACGTATCTGCATCATTTAAGTCGGTGAACACAATCCACACACGTGGATTTACAGATGGATGCGTTTTATGACTTATGAAGCAGGCGTACGTTGTTGCACGTCACCCAGGACTGGTCATCCAGGAGCTGGTTCAAAACAATCGATCACAATGACATCTCACGTTGGCTGGTCACCTTGGTGGATGGTCTCACCTGTCAACGTGAGACGTCATTGTGACCATGATTGACGCTTTCCGTAAGCTAACTCAAGCGACCCGTTGACACAACGGGGCATAAGGGTGCTTGTTGACCGTGAGTAAAGCTACCTTGCTTTTTCTGGCACAAGACGGAGAGCGCATAGGCACGTAATTGGCAGTCTCCTTATCAAGAGCAAGCTGTCTTAGCCACCCTGGCTTTGTCCTGCATGCCTAATGGGGGCATGTTTTTAACAACAAGCATGAAGCTGCACACAGCGAAGACGTACCTGTCACCAAACCTGTCCCCGAAAGTCTCCCGGTCTTTTTGGGTAGCTCTGCAAGATGGTTGGAGCACAAGGTCAAACCAGGATAATTGAAACTCGTTCAATGCGTCAGGCTTTAAGCCATGGATGCGGCAGCACTCCTCACCTCTTTGCCTCTTCCGAGCCACTAAACACGATGAAGGCCTGCATACAGGGTGCAAAGCATGAACAAAGCCGTTCAGTTAAATGCACGGTGAAATTTAATTACCACATGCTAAAACAGCACGTCAGGGAGAGAGAGGAGCTCCCCTAGCTTGGAACGCTGCACAGCCAGAAGGATTATGTTGTCAGGGTGCGCAGGCCTTGGCAACTGCCCACACCAATTACACCCCCCTGTTGGACCCTAGCCACAGAGTAGTTCCTACTCCTCCTATTCTGTGCAGCCTGCTGTGTATCAGCAAGACATTTTTATTTGCTCCTCGTTGCGAACGGTTTTCGCTCACCATCCCCGTTGGCCTGCCATGGGAATGAAGTACGAAACTGCGTGGTAATTGTGTGCAAGCACGGGAGTGAGTGGCAGGGAGTGTCGTGTGCGTGCGTGAGGCAACAGGAATTGCCTCAATGGAGTTTGAGCAGTGGGTCACAATTAAGCCGTCCAGGAGACCAACACACAACCTGATGCCATCCTCCTTAATCGCGTTGCCCAGCTCCCCGCCTCCCTCGTCAAAGAACTTGCGAATGTCGTTCGACGTGGCCCTGAAAGGCAGCCCCTTCACCTTCACGGTACAGTCCAGAGCACTGGGAGGGGTTACCATTGTTTGCTTAAATATTTTATATCTGACCCACGCCAAAAAAAAACTTTTCCGACAACAAACGTTCCTCACTTTCCCTCGAAAATGGTTGCTTTTGGTTTATTTTGAAATTAATATCTGCCTCTCCCCTCCCATCACGCAAGCACTTGAGAAACCCGAGGCAGGTTAAACAACTTGCACATTTCCAGAGGTCTGCCATGGACAAGATGGAAACTCCTGATCAAGGAGAAGGACATGAAGGCCAGCACACAAACATTGAGAAGGTGGTGGAAGTCGGGGGCACCGAGAACGGGCACGTGCCAGAATCCTCTCAAGCGCCAGCTTCTCCTCCTGCCTCCCCTCAAGAGGCATCACCCCAACCTCTCCCTGAGACCAAGTCTGCTACGGCCCCCATCGAGGCATCTTCTCCAACCAAGCCGCAGGAAGCGAGGCGGGAGGAGGTGAGGCAGCAGGAGCCTGCGAGTGCTCCGCCCATTGTTCCTGAATCCCCAGAATCCCCTGCAGGAAAGCAGCAGCAGCAGCAGCAGCAGCAGCCGCAGCCTGCTAGTGATGATGCCTCACTATCCGCTTCCAATGCTCCTCCCTTTCCCACTCCTGACTCGCCGAGTCCTGCTTCACAGCAGCAGCAGCAGCAGCAGCAGCAGCTGGAGGGAACGAGCAACCTTACTCCTTCTCAGGAAGTCACGCCAAAGGACGAGCAGGAGCCAGGAAGATTGACAGCTGAGGAGGAGGAGAGCCTGAGCGTGAAGAAAGCCAAGGTACGTGTCTTTAGCATGCAGAACTGCCCAAGCTCTTGCGTAGGGAGTGAAGAAGCGTGCGAGAGACCGAAAGAGGTTATGGATGTACAGAGATGTTGGGACTTGTTAGCCAAGACTAGGAGCCACCAAACTAGGCCGTGTGAACATGGTTATATTCCAGCCGTTTTGTGTTGCACATTTGCGCATCTACCTTCGGTTGTGTTTCCAAGCAGACATCATTCCCCTTAATCCCCAAGGGAAATCAGCAGATTGTGTCACATGTTATGCTTCCAATCAACGCCTGACGTGAGGACACAAGAGGTTTTAAATGTTGTTTCATCCGATCTAGCCACGTGTATGCCTGGCGGTTACTCTCGTTACGCATGTGCACATCTGCCTACTGCAGTCTATGTTTGAGCAGACATCGCCTCCCGCAAAGGGACCTGGTCCTCCTGGACCCAAGCCATCTCGGCCCTCCCCCGCAAAGGTAATATCATTGGGGTCGCCAGAACCATGTGTATACACGGCTAGAACCGTGTGTATACACGACCGTGTATGTATGACCGCAACTTAGGAGTTCCCCTGCTAAGGTCTTTATTAATTATAATCATACAGGCACCGAATGCACATGTGCATGTACGGTTCTGGCCAGCCCGAGTAGTACCCAACGTGCGTGAGCAGTACAGGCAGGGTGTCAAGCATGCACGCGTCTTCCTAGCATTGCAGAACATGCGTCTGGGGGGCGCATTATTCTCCCTGCCTTGCGTGCTCATAAGCCTAGTTAGCGCTTGAGTAAACCGCGAGACAGCTGTCGCGCGCCCTAGCTGCGGCGCACAATGGTTATAATATTTCCAATACGGGCAACCTCACCCAGATTGTTTGATTGATCGGTTGCTGACTGGTCTCGGCCAGAGGCCAGCTGTGCAAATTCATCCAAGGAGGTACAGAAATAGGATACAAAAAACGACCTGGTTATTGGCTACAGTGCATCGTTTACTTCTGCAGTGCATGTCAAACTACAGGCATGTCATACTAGTAGGGTTGGCCAGAGCCGTATGTATGCACCGTATATGACCGTATATTTGGTCATTTCCCTGCCAAAAATACCGTATGTAAACCGTATATATACGGTTCTGGCCAACCCTACATACTTAGGCATGTGGTGTTTTGCCAGCTTTGTTGTTTTGCCTTAATGAGTCTTATTACTAAGAAGGTTTTACCCTCCGTCTACACCTAACACCTATAGCTGCTTTGTTTTGGCGCACTTAAGCATCAAGTCAGGTGCGCATGTGTATTCTTTAGCCATTATACTAACAAAGATGTGCATTCCCTGGCCATTATACTAAATGCATATGTGCTTTCCCTGGCCATTATACTAACGGCAGATGTGCATTCCCTGCCCATTATACTAAAGGCAGATGTGCTTTCCTTGGCCATTATACTCAAGCAGATGTGCATTCCCTGGCCACTATACTAAATGCACATGTGCATTCCCTGGCTGTGGTGACGTTGCTGGACGCAGGCTAACAGTCCTGCCGCTCCGCCATCAACGCATGACCACAAAAACACAGGTGCGCTGAGTGTGAAGGAGAAGAGCAATTAATGCACTACCACGAAACACAGGTGCACTGAGTATGAGGACAAAACAAAGTAAAGAAAAGGCGATGCTAGTAGTGTTAACACACCCAGTATGATTAAGGGGCACGTAGGTGCCAGGTATAGCTGAGCCTTCACATTCAGTCGTCGTTGTCACCGTGGGGGTCGTCCTTCAGATGCGCGTTTGCAATTTATTTTATCGTATGTGCTTTGTCTTCCTCTGATGTTGCCAAACCTCATTAAAGAAGTTTTCTAGTTTTCCCCAAAGGTTTGCGGAGGAGGCGCTCCTAGAGTTATATTACCTCTTTCAGTGGATATTAACTGCTTTGTGTACAAAGCGTTATGAGATTGCAAGCACTACAGCCGCATCACGCATCACGCATCACGCATCACGCACAGACAATGTAGGATTAGGGGCCCCCGCATAACACATTACATACAGTTGTTTGTTGGGGGGAGATGCTTCTTGGTCCTTTAATCCCAGAGCAACAACCACTGACGAAACCTCGGCTTGAGCTACTCCCACCACTCTTGAGACTTGCATCATTCCTTAAAACATATTACATATAACACTATATTTGTGCTTGATGTTGTGTACATTTTGCACCCTACAAACGTGGGATGTAAGACCAACGACTAACCATGACTAACCACGACCAATGACGAACCGTTGACTAACACGTGGGATGTAAGACCAATGACTAACCATGACTAACCACGACCAATGACTAACCGTTGACTAACACGTGGGATGTAAGACTAATGACTAACCATGACTAACCATGACTAGTCACGACCAATGACTAACCGTTGACTAACACGTGGGATGTAAGACCAATGACTAACCATGACTAACCACGACCAATGACTAACCGTTGATTAACACATGGGATGTATGACAAATGACTAACATGCGGGATGCCTGACCGATGACTATCCATGCCTGACAATGATTAACCACGACCAATGACTAACATGCGGCAGCGTGCTGAGCCACCGCTTTTTCCCTATCTATCCTATATATTTCACATACCTGGCTGAAAATTCTACTGTTTGGCTGGTTTGCTTTTTGCCTCACTAAGCTCACTCCTCCCTGTTTTCACTCCTCCCTATTTTCATCACTGTGTGTGTTTCCACTGTGTGTGTTTCCACTGTGTGTTTTCACTCCTCCCTGTTTTGCGCAGTCAACGTCAGCGTCCTCTTGAAAGCTGGAGCGTTCACTCGGCAACCCAACAAGGTAGGAGGGGTGGCAGCCGTCTTGTCAAGCTGCTAGCAGCTTACACCGTTCATTTATCAGCTCCATAGAGCTGTACTTGATGTTGCTGCCAGCAAGATGTTGCTGCCAGCAAGTAAAATTTTGATTTCCAAGAGGGCTATCCCTACTATAATTTCCCTATTCTTTATTGTTATTTCTGAGAATGCTCTGGCACAATTGCGTCCATTCTACCAGGACATCATCCCTTATGCTGAGTTGGTCGGCTTGCGTCTGGAAGATGGCATCAAGGCAGACCAGAAAGAAGCCTACCTCAGCAACGACGAGTTTACCCAGGTATTTAATGCTTTTGCCTAGCCCTGTTCCCTTGATTTTTCTAGCGTTGTTTTGGTTTGGTTACAGGCTTTTTTCCAAGCTTCCGCTCAGATGCCCACCAGAGGCATATATAGCGATGTAACCTTACCTTACCTTACTTTACCTTACCTTACCTTACCTTACCTTACCTTACCTTACCTTACCTTACCTTACCTTACCTTACCTTACCTTACCTTACCTTACCTTGCCTTACCTTACCTTACCTTACCTTACCTTAATGCTTGTGCAGAGCATGGAATTCATTAGGTTGCAGCTCTGCTCCGATTCTCGCTCCCTCATACCTCACCCAAGCAATTAAACGCACAGAACTTATAAAACTCCAACAGGGTTTTCTGTGCAGAGCATGCTATCCATGAGATTACACTATCGCTACAAACCCATTGTCTTCTACCTCATACAGTTAGTTGGACTAAATTTTGTGCAACCCCATCAAGATACTCGCTCCTCCGAGTCTCAAACGGCGATATTTAGCACTTTAAAAATTTGTCCCCCCCTGCTCCGAAATGGTGGCACGTACGTGGGACGTTGCCATAGACATACAAGGGATAAAATGCTATGACAGTCAACTCTTTCACCCTCATCAACAAGCTGCTGCTGGTTCTTTGGTTAGATGCGTACGTGGCCTGACTTGTAAGACCACCAGAATCAAACTTGCATCAATACAGGAACACCCTTTGCCTGCAAGCATTGTATTATCAAAGTTCCAGTCCCTTCATTGTTACAGGTGTCCTGGAGGACATCCTTACAAGGCATCCACTACATACTACACATCCACTACATATCTTGTACAGATATTAAAGTATATGCAGGAGAGGCAGCAAACCACATCCATTTTGGGTTATACTTTACAGGGTTATACCACAATGCTGCCTGCCGTGAGTGAGCGTGATACCAGCAAACCACTTGCAACTGCTTACGAGTGTTCTCTTATCAGTTAGTTACCGTCCCTTCAGCAACACACACGTGTTCTCTTATTAGTTCATTACCGTCCCTTCAGCAACACACACGTGTTCTCTTATTAGATAATTACCGCCCCTTCAGCAACACACACGTGTTCTCTTATTAGTTCATTATTGTCCCTTCAGCAACACACACCATTTGAGCCAACCGTTGCCTCACAATTTCCTGAACAAAGCTAAAACGTTGTGCAAGCAAAAATACCTACTCCCTGCATTAATTATGGAAAAGGATCTGAAATACTTACACCTAGGGCAGCCTAGGGTCATTTTTATACTGGCACTTCTTCAGTGCTGCTTCCTTAATCATCCTGAGTGTGTTAATACAAGTTAAGCCATCAGTCAAAACGTGCGACTGCTTGAGTGTGTTATTACTATCAGTGCAGCCTTTCCTTTTCTTTTTTGCTATCAGGTGTTTGGCATGCCGCGAGAGGCGTACGAGAAGCTTCCTGGCTGGAAAAGGGTCCAAGCGAAAAAGAAAGTGCAGTTATTTTAAGGGGGAAATGGTTTGTTGATGTCTGTAGTTCCTGTTTTATATTGATTGTGATGTGTGCCATAGGATGAAAGTGAGTCACTACGCTTTTACGCTGGCTGCATATCTGTTTACACGATTTGCTTGCAAAATGCCTCGTAATTCATTTCTCGGGAACTCTGCTTCACACGCTACGTGTGACTTACTGTGAATAATTACTAGCAGACAAATATGCACCTGAAGAATGAGTTTTAGGTTAATCTAAGTTGGTCAAGACGCAGTTCACGTTTTTGTACCTTTCCGCTTTTATTCCTTGCAATAGTACAAGCCACATATGTTGGGTTGATAGGCATTGCTGGATCAGCCAGCGTAAAGTAAACGTAAGGTTGTAGAATACGAGCTGGTCTCAGCCAGTGCCATATTGTTCTCTAAGGAAAGTTATAAGTAAGAGGTGAGGAATGAATGATGAAAGGCAAAACCTGAGATAATAAAAAGAGCCTGATGGAGAGCCACAACAAGCAGTTCAGGCGTGTTAACTGAACACCAGAATGTATAACCCAAGGGGAGGAAGGGAGTGCCACATTAGAGACGCAGCCATGCTGTTCATGCAAACAAACTGGAGCTGAGTTCAAATTTAACATTTGACTTACAACAGTGCACCAGCATGTACGTTCTAAGAAAAGCACAGAAAAGCGTTGGAAGGAAAAACCTTCGCCTCAAGTTGTTAGGTTGTTAGAGCCCCATCCTGGCCTAGCTGGTTGCTGCACTACATAGAAACTCAACCATCTCAGTCCACACTCCCGTGATGTTCAACCACAGCAAGCTAGCCAACAAAAACCACAGCGTTTTTTCACCCTAGAGGTGCAACTCACAGCGAGCAAAGGCACCACGACACACAGCCAGCCCAGACTATCTATTAGAAAAGGGGCGTTCCTTCGCTAACGAAGGGGGAGGTTGGCCTGGCTCTGTCGTACCGCCGAAATGCAAGCAAGCAGGTGATTACCAATACAGTAATATCCAGAAGATAAAGGTTATCAAGTTATCAATGACTTGCACAACCAGCTTACTGAACAAAATACATAACTCACAACTGTCAACCAACTAACTACTTGTCACACCATTTGTCGCTGCCAACAATTGGGCAAGACACATCTCCGCCCAAAAAAGTCAAGATCAACAGACTAGAGGAAGGAATGGGTTATTCGGAGTGGCAAGGGCATTAGGAAAGACAATATCCAATAATTTGAGTAACAAGGAGGTAGGGAGACTTAGAGCCAGTTTGGTAACATATCCAATGGTCGGACATCATGAAGCTCGTGTGGATAGTGCTTATACGATCTGGATAGTACAATAGTACCTTTTTTTGGCAAATGGCAAATAAGAAACAGAACCCTCTACCCACAGCGTATCATTGTACACCACATCTAGCTATCATAAACACAATTGATCTCCACAAGGTCAAAGCTCATGCTCTGAATTGTCTGACCAGGCTGGCATCCTAGGGAACGAGTGCACTGACACCATAGCAGCAAAAACGTGCCGCTCAGATGCAACCATATAGAAGGCCCACCAATCTGCCCCACCTGCCAGAAGCTAGACGGCACCTACCACATGCTGTCAGGCTGCTGTCATCCCATTATAAATAAAATGGTTATTAACAGGCACAACGTTGCTGGACAAATGTTTCTAAAGCGATCCAACAAGGTACACAGGGTGCATGCCTGCCAACACAAGCAGACATAGGAAGTCGTGATAAAATAGTGCAACAAGGCATTATACGCCCTAGAAATGATTCCAACCTGGCTCTTGCCTTCGAATCTCAATGCACAACAGTGGCGGAAATCTAGCAAGCCAGATGCAATCATAGTACTCCGACCCAGCAACCACACCCCAAACGAAACCCAACAAACAAGTACCGATCTAGTCCTGCTACTTATGCAGGAAAAATTGCCCGTAATAACCTAGCAGATGGCTCGGCCCACCCATGCCCCCTGGCTATGAAACCAATAGATACAACCAAACAAACGCAATATACATCTGATCAAATTTAAGTACTTTGTAGACACTTCCCCTACCCCACGAGCAGAAAAGGCACAAGAACAGCATACTGACTTGTTCCTCGCTTACTTGAGCACCGTAAAAACCATCACACCATCCTACTAAGAGCCACGGGCACCATTCACAGCAGCCATACAAAAAATTTACTGCCCAGCCTCGGATCATAACGTCTGCATGCCAGGGCACTCAAGAAAAAATTTAGCCAACATGCCTTCAGGTCTGCAAGAAAATCTTTTACCGTTTTTTCTTTCTTGTCTTTTTTTTGAAACCACCATGGCTCTTGATCAGAGTTGATGGTGTGCTTCTTTTTCTTCTTCTTCTTCTCAAGCGCTTCTTCTTCTTTAAATTTGTCTGGACAGTAGAAGTAGAAAGTGAAGCAGGCTCCTCTCAATGAAAGGCTTGATGGTCCTGTGCGATGAAATGCAGTCGCAAATTGCCAGCTTGTATATGATCTGTAACAACTCATTGCAGGCCGGAGCGCAGAGCTTAATTATTGCTGGATCCATACCTATCTCTTTTTGCTTCCCTTCTGTTCTGTGGTAGCGCCCGGTTTGCTTGCACCAAGGAGCTTTTAAGCTACTTTCCTGATTTTAAGACCTGAATTTATCTAGTTCTCCTTGCTTGTTCCTTCACAAAAGTACATAATTTAATTATTCACAATGCAAGCATCAATGCAGCTCCAAAGGGGGGGCTTACAGAGAACGCACTCGCGGCGAGGAGGAAGGCCAAGGCAGGACTGTAGGAGTAGCGCTGCCTGCATGGCGGCAAAGTCAAGACAGAGTGTGACAGAGAAGATGGCTGAACTTAAAGCCAAGGGAAAGTAGGTGGCGCTGCTGTCTTGCTCCGCGTGCAAGCAGAAACTGAATTGCTGGAAGCAGGACAGCACCTTCCCACAAGTTTGGTGCTTCTTGTTGCCACAAGTTTGGGCCTCTTGTGGCTTATGAACATTGATCCCAGGATTGCTTTCATCCCTTTTATCGCCGCTGGTGACCCGGATTTGGAGACAACAGAGGCTGCCGTTCGATCGTTGGACGCCATCGGTGCAGATATCATAGAGCTGGGCGTTCCTTACTCGGTGAGAAAACGCGGAAATGCCATTTTGCATGCTTGCATTGGCTGGCTGGCTGGCAAATTGATAATTCTATGCTAGGGTGGCTTGTGGAGGGAATAAGGAACCTAACTTTCATTGATACAACTGCGTGAATATACGCGCATGCGCGCGCACACACACACACACACACACACACACACACACACACACACACACCCACACACACAAACACACACACACACACACACACAAACACACACACGTAAACACACACACACGTAAACACACACACACACACACACACACACGTACACACACACACACAAACTCAAACACACACACTCACACATACATGCACACACACACACGCATGCGGACACACTCATAAACACACACTCTCACACTCACGCACACACACACACACACATACACACACACACACATACACACACGCACACACACGCACGCGCACACGCATACACACGCACATTCTCCACAGAAACACCCTCCTTCCTCCCTCCCTCCCTCAATGCACAGGACCCTTTGGCGGATGGCCCTGTCATCCAAAACGCTGCCACCCGCGCCCTTGCCAGAGGCACCACCCTCGACTCAGTCATTGACCTCGTGCGTCGTGTGTCCCCCTCCACGAGTGCTGCCCTAGTGTTGTTCACCTACTTTAATCCTATCATGCGACGAGGGATGGAGGAGTTCTGCCGGACTGTCAGTGAAGCGGGTGTGTCTGGTCTGCTGGTGCCAGACATCCCCTTGGAAGAGACAGATGAAATCCGCGCTGCGTGCAACAAGTTTGGGCTTGATCTGATCCTGTTAGTCACGCCCACGACACCTCAGGTGAGTGTTAGTGTTTGTGTGTGTATTGTGTGTGTGTGTGTGTGTTGGAGCATCGAGTAGGTTAAGTTGTATAAATGACTTCAGGAGAAGGATTTATTTAAGGGATTGGGCATGAGCAGACAGACTCTTACCCTCCGTGAGCTAGTTAAAACCTTTCCTAATTCAGAGTCAGCACGCTGCTGAGCTCTCTACCTTGGACTTCAATTTTAGAACTCTGTCCCTTTTGTTGTCGCCTGCTGCTGTCTAAATTTGACTAAGCTGCGCCGACTGAAGTCCAGAAGCGCCGGCAATCATAATCTTTCAGGTCTGCGCGAGTGTTGTGCAAGATGTAGTGAAATTGCTGGTGCACGCAAGCGGTGGCTGAAGTGCGGAAGCGCCGGCAGTCATTATGTTTTTCATTCCACGTCCGCAAGCAAGGTAGCATGCCGCCGAGGCCGTGGATGCACGTGACCTCATCTTGAACCGCCTGCCCATACCCTGCTTTGTTTTCTTGTGCGTGCTGTGCCTTTCAGCCTGTGACCTGCCTAGCACATCACTGCATCTGCCGTAGAGAGGTCACCCCCTGTATTAAAACTGTCGTAACCACCGTAACTGCACCTTTGCCGTAGGATCGAATGGCGGACATAGCGAAGAAGAGTCAAGGTTTTGTGTACCTAGTTTCCGTGACCGGAGTGACCGGCGTCCAAGACAAATTACAGAACAGGGTCGGAGAGCTGGTGACCATGTTGCATACCGTTACTGACAAGCCGGTGCGTGCCTCCCTGATGTGTGTGTGTGTGCGTGTGTGCGTGTGTGCGTGTGTGCGTGTGTGCGTGTGTGTGCGTGTGTGTGTGTGTGTGTGCGTATACGCATATATGTGTGTGAGAGTGTGTGCACGTGTGCGTATGTGTGAGTGTTTGTGGGTTTAAGACCAATTACAGAACAGGGTCGGAGAGCTGGTGTCGGTTACAAAAAAGCCGTGCATCCCTGATGTGTGTGTATATATATATGTGTGTGTGTGTATATGTGTTTGTGTGTGTGCCTTGTTGCCTGAGCTCGAGTATGAGGCAGCCTTCCTGTGTGTCTGCTTCTTCATGGCCTTGCTTCTAGTAAGGTTGCTACATCTAGGGCTTACAAAATCCGTACGACGAATCTGCACGTGCACTTTTCCAGTGCTCAACATCCCCTATGCTCCCGTATCGTGGCTTACTGCAGCATTAAGATTTTGGCACATGGGGCAGGTTGGCGGGCCTCCTATATGGTAACAAAGTACAAATTGCAGCCTGCATTCGGTTGCCAGAGTGAGCTAGGTTGAGGGAGGCTGCTGCCAAACAGTCCTACTCATCTCCAACCTCGTGTTGCCTTGCCTGCTTAAAATATTGAATGAGCGTGGCATGTATGAGCACAGCACGCACACAGCGCGCTTGTAAGCGCACGTGTTCCTTTTTAAGCTGTCTGAAGTGGGGGAAGTTATATAATGTGGTGAAACACATTTCCCACATGAAATAGATGTACGGCCCCTGGCCGTGAAACACAATAAATGATATAATGTGGTGAAACACAAAAATTATATAATGTGGTGAAGCACATTTCCCACATTAAGGAGATGTACGGCCCCTGGCATAGTAGAAGAAACAAAAAGTGAGTACGCGGTTTTGCCTGCCTGCGTTGTTTTTCTTTCCTCTTTATTCCTTCTCCACTGCAGTAGAACGTAGAAGGTAAGGGTAACATTTCCCACATTAAGGAGATGTACGGCTTCTGGCATAATAGAAGAAACAAAAAGTGAGTACGCGGTTTTGCCTGCCTGCGTTGTTTTTCTTTCCTCTTTGTTTCTTCTCCACTGCAGTAGAACGTGTTTTTCTTTCCTCTTTATTCCTTCTCCACTGCAGTAGAACGTGTTTTTCTTCCTCTTTGTTTCTTCTCCACTGCAGTAGAACGTGTTTTTCTTTCCTCTTTGTTTCTTCTCCACTGCAGTAGAACGTAGAAGGTAAGGGCTGCGGATTAGGAGGGGATGAATAAATACAATGGGTACAATGGGGGATGAATGATTATAATGGGTACAATGGGGGATGAATGATTACAATTGGGGATGGATGATCACAATGGGTACAATGGGGGGTGACCTTCAGCCAGATTGTTTAGCTGATCGGCTGCTGACTGGTCTCGGCCAGCCACAAATAAACCCATAAGGAAGGGCTGACGCACAAGTTCCCTGCTTGTTACGTGGTCGTATCCTGTAGATGCATGCTAGTTTACACATTTGCTTCACCGTTCAGGTTGCTGTTGGATTTGGAGTGTCAAAAGAGGAGCACGCAAAGCAGATCATTTCTTGGGGGGCTGAGGGCGTCATTTGTGGAAGTGCCTTAGTAAAGCTCCTAGCGGAGGGCACACCGGTGAGTTAACTGGGCCAATGCAATGAGTAGTTGGTGCCTTTTTCTTCATAAACACAGCCTGAAAGGACAAGCATTAGTGGAAAAACCAATTCCCAATTCATTATAAATGGTTATCAAGTATTGCAAAAACTCCTCTTCGTTTAAGAGTCTGCAGGCTCTGTTTGCTTCAAAATGCAGCAGAGATCGTGCACTAAACTCTGCCTTCCTCATGCACCTGTTTTTGACCTCCAAGTGCATTGCACGATGCTCAAATCCATTTAATCTCTTGTGAATTTAGCTGTACGCTCAACCTTCAAGGCTTCCTGGCCGTGTCTTGCTGTACACTAGAAAAAGAAAAAACTACACAGGCAGTGAAAACCACTCCCCACATTAATTAAGGAAAAGGAGCCACTTTGGTACCGAGTACCGTAAAGCTCCTCCACTGCAAAAAGGAAAGGGAAAATCAATGGGGATCAAGAGGGTTGCAGGCTTGGCCTGAAACCGGCTCCTGATGAGAGTTGATAACAGTACTGAAAAGGGCACGTCTGGTATGGACAAGTTTAGCAGCAAAGTTCACAGAGTGCACATGGAGCTTGGAGGCAAGCTTCTTAACCCTTTGAGAATCAAGACCCAATTCCTACATTACATTCAGTACATTCAGTTTGTAACTTTTTGCTTTACATTCTCACCAACTCACAGGCTGAAGGTCTTAAAAAAATGGAGGAGCTTGCAAAAGAGTTGCGAGCAGCTATTCCGTGACACGTCGTCTTGTCAATTCTGTTTTACCGTCAATTCTGTTTAACCGTCAGCACAACTTAACTTACCGGACACGGTTTTTGAATTTCAGACAGTTGGAATTGGCTTGTTTGAAAAAAAAAGAAAATACTACGCAGGCAGTGAAAGCCACTCCCCACATTAATTAAGGAAAAGGAGCCACTTTGGTACCAAGTACCGTGAAACTCCTTTACCGGCAGACAAAATCACTACCAGCTCATGCATTTGCACACGCAAGGCTAGCTGGGATGAGCAGGGAACTAGTTCCAAGAGAGTGCTCACAACTCTGCTTAGGGGCAGAATTGCCAGGCATAGGTAAGGTAAGGTTACATCGCTATATATGCCAGGCATGGGTATAGGAGACCATGCCATTTGGGAAATCAATGACGGGCAAGAAAGCACTTGCTCATCGCAGACCTTTGGCTGTCACGACGAGGTATAATGGTACCAACTTAAGCATAGATAACAAGAATGGGCTATGAATTTAAGGTCTCTGACCAGTCCTAGAGACCCCAAGCACAGCGCCAGAAAAAGCTATGTAAACTGAATGGACCTAGCAGCCTAGCAGTCGCACATTTTGACTCATGGATTAACTTGTAAACCTTGTGAACCTTGAATGGACCTAGGGTTCCCAAGCGCAGCGCCACTTTTTTCTTATTTCTTAAAGAGGGTGGCCAACACCGAATGCCTACGATAGCCACCCAAATTCTGAACTCCAAACAACGCAATTAACAGTAGGTAGTAGGTAGTGCAATGTTTTAGAGAACCGGGCAGGGTGCCTGGAAGCGCCCGTTGCCTTTTTCCCTTACTTCCTTCAATAAAGCGGCTGCAGCGTGGCTCACATGCTCTGACTTCAAGTCGGAATGTTAGATAACGTTACCAGGCTTACTACCGGCTTACCAATTATACCCTTACCGGTAACCACCGCAAAGTAAGCGTGTAGTAAGCGTGGCTTACCAGTAAGCCACAGTAACTGATGACAGTAAGCGTACAATGTATATGATTACTGAAGACGCTTACCATGGTTTACTGGTAAACACTACTTACTTTTAGCTTTCTAGATGGTAAGCGGTACGCGAACAAGTAGGCCAGTATAAGCGGACAAGTAGGCCAGTCGCGGTAGGCCAGTCTCGGTAGGCCAGTCTGGTAAGCGGACAAGTAGGCCAGTATAACACACATTCTTTGGGCTTACTTGCGGTTTAACAGTAACCCAGATCAGTAAGCCTCGACTACTACTTTGCCTTCTGGTAACCGGACCAGTAGGCCAAGAAATAACCAGGCTTACCAGTAAGCCACACTAGTAAGGCAATTGGTTCCTTGATCTCCGCTTACTGGTAACCACCGCAAAGTAAGCGAGTGGTAAGCGTGGCTTACTAGTAAGCCGCCAATAACTGATCAGTAGGGCACTGTATGACCAGGCTTACCAGTAAGCCACACTAGTAAGCCGTGTTGGATCTTGACAGGGTGATTGCTAGGTTGCTTGCTGGTAGCCCTGCTCAGTAAGCCTTGCCTACTACTTCGCCTTCTAGTAACCTGATCAGTAGGCCATTATATAACCAGGCTTACCAGTAAGCCAAACTAGTAATGCTTCCTCTTCTACGCTTTCTTGGTTGCT
>Ga0307947_1001451_pt1 | contig 18773 bp, 21 predicted proteins | sample OrgLakmetagen232_FD_201840 | JGI IMG/M metagenome (GOLD analysis project Ga0307947, IMG submission 201840) | Saline water microbial communities from Organic Lake, Antarctica - #232 | ecosystem: Environmental > Aquatic > Non-marine Saline and Alkaline > Saline | place: Antarctica: Organic Lake...
CCCCCCCCCTCAGCTTGTGCTTTAACTTGTGGGTGTTCCCATCTGAGCTCGCTTAAATCTGACTTATGGACTTGCCGCTTGCTTCTTTGCGTTGTGTTGCTTTTTTGAGGGCCTGCAGCCCATTTTTGGTTGTGGCCTTGGTGGCCGGGCGTTGTAGAGGCCTTGTTAGCTGAACAGTTCTGGTTGTGGCCTTGCTGGCCTTACGGACTTGGCACTTGCTTCTTTGCGTTGTTTTGCTTTTGTGAGGGCCTGCAGCCCATTTTTGGTTTTGATCTCCCTCCACGGCACCTGTGTAATGACAAAGTCTACAGCAAACTGTAGCATAGAACTGCTGTGCATGCAGGATCAATTACTCACTCTGCACAGGATGACCCTAAAGTTCTGCTATCTCATCTATGTGCTCTTTTATCTAAAAATCTAAGAATAATTAATGAAAAATAACAACCAGATTTTCCATTTCTCGCGAGGTGGGTTAATTGCCACAGAATGTGGATATATATAAGCCAGTGCATGAGCATTGGAGGCACCAACCTACTACATAGTATTAACTAACCTCCTCCTGCATGCAGGTGGCCCCTTTGCTTCTCGGACATGGCTTGTGACTTTGTGTGTGTGAGCAAGGAGTTGCATAGCTCGTGTTCCTTAAGAGCAACAACAATGACAAGAACAAGTGCATAGTTCAGACACGCATACAGCAGACTAAAAGTAAGGGATGCTTCGTGCTTCGTATGCTGTTGTTTGTCCAGGTAAACCAATAATAGGGACCATCAAATAGATGCACATACTTGCCGTTTAATTCACTGCTATAGAGGAAAAATCTACTTTGGTAAAACAGGCTTAGGGAGGGGGGGCATGTGACCCAAGATGCCATGTGACCCAGAAGTGGCCGCCATAGGCTTAGTCTTCAACTTGAAGCTCCAGAAGTGGTCACCATGGTAGAAGGGTTAAATAAGTACAATGATTGCGGTCTTTCTCCAGTGCAATTTGTGCCACGCGGATGCAGCGTCGGCAGGATGCCGAGCAGGACCGAACCAGGAGCGTGGAAATGACATCGCCTCCGAGCGCATGGTATTGATATCGTCTTCATTAAAGGCGAAGTTGAAGTATGGTAGGATGGCAGAGGACTGGAACCAGCTCAGCTTGGGAAGAGTGAAGTGACGAAAGGAGCGGGACATTCTGCCCACACGCAGCAATGTGCTCAGCTCTTCCAGCTGTGGCTTGGCTGTGCTTGTATTTGCACTGCACCAGAAGGACAGTAGAACTGCCACATCATTTTCGTTGACGCATGCCAGCCACATCATTTTCGTTGAGGCTTGCCCACAAGCGCACCACAGGGAAGGAGAGCCTGCAAAACTTTCGCCTCAGTGCTGCATCGGAAATGACACCTTGGAGATCTCCAAAGCCTGCCAGCAGCCACACGGTGCAGAGCTCCTCCCCTCCTGATGCAGGGGGCAGGGACAGCAGACTGCAGGTATCCTCCACTGTGACCATGTGTCTGGGCCCAGAGACGGGCTGCTGCTTGTTGCTGTACAGCAGAAAGAGGCCGGGGCTGCTCAAGCAGAAGAACTGGGACTTCAGCACCTCATCAGCAAGAACCCTGGACACATCACTGAATTGCTGCTGGAAAGCCAGAGCAGACATCTTTTACCTTGCCCATAAGTGCTGCATTGATTTGCACAGGACCGGGGAGGCCTCTATTTCCTTCAACAAGAGCTAACGATGTGTCTTCCTTCTTAGGCCAAGACAATAATAGCTTTGTTTTTCCCCCCATTAACGCATTGCTTTTTATGAGCAGGCTAGCAGTCGCACTTCTTGATTGAAGGCTAATCTTTGCCATTCTTGTAAAATTTAGTTTCTCATACATACGAACAGGACCGTAGTGGAAACGCCTTTTGCCCAAATACGGAGGAGCAATAGACCAACGGTCTCCATGGGAAATGCAAGACTCGAAGGTGAGCTGCATATAGCTTGCCACAACATTGTATAATTGTGTAAGCGGATATCAAATATGGCTTCTGTTGGGCCACTTCTGCACAAGTAAATTGAAGGTAGATGTAGGAAATTAGTCAAGTGGTTGGGTGGTACCGGGTATCGAATGTCCACCACAGAAAAGAAGAATAAACAATCAATGATGATCTAGAGGGTTGCAGGCTTGGCCTGAAACTGGGTCTTGATGAGAGGTACCATATTGACTTAGTTACTTTGGAGGTGTGACAAATTGGCGGCAGCAATGAATGTGACCTGCTTGAGTGTGATGATACTTTGATCTTTTGTTGAGTTTTTTATGTAGGTTGCACTTCTTAACGTCGTTAATTTGCTTGCCGACAGTGATTCAGGCAGTGCGTGGATCATCATAGTAGCAACAATGTGGCTTGCCATGCACAATCATTTCCTGTCTTTCTTTTTTCTGTGCGCCTTCTGCATGCTAGGTAGGCAAGGCTGACTGGCTAGGAGTGCTTGAAAGAAGAGCGAGAATCGCAAGGGGTTATACTCAAGAGCAAGTTTATTTGCTGCACATGACTGTGGCTGGAGTGGTTGAAAATTGCGGTTGAAGTGGTTGAAAATTAGTGCAATTTCTGTACACAAAACACAGTTGTAGAGCGATTGAAGCGGTTGAAATCAACCGCGGTTGAAATAAACTGCAAATTCCTGTACACAAAAACACAGTTGAAGTACGGCTGAAGCCGTTAAAGAGCGGTTGAGGTCAACCGCTCCTTGGTTGAAATGATTTCAACTGAGGGGAGCGATTGAATAATTAGTTGCGGTTGAAATCAACCGCTTCAACCACACTCCAACTGATTTCTGTTTTGTCTGACGTGGATCAACTGTCTAGGAGTATGGCATGTGTATGCCGGGAAGGTCCTATAACCTAGTTAGGTGAAGGTGACGGTCTTATAATTAAGAACGCAGTGTAGCCACTTTCTCCCACTTTGCTTACTGCATACGCTGTCATACGTTTTCTTTCAAGCACCAGCCAGCAATACAAGGAACTGGCCAAGTGGGTAGCCCCTCATAAATGTGTGTGTTTCGCTGAAGCTGTGGATTTAAATTTTCTTCTTAAGTTGGTACCTTTGCTGCTGTTGCAGTGTTCTACATACAGTACTTCCCCTTTTCATTATTAATATGATCCTAGGTAGACTTGGACTAACCTTCTTTACAAAGCCAAAGCCGCGACAGATTTCAACACAAAAATACATGCACGCAAATGATCAACAGCTAGTCGATTTCAAGGCGAGGGTACAAGCTACATACAAGACACCATTTATCGATGCAATATCCGAACGAAAAATACAGCTGTGTGTCTCCTGTCGACACCACTACTCAAACAAACAGGTAAGCCTAGAGATACAAAAGCCCATAATGATGCGTATAAAAGACGACAGATTCTAAGCAAAGGTACAAGCAACACACCCAAAGTAAAAATGCAGATCTGGCAAATCACTTGACAAATACAGGAGCCACGCGCAGGCAGGTCTTCTAGAGCTTAAAATACGTCTGCTGACATTGACACATTTGTTTCAAGCTCCCTTCCTGGTCTGGCACATCAAAGTCCCTCGTTTCTTGCGATTAGTGTCCGCATAATGTACATACAATGAGCAATGGCAATTCAGCAAGCAACAGGCGATTTTATCAAACCTGCTGGGCTGCGGCAGCCTGTACAAAGGGCAAAGAAGTTCCATTCGTGTGGTAGTGCTGCAAAGGGTAAGGGTAAGGGTAGTGCTGCAAAAAATCCTACAGCTTGAGGTAGGCGCAAAATACAAGGCAGGATATACTACACGACATCTCGAAAATGCACCACCTCGACCGACAATCACACCTGACTAACATGAAACATTTTCACAAGCACAGTCCTCTGAAAGCTACAATATCTCAGAATCCGTCTCTCTCTCTTTTCCTGTCTTCCTATCTGAAGGTCTCTCAAGCTGCCTTGTGCTGTGCGTACAGCGAGCTGATACACAAGAAGCCAATCTCCTAATATCTTGTGCTTCCACTTGAGCGGTGACAGCACTACAACAAACGTGGCAGCAAAAGCACATACATACGCATGTACATACGCACGTACACACACAGGACAAGAACACCTCGGGGCACCGTACATGCTTAGGCATTGGAATACATCCGGGAAATAATGATACACAGCATACACACACATACACACACAATCGAGACCAACACTGAAACCCGTGGCCATGCTGGCATGCGATTCATAATATACACAGGGGTTCCGACTTTCTTTTTGTTCCGAATCCCGGACGCTCGGACTTTGAGCAGCAGACCACCTCGCACAGGACCAAGCAGTTGTTTGTGCTTATCAAAACACAGATCACCGCTGGCTGTGCAAAACAGAGCACGTTAAGTAAAATGCCAGCATAATACCACTGAGCATTTCCTGTGCACACTATTTGCTCATGCGTAGATTGTTTGACTATAGCTTGTCGCGCATGAGGAAGGAGAAGCTTCCTTGTATCCATGGGGCTTAGTGCATCTGGTGGCATTTCCGTCTGCTCCACAGCCTGTTGTTCAAACGCTTGTTTAAATAGGCGGGCTGCGCAGCATGGCAGTGAAACGGACAAACATGTCACATTTGGAGGGAAGGAAATATCCAATCTGACATAGAGAATGGAGAGAAACAGAGAGTAAGAGAGAGAGAGAGAGAGAGAGATAGCGCTTGAGGAAGAGGGGAATAGCATGATGATAGATGACAGCTTACCTATGTCCATATGCTCACCTCACGCACACCCAATTGCCTTTATTCAGCTTGCCCACGTTTACTCATGTCACCTCAGTCCCGGCACATCACGCACACATCAAATGCCCTCTGCACACACCACATCAGTCTCAGCACGCCACTCACGCACCCATGTATTGACGTTGGACAGGTCTGTTTGCTCTGACAGTTCCACACAACACGCACCCACCATATGCCCTAACAGCATCACACCAGTCTCATCTTGCACACACACACATGCACCCACCATGTACTCTACATTGGACAGGTCCGCGTTCTCCAGCAGTTCGAGCTCCTCAAACACATCCTCCTCTCCGATGTCCGATAACTGACCCATGACTTTGATGACGCCTGCTTGGCCACGAGCAGATAAGAGGTGTGTGTGTGTATGTGTGTGTATGTGTGCGTGTGTGTGTGTGTGTGTGCGTGTGTGTGTGTGTGTGTGTGTGTGTGTGCGGACTGTGTACGTGCATATGAGTGATCCAGGAGCAGAGGCAAAGGCAAATTTGTTGGGTTGGCCAGAACCGTATATATACACCGTACATGACCGTAAATTTGGTGATTTCCCTACCAAAAGTACTGTATGTACACCGTGTATATAGTTCTGGCCGACCCTACATATTTGGAGTAGAGACAGGTTGGGAAATATCTTGCTGCTTGCACACAAACGTGGCCGGGTCTTGCTGTTATACAGAGACGGTACAGAGGTTTAAACCCCCAGTGATGCTGTAGGGTATGCATTCCCAGCCACTGCAGAAAAACACAGCCAATGGCATGCTGTCGGAAGCGGGGCATAAAGTGATGTGTGTGTGTGTGTGTGTGTGTGTGTGTGTGATGTAGCAGCATGCTCAGGATCTACATTCCAGCAACTTCAGAGAAAGAGGATTTGTTCTTGCCTCAGACGCACCTCATTACACGTTAATAATACACATAATACGTATACATATGTATGCTCCACCACCAGCACTAAGATATATTCATACGTAGCTCTAACATACGCCTCCGCCACTACTACGATTTACCCATACACAGCTCGAAAACTCTATGGCGCACCTGCGTCAAAATGCTTCCACTCCATGTAGCTGCAGTTGTTCACGATGCCCTCCAGCCGCTTGTATACCTGGGACAGGAGGTTAGGGGAGAGTGACATGATTTTATATATTAGAGGGTGCATGATTTATAATGCATAAATTAAGATGCATACACTGAAATCATCATCAGTGACGTAATTTATAAAGCTGGGATCATCATCTTAAGGTGTTTACCTGGCCATGTGTAAGGAAGGCTGTCACTGTAAGGAAGGCTAACACACACACAGCTCGCAACGTGCGCAATCATGTTAAGCGTGCGTACGGGAATTGTTAATAGAAGGTTAGTATGATAAAATAACAAGTATGTTTGTGGACTATTGCGAAGGATATCCTGAAGCTCACAAATCTGGTTAGCATTGAGCATTTTTTAAAGGTTGTGGAGGGTGATTGAACTTTGTAGGCTTGCTGGCACCTATCCAGTGTTTAAATACTAGGTGCTCAAGTACTAACTATTACACTACTTGCCCCAAAATTGTAGGGCTCCATTCCCAAAGTAGAATTTGCCAAATCTCAATGGAGGTTCTGAAAAGGGCAAGCTTAACACTGTGTCTTTTAATGGTGTAGGCTTTTCTTTCTACCTTAAGAAAGCAGAAACATGCGCACTTATAGCGCACACGAGCAGGTCACCTTGCATTACGTAGCGCTCATAATTGACTACACGTAATGAATTTCTGGTTGCCATACAATGACAATGTGCTTTTACGCAGAACCCACAAACAAAAAGGTGTGTTTGGTGGCTCCGTAGCACACACAGAGGCGAGACATGTGTTCATCGGCACCCTCTCACTCCTATCACACACACACACAAAACACCCTACTGCACTTATATTCCAACCCCGCGGAAACCAGACACGTCCCTCTATCCCCCTCTCCCTGCTTCTTACACTTCCTTGACCACGTGAGAGAACAGAGGGGAAGACACAGTGAGGGGGATGAGTGGATACGTGTTTAATTCAGTTCCTCTTGCTCGCTTCGCATGATACTTCACCATGCTCCATCGCATACGATACGTCAGCAACAACACATTATACAGAGAAGCTGCCGCACACAAATTAGCAGGCTGAGCCGAATCCCTGCTATTCACTGAGAGGAAAAACCTAGCGAGAAGAGAGGATTGCTGCTTTCTATTTAACATGACATAAAAAGAGGGTAGGCAAGGATAATCTATCAGTGCTGGTGCTCTGATGGCCAGTTGGAGCGGGGTAAGCTGGAGCGTTGCTGTCTGACCATAACAGGCACCACATTCGATCATAGCACCAATTCAGCAACATCTCATCACGAATCAGGCTCACTCACACCTTGTCATACACAGGCACCACATCTTGTTGCCGTGCAACCGTTAACACAACACATCCAACCACCAGTCAGGTGCTGACATGATTGGATGAAGGTGCTGATCGTGAAGGTTCATTCATGATTCATCCACGATTAAGTTCTCCCTTCCTAACCACGAAACAGGCAAACCACATCTTAATGCCATAATGCAAGCTTTTCACACACACACACACACACACGGACACACACACACACACAGACGACAAACACACACACACACACGCACACACATACAGACGACAAACACGGACACACACACATAAATACACACGCGGACACACACGGACACATGCACACAAACAACACACACATGCACATATTCACACACATACACACACCTTTAAAGGCAGCTTTTGAAGGATGGCCTTTGACGAGACCGGCACCGAGCTGGCACGCACAGCTGCACTTGGGGTGACCGCACCGCCCTCCAGTCCGGAGCCAACGTGGTAGTTCTTGATCACTGCGTGCAACGTTGGTATAACGAGATCATTTTCTATTTGCAAGCACACACATTTTCTTTCCTTTAAAACGGCAATGTACAATGGCTCGAGTCTGGTTGCTGGCGTGGCAATTTTAGATCACTGTGTGGAGGCACGTATTGCACAATGGACGTGTGTCGTGGGACGGCAATGTGGGAATCATGCTGCGCATCTTGGATAGGGATTAGGGATAATTCCAGTCTGGAGCTGAGCTGGCAGACCTTGACCATTGCGCGCAAGAAAGCACACACAATGTGAAAAGGGTACTATCATTAAGAGGCTCCTGCACGGAGCAAGGCTGCAACAAAGCTCCTGGTAATTGTAGTCAACACACACGTGTAATTGTAGTCAACGCACATGTGTAATTGTAGTCAACACACGTGTAATTGTAGTCAACACACACGTGTAATTGTAGTCAACAAACACGTGCACGTGCACACACTTGCCCACACAAAACCATGACCAACGTCTGCGAGCCAGCACAACTCGTCCAATGACTGCAGCATGCATCCCGGCAGTTGCTCATTTACGACCCTACAACACCCATCCTTACCGTGGTTGATACAGGCAGCAGAACAATTAAGTGCTGCTTGTGTCATTTTCCAACAGCACCAGCGTGCATGCCCTATGCCCTTGCGCTCCACCTCAACAATTGGTGACAATCCTGCCCTCCTTGTCCATACAAGACATACTACTAGGTACACGCAGTCCTCACCGTGATTGGCGTAGGCAGCCAGATGCTGGATGCCGCTCACCCTCTCAAACAGCATCAAATCGTCCATGCAAAGCAACCGCTCACGCTCCTCACCGTGGTTTATGTAGGCAGCTAGATGCTGGATACCGCTCACGTCGTTCTCTGCTAGCGTGCGCAGGGCCCCCAGGGCCTCCTCCTCACTCTTTTTGGCAGCCAGCTGGTACACAACACCATCGTCAAAGTCCTCCAGCTGTGTGTGTGGATGTGCGTGTGTCAAGTTTTTGTGCGTGTTTATGGGATGTATAGGTGTGCTGCAAGAGCAGAAACGATGCCCAAAGCTTTCGCTTGAGTACGAGATTCAAGCACATTACACAAGCACAGGCACATACACACTCACACACACACACACACACATCTCGCACTCACTCTTCACCCAAACACGCCTTCAGCTGTGACAACACAGGCGGAAGAAGAACAGGCGGAAGAGCGCACGCACACCAACCTTCAAGCCTGGTACCATGCCCAGCAGCTTATGCACCTCTGTGCGCAGCTTAGGAGACAGGCGCGCAAACATGCGGCTCTCTAGGCACCCTGCACCTCCTGAAATACCGCCACCACCACCACTGGCCGCTGCTGCTGCTGCTGCTGCTGCTGTTCCGCTGCCAGGAGATTCCAGCTGCCCCCCTGCTGCCTGTGTGTGAGGTGTGCGTGTGTGTGTGTTCGTGTGTGTGAGCGCGCGTACGCGTGTGTGTGTGTGTGTGTGTGTGTCAATGTGTGTGTGTGAGTGAGTGAGTGCATACACGTGCATGCGTGCGTGTTAAGTGCATACATATGCATATGCACACATGATATATGTGTGAGTGTGTGTCAGAGGCACCGAAACACGCGTTTCCCCTGAGCACTGGTGTATGTTGCCAAAAGATCTGGCACGCAGCAAGGCAGACCCCTGAAAAAAGGCAGCACATGGTTACCAAACAGCCGTCCCTTTTTGGCTATCCACGACGACCTACCCACCCACCCTCTCAAAGACACACTATAAACACACACATGCACCACCCTCCCAAAGACACACTACTAACACACACATGCAAACATACACATACACACCCACACGCACCCTCACCTGCTGGGCTGCCAGCACGCCAGACCCCTGCTTTGGGGAAGCAGCCACGTGCGGGCCACTGCTGCTGCCAGTCTGCAGGACACACGATGCGGTGCAAGGCAAGAAGTATATCAACGGCAGTAAGTATAGGGCAGGGCTGATTCAGTGTATCCAGGTATTGAGAGGAGAAGATTCACACGTAAATCACAGCTGAAATTCCAGCTGCTGCTGCAACTGTGTTGCCTTCCTGCCAGCGCTGCAGGGCATGATGCACAGAGAAGAATGGGGACAGGGTAAGCGTGTAAAACTAGTATTCATGTCGTGACTGCACTAAAACAAGTTATCTGCGGCTGCAAGGCATGACACACACACACAGACACAGGGAAAGGTGGGAGCAAGGAGCAGAACAATAAAAAGATCTTCCAGGTCTTACTGCAACTTAAAATAGTTCGACTCAACTATTACATCACCGCTTGCGGCCCAAGTGCAGCTCGCCTGCTGTTTTCTACACAGCTAAGTTTAAAATAGCTCCACACGCAACCACTTATCTCCCACTGTCCTGTGTGCATCACACCCTGCAGTCCACCTGTAAACAGTCGAGTCGCCCTCACCTCTTGATCTAAGATTGTATCAGAAAAGGGTGATAACCCTGAGATCAACCGCGCTCCTGCAGAGACTCATTTTCTTTCTGTCATCACCCCAAGGAAACAGCCACTCAGCTCAATGCTTCTACCATTTCGTGTGACCCCTGAGCTATTCACCCGCTCACTCCACAGCTGCTGTCTTCCTTACATATGTTACATGGTAGCGGGTGCTTGGCCGTGGCCACGTCGTCCGGACAAGCATCGGGAATGCCATGGATGGCCAACGAGGTTCACCTAGTGATCCCCATTGACCTATTTTGTTTCCTTTGCAGTGGAGGAGTTATACGGTACCCGGTACCAATGTGGCTCCTTTTCCTTAATCATGTGGGGAGTGGTTTTTACTGCCTGCATACTTTTCCTTTTCTTTTCTCACCTCGTAGATGGGGTCGAGGTCAATCCCCTGCGGGGCTTCTGCTGCTCCCTTTTTGGCAGCAACGGCAGCCCAGCCTGTCATGGCGCGCCCGTTAGCAGTCGCTGCTGCGGCGGTGGCTGCTGCAAGGGCGATGAAGGGTGGTGCTTCCGTGTTGAGTTGTGCGTGTGTGTGCGTGTGCGTGTGCGTGTATGTGCGTGTGTACGCGTGTGTGTGTGTGTATGTGTGTGTGTGTGTGAGCGTGTGTGTTGCATATTGCAGCAACGTGCGCGTGCGCCCATTGGCTGCTGCCATCAATCACATCACACCTTGCACCGTGGGGACCCATTAACACCCCTTCTTTGCGACGTGTACTACCCCACCCCCCCACACACTGACATCCCCCCTATACACTCACACCCCCTCACACCTACTACATACACATACACTCACCCACACGTGCAGCAGACGCTGTAATTGCGCCATGGAGCTCTTCCCCCTCCCCCCCTTCGCCACTACTTCCGTGCTTGTACAACGAAGGCAGTCCATTCTCCATGAGGCCCTCTGCACTCGCCCCAGGGCAAGACGAGTGGCCAATCATACCACCACCTGCCACTCCCCCACCCTCCGCAGACCGACCGCTTGCACGCGCAGCAGCGGCGAAGCTCTTGTGGCCCCCCCCTCCCCCCCCACTGCCGACTGGACCAGCGTGGCCGAGGCCACTCCCGGGGGATGCCTCCATATGCATGATCGCCTCCAACGCGTATTCCAAATCCACGTTGCCTCCTCCTCCTCCACCATTACTGCCGCTGTACCAGCGCTGCTGCTGCTGCTGCGTGTTCTGCTGCGTGTTCTGCTGCTGCAAGGAGTGTGCGTGCTGAGGCTGCTGCTGCGGTGCCCCCCTGGCGCCGTTTGCCGCCACCCCTGCCTGTTCCACCAAAGCCCTGCTGCCTGCGCTGCCTGCCAGTCCTGATAGGCCCACGCCCCCCTCCCCCAGCTCACTGCTGTCCTGCTCGCTGGCAGACGAAGGGGAGGGGTGTGGAGAGCAGGACTCCATGCTGTCCCTGTACAGGCCACTAGGGCCTAGGCCCCCGAAGTAGCTCAGACCGCGCAAACCATAGGTGGTGACGCTGCTGCTTAGGCTGCTGCTAGGTGCGCCCCCAGCCTCACCTGAAGAGGAAATGAGCAAGGGCAAAAGTAGGTGAGATCTCAAGGCTGGCGGCAGGCAGCGCGCTAGTTTCTATAAAGGTTTCAGATGAAGAGGCGATTCTGATGCTGTACACAAACAAACACGCATACGTAAACGCATAAACATATACACATACACGTACCCGCACGTACCTGTACGCACACGCACCCAGATTTGCACAAATTCACATCCTCACCCACACCCACACGCATACCCACACCCACACACCTAGCAAAGCAGCCTTGCCTCCTCCTCCTGAGCCGCTGTTGTTGCTGCCCAGCATGCAAGCAGACAACGCAGCAGTGGGGAGGTGGTGGTGCGGTGAGGCAGAGGGGTGGTGGTGGCCCAGGTGGTGGCTGCTCGGTGCACTTCCCCAAATCCCTGCTGCCCCTGACAAAGGGCTTCCCACGTGGCCTGCAAAAGCACCGCAAGGAGAACAGAAAGGAGCACCTGTGTCTATATTCTATATACAGTGAGTGACAATAATATGACAAACAATGCCTTAGATCTCAACACCACAAGGTGCACTCTCAGCTCTGTCTGATGTGCCCGGGAGGGAGTTCGCCATGGCAGTCTGCAGTTTTACGTACCCAGCATGACCACTGTGCGTGGCACTGCAGTGTGCGTGCGTGTGTGTGTCTTTGACAAAACTACCCAGCATGATCAGAGAGCAAGCTGGTGTGAAACGCACTGCAACAAAAAATCCTTCCATGCTGTAACTCAAGGCACTATACACACAAGTGTATATGGTCTCGTTCAGCAGAAATCCCATGGAGCCCGAGTCTTCTAGTGATCGTCACAGGTGATCGTCACAGGTGGAGTGTCTAGTGATCGTCACAGGTGGAGTGTCTAGTGATCGTCACTGGTGGAGTGTCTAGTGATCGTCACTGGTGGAGTGTACAGTGATCGTCACTGGTGGAGTGTATAGTGATCGTCACAGGCGGAGTGTCTAGTGATTGTCACCGGTGGAGTGTATAGTGATCGTCACTGGTGGAGTGTCTAGTGATCGTCACTGGTGGAGTGTCTAGTGATCGTCACTGGTGGAGTGTCTAGTGATCGTCACTGGTGGAGTGTATAGTGATCGTCACAGGCGGAGTGTCTAGTGATCGTCACCGGTGGAGTGTATAGTGATCGTCACTGGTGGAGTGTCTAGTGATCGTCACTGGTGGAGTGTATAGTGATCGTCACTGGTGGAGTGTATAGTGATCGTCACTGGTGGAGTGTATAGTGATCGTCACAGGTGGAGTGTCTAGTGATCGTCACAGGTGGAGTGTCTTACCAAAGGAGGGTGCGGGCTGGGAAGAGGGCGGGGGAGGGGGGGGGGCTTGTCCGAAATGAGCACTGCCCGGCAGCAGCAGGCTGCTGCTCCCGCCACCGTACGAGCTGCTGTCTGCCAGCATAGAGCCGGTGCTGGGTCTGCGTGCGTACGTGAGTGTACATTTGTGTGGGTGTGCACTTGCGTGTATGTATGTTTTAGTGTATGCATACGTACACGTGTGTGCGTGTGTGTAATGTGTGTGTCTGAGGGTGTGTCTCTGTGTGAGTGGAGGGTGGTGGAAGCTCAGGACCTAAGTTATTGCTGCAGCGGCACAAACTCACTCAAGCACACACACACGCACATGCTAACAACCAAACACTCCCACGTCTCCAGCAATATCTATCTGCTTCAGACCTGTGCTGTGTATTGGCGTGCGGGGGCCCGATGTGGGGGGTAGGGCTGCGGTCACACCCAGCGCCTAAAGTAGTATCTGATGAGCGCATGCTGCAATGAAAAGATGGAATAGCGATGTGGGTATGTGGGGGTAGGGTTGCGCTCACATGCAGTGCAGACCTGAGTGCTCGCACTGCAAGCAACTGTGAATCGTGACATGGGAATGTGTGATGGGATAAGTGGGCTTCGCACAGGTCAGCAGCGTTCGCACAGGTGAGCAGCGTTCGCACAGGTGAGCAGCGTTCGCACAGGTGAGCAGAGTTTGCACAATTCAGCAGCGTTCGCACAATTCAGCAGCGTTCGCACAGGTGAGCAGCGTTTGCACAGGTCAGCAGCGTTTGCAAAGGTGAGCAGCGTTCGCACAGGTGAGCAGCGTTCGCACAGGTGAGCAGCGTTTGCACAGGTGAGCAGAGTTTGCACAATTCAGCAGCGTTCGCACAATTCAGCAGCGTTCGCACAGGTGAGCAGCGTTTGCACAGGTCAGCAGCGTTTGCAAAGGTGAGCAGCGTTCGCACAGGTGAGCAGCGTTCGCACAGGTGAGAAGCGTTCGCACAGGTGAGCAGAGTTTGCACAATTCAGCAGCGTTCGCACAATTCAGCAGCGTTCGCACAGGTGAGCAGCGTTTGCACAGGTGAGCAGCGTTTGCACAGGTCAGCAGCGTTTGCAAAGGTGAGCAGCGTACGCACAGGTGAGCAGCGTACGCACAGGTGAGCAGCGTTTGCACAGGTGAGCAGCGTTCGCACAGGTCAGCAGCGTCAGGTGCCTTGCTCGCTGCAATGTGCTTGCTGCTTGCTTGCCGTGTCCAATAGGGTCAATGAAGAGGGTACAGGATCGACGAGGAGGGCGTGCATCTTAGCATGGTAGCAAGGGCAGGAAACTAGAGCTTTTGGCCGTTTCTGGTCGCAGCAGCTCAGAGAAGGACCCAAGTGTTAATTGATTGTGACCGTATGTTAACACACACTGTTTTGGTCTCCTGCCAAATTCCACCGTGTGTGAGGATTGTACGTGTGTGGTTCTGGCCAGTCCTACTTACAAGTCTCCCCTAGGATTGATTGCAGCGTCTGATGTACATACTCAGCAGGAGAGAGGGAGACGAGCCAACAGTGTACCGAAATACAGATCATGCTTAGGGAACCTGGAATATTTTTGAGTCTCCAAAGGGAGAAGGACAACAACAGTCACTGTTGGTGGACAATAGCCATTGGAGGGTCCATCTGCAGTCGTTTTCTTGTCTTGCCAGCTGAACAAGGGGTAGCTTCGCTATACGTTACTGCTAACTTCAATTGCCACAAGATGCCGGGTTGATCCTGGACTACAAAAAGCTACAGCCATTTGCATTAAGATGGCTCTCTCATACTCCAGCTCCTGAGAGCAGTGCCCAAGCCAAGAAACTATCATTCCATTGAGTGGTGATGGACCGCGCAACCAGCTAACAGTGATCTCACCTGCAGTCTAGAATGCCCTGCACGTCTTACAACAGTCCAAACTTATTATACTAATTCGGACCTCGTTTCATACCTGGACAGATTCAAACAGAAGCCAAGGTCCCCCGCAATAGATGCACGGCGGTGTGCGTCTAAATCAGCAGCCTGCTGCTGCTGCTGCTGCTGCTGCTGCCGATTACCAGGGGAGGGCAGCATGTGGGTGCTGGCAGGGGCCGTGGATGCCAGGCCCGTGAAACTCCTGTGTTTTATGTGTGTATGCATTTGTGTCCGTGTGTGAGTGCATGCACGTGTTCTGTAAAAGCGTGCGCGCAATTGTCCATTAAGACATCACACACTGCAACAATGATGACCATCTGCTGGTGGCAGAGAAGAATGCATGGAGCTTTCAAACCTTGATCACGATCCTCAGATGCGACTGCTCATTGAGGGCGCAAAACATCCCACATGTCACAAACAATAAACGCATGCACACACACACATACACACAAACACACACACACACACACGCACGCGCTTGGGCACACACCATCACTTACCACGGAGACACAGCCGGGTCACTGAGCGTGCCTGATAGCCCCCCCCGCGTGTGAGGAGAGCTGCCAAAGCTTGCAGCTGCAGCAGCCGCAGTCATAGCAGAGCCTGAGGGGTTGGCAAAAGAGGTGAAGGGGAGGGGGCCACCGTGGCGAGAAGGCAGGCTCAAAGAGGTGGGATGTGCGTGTGCATCCCTGGCTTCGCCTGCAGTCACGAATGTGTATATATTAATGTATATGTGTGTGTGTGCCCGAGTGTGCGTGTGTGTGTGTGTGTGTGTGTGTGTTTGTTTGTAAGTGTATGCGTGCCTGCGAGCATGTGAGCATGTGTGTGTATGAGCGCGTGTGTGTGTGTACGTGTGTGACAATGCATGAGCGTGTGTCTAGTGAGCCGTGGGAATCCCTGGGGTTACGCAGCACTTATTTAAAAGTACGTGGCACTTGTCCACAGAGCTTGAGCACAGCCTTGCGTGCATGCACGTATGACGGTGATGTGCGAGTTCAATTTCGCTTGCATCGTGAGATGCACAGGGCTGTCATTATTACCAAGGCAGACTACAGTCGTGGTTTAGTAGTGCATGGCCCTGGTTGGAAGCAATTTATTGGCAATAGGCCTCTCAATGTATGCGTGCATGGCCTGGCTAGATCTGTAGGCTCCATGAGCCTGGAAAATATGATCAGGAACACCCTCCTTGGCAACGAGGGTAGCACCCCCAGAGCGAAGGGAGTGCAGGCCGTATCTGTCAGTAAAATCTGCGAAGGACATGTGAGCGGAATCAGCCAAAGCTTGCAGAACGCGAGCTCGAGCAAAGGAGTAAGACCAGGGCTGATTTGAGGGGCAAACTTTTCAGAAGAACCCTTCTTGAATGAGCGAAAAACGTGCTTGCCCAGGGATTCTGCCTTCACCAACAAGGATTTTAAGAGAGAGACTGGGCAGAAAAGGGACTTGCCCCGAGCAATACATACTACTGAGCCTGAGCGAAATTGGTTTGATAGTAGAGTAGGTCAAACCTCGGCTGAGGGCAAAACGCAGAGAATTCGACAGAAATATAGCAACGTGCATTGGATCAGCTGGCAAGAAAAGAAGCTTGTTTTGTTGACACCAACTTCTGAAACGGAACCAGTGAGCGTTATATCTGAGCAACGTTTTCTGATAACGTAACTGAGAAATGCAGCTCAAAGTGTACGCGTATTCAGCTTTCAAGGTAGTTGTACGGCATTTATTAAACAAAAACTTTGAAATATCGGACTCAAGGGTGCACCTGTGTCCTGCAAGCATAGGAGGGGATTGGGATTGGCTGAGGAGGGGGTTTAGCGGAGAAGCACAAAACGGCCAGAAAGGTCCAGCGTGTGAATGCACGCGGGGCTGAGGCTGTGCTGGGGCCTGGAGTCAGCAGATTCTCTAAACGTGGTAGCACGCGACAACCGTGTACAAAAGGAAAGAAGTGCTGTCCTTTAGACAGTAGAGGCCATTAAGGGCTAGATGGTTAAAAAGGATAGCCCAGAACATAGCCAGCATCACCGAAGCGAGAAAGTACGTGGGGCTCATCACAAAATCTGACGGAATTTGTCGTAAGGCAGTAGGGTCCCAAAAGTCAGGCGCAAAAAGGCGCGTGTCAAACGTAAGCCCAAAATCAATGACGGCTGCCGTGATGACGAGTCCCCAAGCCAGAGATACGACGTGCGCTCTCATGAAACTCAACAGGGTTGATGAAAAGGTCAGCGTAGTGTGGACAAAGGTGCGGGAGAGGAGGAAGTAAGTGTCAGCGGCAAGAACAAAAGCGAGTACCCCGCCGTGTACAAGCCAGGTTGCAGCCTCCTCCATCAGGGCTGCAGCGAGCCCACCAGTGAACATTGTGACAGAGTCAAGAGTCTCAAGCGCCAGGAGCGAGAAAAGCCATGAGACAAGGGCCCGCTGGGCCGTGGGTCGAGAATTGGGGCGCATAGCGCTTTGCAGGAAGCGACTTTGAATAGAAGTATGCTAAAGAGAGTTGTGTTCTCCAAGGAATAAAAAAAATGGAGAAGGGAAGCAGAAACCGGAGAAAACCAGAAAGTGAGGACATCTCACTTTATGCTACACTACAAGGTGTTTCACACTGAACTCACAAGGTCCTTGTATTGTTTTGTTTACCCAATGCTGGTTCTGGAGTTTTTGCTGCTGAAGAAATGCTAGAGGGGATTGTGTTGACTGGGTATATATGCCAGAACACAACAACTGATGTGGCCAGCGACAATTCTGGATAGTAGGGTTGGCCAGAACCATATATATGCAGTGTACATACGGTATTTTTGGCAGGGAAATCACCAAATATACCGTTTAAAACTATTTATAATAATTCTATACGGTCATATACAGTGTATATATACGGTTCTGGCCAACCCTGTGTATGAGTCTGAAAATGCTCAGGGCGGACCGAGTTTGAATGATTGTGCTGTAATTTGGATCTGTCCATTTTTAGAGCACAGGTAGCTGCAAGTCCAAGCTGCCCGTTGTAGGCTGAATGCCTGCTTACTTACAATGATCAATGGCTTTGTCAAGCACTTCAGGCAATTTCTTCACGATTGTGGACACACGTACTGACCAGATCGTGGAGGAAACGCTCAATGCGCTCTACGATTATAATGAAAGACCAGGCGCGTAAGCAGCCATTTGGGTTACTTGTGACTTACTTGCTCAGTGCTGGCTAGCCTTGCAAAGTATTTGTTTGCCAGGAGTGCGCAAGAGCTCTCTTGTAGTAGTTCAGTACAGGGAGCATAATCTAGTGTAGAGAGCATGTTTTAGTGCAAGGAGCTCCTTGTTGGGAGCTCTTCAAAAAGCAACCCTCTTCATGCATATAAAAAGGGCTGGCCAGAGCCGTATATATACACCGTATATTTGGTGAGTCCCAGCTAAAAATAGGTTATATACACCGCATAAAATGGTTCTGGTCAAACCTAAATATATACCACGCTACTTGTGCGCCCCCACCAGCACCTTCAAAAGCATCCCTTTTCTGGACACCATGCCAATCTTTGACTCACTACTAGCCACAGAGAGAGCAGCAGTGCCACAATGCAGCAGAGCCATACCCCGCCCCCTGTGCGTTCCATTGCAGCGACTCTGGCGTTCACAGCAAGTCCTTCTCGTCCTCTTTGTTCACACCCCAGAACCAAGCGATTCTGACTGGCAACAAAACCACAGGCATCAAACTCCACTCCCCACATCAACATCCAGAGGAAGGAGCCACTCTCAAGCGTCAAGTATCGTAGTGTGTCACACTGTAGAGTATGTCACACTGTAGAGTATGTCACACCGTAGAGTATGTCACACCGTAGAGCGTGTCACACTGTAGAGTATGTCACACCGTAGAGTATGTCACACCGTAGAGTATGTCACACCGTAGAGTATGTCACACCGTAGAGCGTGTCACACTGTAGAGTATGTCACACCGTAGAGTATGTCACACCGTAGAGTATGTCACACCGTAGAGTATGT
>Ga0307947_1001452_pt1 | contig 18767 bp, 12 predicted proteins | sample OrgLakmetagen232_FD_201840 | JGI IMG/M metagenome (GOLD analysis project Ga0307947, IMG submission 201840) | Saline water microbial communities from Organic Lake, Antarctica - #232 | ecosystem: Environmental > Aquatic > Non-marine Saline and Alkaline > Saline | place: Antarctica: Organic Lake...
CACACACACACACACACACACACACACACACACACACATACACACACACCAGCAATGCACCCGCGACGTACCAAAAAAGTCTTCTCATTGTGTACCAAACACAGGCCTTTTTTGAAGTTTGTTGGGCACGATGAAGGCTGTGTAACGCTCAGCGTATTGTACATTAGGTGAGTGCGTTCAAACAAAAACCTTGTTATTTAGCGCTATTATGCACAGTTTCATACGTCGTGGTGATCTTCTGCTACCTGTAAATTAAGAAAAAGAAAACCCCCCCAAATGAACAGTTGTGGTCTATGACATACGTCGTGGTGATCTTCTGCTACCTGTGTAAGTTGTTTTCTGGAGAAATATGCTCTCTTCTTGGTGTGAGTTTGCTTGCGTGGCTGTGGCTTATATTTGCCCTGGAGTGTATGGCCTGAGATGCTGGGATTATATGAAGTTAACTCGGGACTCTGCTTTCTTTTAACATATGCTGGCCACAGAACTTCCTAGACCCCAGCTCTGCATTCGTTTTTCATATTTTTTTAGTTCAGTGAGCACGCCTGAACTTACGTGCGGCTCTATTCAAACTCTTTCATCTTGGTTCTTTGCCTTGACCTTAATCTGTCTCCCCAGCAGATGTTTGTGCTCTGAGGAGAAGTATTGCTTAACTGTTCGGCCAATTCTCATCTCAGGATTTTCAGTAGAGCAGCTTTTGCGACAACAAGTCAGCGCCCAGGCTTTTTACAATTTCCTCTTGCAACACAACGACACACTTTTTCCTTTGTGTCTAAGCTTGTGAATTTATTGCTGACTGGCGAGGATCAGTCACAGGCCGATCAGCCGAGCAGTCTGGCTGAAGGTCCTCGTGTAAATCTGAATCATATGTGCATATGTGGTAGTTTTACGGCGGTCAATGTTTGACTGTCCTTTGCGTGTGCAGATACGAGGCTGAAGGTGATGAAGCGCACAAGCAATGCACGGTCAGCATATCGGGGGATGCAAAGTCAGAGATCCATCAAGGGCCTGAGCTGCACTACAATATGAGCGAAGGGGCAGAGCCAACAAGCGTGAGGCCTGTTCTCCTGGTATGTGGGTCATGTTGCACACATTTTCCTACATGTCTTTTGTGTTATTGAAGAGGTCTTGGCTGGGCATGCATACTTACAGGTAGACTGGGATGTGGTTTACTCTTTTCTGTGCCTTTGTGCAGGACATCTACCAAAACTGGTGCTTCTACAGCTTTCCTCTGTCATTGCACTGCGGGAAGGCAGCACAGCCCATTTCATACTGTGTTGTGGACCTCCTAAAGCCAAATCTGGAGCCAGCCAGCAGGTGGTTCCTGCTCTGCCCTTTACCAGGCACTTGTGTGTACTAATATGTGTGTTTGTGTGTGTGTGCCCTTACATGTGTGTCTGTGTGAGTTTTTATATGAAGTTGCAGTAGAGTATTTTCTGCTTTGGTCATGCAACTTGCCTCTGCTGACGGGCCCCTTACATTGTGCTTTTCACGCTTAAACATCACATGCATTGCATTTTAACACCATTTGCATTTCAGGTACACGTTTCACCTTCCAGATTGCAACACACCCTGGCACTTTGGATTTTACTCCTGCAATGGGTTTCACGATCCAAAGACCAAAAAGAGACTAAATGGCATCCAGCCTCTATGGTACGTCTGTTTGCTATACAATACTCAGTTGATCAATATTGTTTGATCAGTTTTTGTTGGAGTGTCCTGCGTTAGGTTCAGATCATGCAGTCACGTGCGTGCGTTACAAGGAAGCTGGTAGAAATGGATGAGCAAACACGTTATTGTCGTATAGATAGACGTGCTTCTTCAGTGTCGTTGTCTTCATCAATTTGCACAGGCGAGATGTGATGGAGAGGCACAAGGAGGTAGGTCAGAACATGGAAAGAAACGATGGTATGGTACCAGGCTCACGAGGTAATCAATTACTTTAAGCGCTATCAAGGTTCCGGGAAATAGGCATCTTTTGCATCAGGCTCCAAAACCCACAGACCAATGTAGTGCTCCTGGTGTGTACCGAAAGTGTGCTGACATTTTTGAGCTTAGGCTAAGATGGCTCCATATTAGTAGCTGCGGCATATCTGGGCTGACGACAGTAGTGTACAAACACCTGTTTTTGGCTGTTTCAATCCGCTTGCTAGCAATCAGCCTGTGCCTGCCTTTAAAGTGTCTATTTTGTGACAACATGTGAACCATTCAGGAGCCTTTCCAACTCCTCGTGGGTGGGGGCGATCAGATCTACAATGATGCAGGTACACCCTCATCAGTTGCAGCAAGTGTACGCTTGTCTTGCACAAAAGATTAATCGCAGCGTTTCCAATTCAAAATTTGTAATTCATAAGGGGACCGGCTCTGTGGCCAAGGAAAGTACGACCTTACGCATCCATAGCAGAGGATAGGCTTACAAGCTTACAAGCTCATGAGCCATTAGCACACAGCAGTTACAGCACAATTGCTCAGCTGCTAGCACAATTATACATGCTGTGCCACGCGAGCATACCCGCCTGGGAAGCAGCTCGATAATGATGGGCGCACTACAACGGCTGTATGAGCTCCCGTTGCTGGCAATGGCCAGATGAACATTGCCTCACTTCTCACATATATCTGCTGCGTATGCACAGCCTACTACTAATCGCTAACAGCTCTATGACCTTGGCTATGGTGCATGCAGTGTGGCAAGTGCCAAGCCTGAGAGAGTGGGTGTGCGTGTTGGCAAAAGATCGTGAGCGAGGGATATGCCATCCATTCACAGAGCAGATGAAAAACGAGGTAAGGTCATGAAAAGAAGAAGAGAGGCGTCTTGTTAAATCTAGACTGCTGCGTGGCTGCTGAGGACAATTCAAATTTTACTTATGAGCATTAAACATTTTTCGAGCTTCCAGGCTTCTGTACAGCGCTTGTTAGCTTGCGTAAAACCAACGCATAAAACCAATGCGTGTGTATAGCGTTGCAGACCCAGACCTGCATTACACATTAGTATGCTCTCCTCTACTACAGGTTGAAGACGCTTACATGGTCTTGTACCAAAAGCATTGGCAGGTTAGTGATGTATATCTGTACATAAACTATGAAGAAGGGGAAATCATGTATGTGAGACAGTGCAAGTTGGTCTAAGTTCAAGTGTGGCAGGCTTCTTATGCGATATCCTTTCAGAAGTACTGCAGCATGCAAAGGCATTTTTGTCGTCAGCTTGGAGAGAGAGTTGGAGAGAGAGAGAGTGTGTGTGTGTCAGAGGGAGAGAGAGAGAGAGAGAGAGAGAGAGAGAGAGAGAGAGAGAGAGAGAGAGAGAGAGCAAGAATGTGAGAGAGAAAGAGAGGGGTAAATATTCCTGATACTTCCTGCATCCTCATCGGTAAATTTGGACAGCATCCCCCCAGCTTTGAGCGGGCAATTTGAAGAGCAGGCAGTTAGATAGTGTCGCCGTGAAGTGCAGGGATTTAATGGAAATGCTTCATCCATTCTACATCTAAATGTCTCCTGCCCATGCTTAATCAACTGTATTTAAGGAGGCAATTTACTCCAAGGCGCTGGCCGAGATTCCACAGGTCATGACTTGGGACGACCATGAGATCTTTGACGGGTGAGTTAGCGGAATGTGGGCTCAACCTGTCCAAGGCTTACTTGCTAGAAACTAACCTGCTTATCTGAGTCTCAACAGCTACGAGGCCAATGCCTTATATGGTGTTGTGTGCCCCACACAAAATGACACACGTGGGCCAATCTAGATAGCGATTGGGATAGAAGCTGACCGAGGCATGTGCCCTGCCCTTATCACTTACCTGCAACCGAGTACCCTTATTCGTACAAACATGTGTCCAACATATGTGTGTACAGGTGGGGCTCACACGCAAGAGAGCTCCGTAACTCGCCGGTTTTCCAGGTGTGGATACACAGTACGCAATTGAAAGACTCTGTCACGCTTTGCTTAGATTTTGTACATTTTTTTCCATTGCCACACAAGAATTGTGTTCTCTGGCATACACACATACCACAACACGCACACGCACACACACACAGGGCACCTACATGTGTGCACGGAGGTTCTACGCTTTGTTCCAGCAGCATACAAATGTGCAGCTGGCCCTCTCCAGCAGCCAGGTACTTTGTGTGCGAATGAATATAAGTTATTTGTGACAAAGGCCCACGTGTGAAAAAAGGGTGCATCGCTTAAACAGAGGTATCAGGACGACTCCATGATATAAACACCCTGATTTGAATGCATTAGGCTGCCTAGTTTATAAAATAAAGGTTAGAACTGAATTGTCACTGTTTTGAAGTAACGGATGTTGACGCTGTTCAAATTTGCCGTAGCTCGTAGCTTGTAGCCGTAGCGTAGCGGTGCAGCATAGCGTAGCAAGCATACGCTATGCTACGAGTGCTTGTAGCACGTATTGTACAACCCTGACCTAGTGCAACTTTGTTCAACCTTAGTGCTTGTAGCACGTAATGTAAAACCTAGTTCTTGTAGCATCGTAATGTACAACCCTAGTGCTTGTAGCACGTATTGTACATCCCTGACCTAGTGCAACTCTGTACAACCCTACGAGTGCTTGTAGCACGTATTGTTCAACCCTAGTGCTTGTAGCATGCATTGTACAACCCTAGTTCTTGTAGCACGTAATGTACAACCCTAGTGCTTGTAGCATGCATTGTACAACCCTAGTTCTTGTAGCACGTATTGTACAACCCTAGTGCTTGTAGCACGTATTGCACAACCCTAGTGCTTGTAGCACATATTGTTCAACCTTAGTGCTTGTAGCACGTAATGTACAACCCTAGTGCTTGTAGCACGTATTGTACAACCCTGACCTAGTGCAACTGTGTTCAACCCTAGCACACACTTGAGACACATGCACAATGATCATGCACACAGAGGTGCGCAGGTTTTCAATCAGCACACAAACAAAAATAATATTACCGCTGCAATGCCGCAAACAAAACGTAGGTTTTTGGAGCTGAGGGCGGCTGGAACTGGATGTCCACTATGGGCGGCAAGCACGCGTTGCTTGCGCTAGACACTCGCAGTGAGCGCACACAGTCTCACATCATCTCTCCTGCCTCTTGGAAAATGTAGGTAGTAGCACATCATGTATTACTAACGGCTTTGTGCGGACATATATCTGTCTTTAACACAGTTTGCTGGTAGGAACAGGACACGCTGTTCGTCGCTGTAGAATTAGCATATACCTACTGAAAGGAATTTGATGTTAATAATTCACACCATTGGTAGCGTAAGGACATGTGCCTTGCAATTTATATAGCCTTACTACGGCAAATCCTCATTACATTCATCACCTAAATCTCCTGATTTATGCGTAAACACGTACGTCAATTAGTTACCACCATTGGTGTTTGTTTCGCACTTTGTGTGTATTGACTCATTAGCTTGTCAGACTTGTCTCATTACTGATGAGACAAGTTTGACAAGCTTTGTGGTTATAACATTTCCTTTACACTGGCAATAATAGGCATCCGTCCCTTACGTGAAGTCTTCTGGCAAAGGGTTATTTTGTTTCCCAGCTTTAACGTTAAAACATTACACTGTTTGCCAACCTTTTGCATCCTGTACCGTTGCCTCAGGGTTGAGGAGCGTGTCACCCAGCTTCCTGATTCAGTCGAATTCCTTGTCGTGGTCACAGCTGTTCCTTTTGTGTATCCTGAAATTGGAGGCGCCCTGCACTTAGCCCGCTGTTGCACGGGTAAGTGCACACAACGCACACACACAAGCACATACACACACAACTGGTATGAAATCTGTGTTTTAAGTTGCTCCAAGCTTGTACGTTGCAGAGTCCAAACAGCGCCTCACGCTCACAATCAACTTGTGCCTTTCTGAGCACAATTGTGTGAATGCTTGACAAGCTCACGCCCCTCTCTCACTGTTAACTTTATTAAATTGTGCTGTAAGTTTGATGATGAAGGGGTAATTTTAACTCAAGTTCCCAGAGCACTTTGCAAGCAAGGAAGCAGTTTTAAAAGGCATGCTTCATTCAAGCACACCTGCTCTGTTTCCAGGATGCGTGCGCCCATGCCCAGGCCTCGTCCATAAGCTGCACAGGGGCGGGCTTGATAAAGAAGTGTTCTCGGCGTTTGGTGAGGTGGGACCTTGAATGTGCACCAGGCTACAATATTAGGAGAGCATGACATCATCAGGCGCCCAACAAAAACCCAAGTGTGGCCCAACCCTTTCCGACCTGTATCCCAATTTGCCGCTTTGCAAGCATTGCCTCATTCTTAGCCTACTGCGGATTTGATTGTAACAAGAGACTTGGACAGATATCAGCTAGTATGAGCACTAGTTGAGATCCAACCCTAATGCACGTTGATCCAAACTTGCGCAGCGCACACACACAGACTGCCTTGTGAATTACTCATGCATCCCTGCTGCATCAAACTCGTACTGCTCCAGGTTGATGTGCTTGATGACCTCCTTGACGGATGGAATGCAGGTGGGAAGTTTGCTAAAGTTGCACAAAGGTTTGAGCAAGTTGACGCTGTGCTAGACATGAACCTCCATTGCTTAAATGCCTCGCAGATATCCACTTGGACGAGAAGAGGAGCGTCATCCAGATGTTCCAGGTGAGATCAGGTTGCTTGTCAAAATGGGTAATTATTATTTGATCTCATATGGCGTTCCGATGCAATGCAGCAAGAGGTGAGGAAGCCTTGGGCAGTTGACGTGTGCGTGCCAGTTTTTTGTATCCTCTCCAGTTAAAGCTTCTCCAACATTCCTAGCCCTCACATCTTTGCCCAATGACTTCTGATAACATGGGGATCTGGTGCGCATGCCCTGCATGTGTAGAGGTTGGCGGACCAGGAGCTGAAGCAGCCCCTACGAATAGCGTTTATTGCGGGTGACGTACACCAAGCAGCAGTTGGCCGATTCTCTACCCCTGACGTGCCTGCGCTGGAAGATTTCAGGTGTGCAAGGCACTCTGTGTGCAGGCCTGCCTGTGACAGTAATAAGAATAACAATTAAATTTCCTATATGGAAACTGGAACTCTAATTGAAGGTCTGTCTGTGACAAGAGTAAGAGTAATAATTGATTTAGGAGGAGTAGAGCGTGTTGACTCATGGCATGCAGGGGCTGTAAAGCGCCCTCCCACTTTTCTATCGTACTTGGCTGCTTGAGAGAGAGTTTTCTGTCCAGACCAGTCATGTAACTCCAATTGTGCATCCAACGCATGCTTTAGCACTCAAATGCAACCTTTCAAATTGGAGAAAGCCAAGCTTGTTTGCCATGCAGGTACATGCCTCAGGTCACTTCTTCGGCCATAGGGAACGCGCCGCCTCCAGCTTTCGTTGTCAAGAAGCTGAAACAGAATGCTGGCAATGTCAAGATGATGGACAAGGTGATCACGTTTTCTGTTTGTTCTTAGTACTTCCTCTCTCTGTACAGTGATTTCCTACATTGAAGAGCTTAGCAATAATGTCAGCACAATCTTTATGACGATCACCAAAGAACCAAATACAGCTCGATTTCTGCTCTTAATTGATCATTGTGCTGAAACTTAAAAAATGTAGGACACCAGAGAGAGCGTGGACGAGGCCTTTGGACCAGGCAAACACATCAGGGCTTCACGTAATTGGTGTGAAATAAAATCCGCTATTTCAGACGGAGGAGTGCCCACTCTCAGCTTCAACGTAAGTGACGCTGCATAGCAATGGCTCTATTCTGTGTGTGTTGTGTGTGTTTAAGGGTTAGTGCAGCACGTATCAAACCAATTAGGAAAATTACTTCGGCGATCACGCAGTAAGTCCAATTGTACGAGACACAACGGACGCAATTAAACAAAATCTACCAACCAACTTCATTTTGATCACGATCTCTCCTCTGACCTGGCTTCAGATTCGCTGCGAGCAAGAGGTGCCAACCAAGGGCAAAGAAGGAAAGGTGCAGGAGTTCACGACCATCGTTCCGTGCCTGAGGCGTCCTACGCTTAAAGTGGAAAATAGCGTTGCTTAAATTATTGCTTTACAGAGCAACGACGCACAGGGGGAACGAACAGTCAAAGAGACTCCCTGTGCAGATTTTGACAAATGGTAAAACAAAAAACTAGCAGGCAGTGAAACAACACTCCCCACATTAATGAAGGAAAAGGAGCCACTTTGGTAGTACCGGGTCCACCAAAAGAATCAAAAGATCAAGAGGGATCAAGAGGGTTGCAGGCTTGACCTGAAACCGTCTCCTAATGAAAGTTGATAATAGTATTGGAAAGTAAACGCCTGGCATGGACAAGTTTGGCAGCGTAGCTGACAGAATGTACATGAAGCTTGGAAGCAAGCTTCTTAGGGGTTACAAGGAAGCTTCTTTACTCTTTGAACATCAAGACCTAGCTCCTTAAAAGTATCCAGCGTGTGATTGTTGTAGTCGGTGCCACCCACTCCCAAAAGGATGGTGTGGAGGGAAATGGAGGCTCCTTGAAGAATGGAGCAAAGACCTTTATGCTGTTCCTGCGCGGCGCTCAGCTGGTTCTGCAGTCTAGTGTCCTCACAGTACTTGATCTCGATGAGGTTGATTTCATGTTGGGGAATGTTGAGATCTTTGGGCCGGTGTTGTCTGGGGAAGGTGGACCTCTTGGTGGCGGTTGGCGGTGCTCCCGGTCTCCCTCAGTTGCCCCCTACCACTCCTAAGAACCCACCTCCCCTTCATTGCTAATCTGTTGCTTTATTACTTTCGCAGAGGTGAGAGCAACCAGTACAGCATACGGACGGCTGGAGGCAAACCTGTTCTTGTCTGAGAAGCGAGGTGAAAAGAGCCACTGTGGTATCACCCTAGTTTCAGCTGTACCAGGAATTTGAAGATTTTGCATAGCCAGCCCTTTGCTACCACCTGTATTAATAAAGATGAAGCAGGACCCTAGGAAGCCTGTTTTGCTGATGGCTTTGATGAGCATGCTGCACGCTAAGTTATGTTTTTCAATTATTACTTTTCTTATTTGCTTGAGTTAGCATCCTGAAAGGATATGCAGGGCACTGTCTATTCGAGGGCAGAGGGGGCAAGTTCTTAGGCTTATTGAATGCCTAAACCATACCGCATGCTTTTGATCGTACCGGGTTCCTGTTCTGTAATTCATAACGATGCACTTGGTTTTAACAGGGACATAGGATGTTGTTAGGTAAGCGTTGCTAGCGGCTCCATTGGCAGTGCCATTTTTGATAAGGGTTTGGTAGTATTTATGGTGGTTTGCTACGGTATTAGCATTTCCTAGTTTGTAGAGGGGGTGCATGTGTGCTTGCGAGGCATCATGGTAACTGGATAGGTACCAGAGCCTTGAGGTAGGTGCTGGCCTGTGTTTCAGAGATTTTGCATGATTTGGTGTTCTTCATATTCTTTTGCAAGCCAGTAGATGTTGTAGAAGGGATATTCCTCAGGGCCGGCCGTTTTGATAGAGGTATCCGCAACGTCAGAGAAGGTGGGGCGTGCCTTTCACTGCCTGCGTAGTTTTTCTTTTTTAAGGTTGTGATTGAGTTTCTAGCAAAGTGGTAGCATGTTCATTGCTTATAATACCTGCATTGGATTTGACTTTGTGGAAGTGAATGGACGATGGTGACTGGTGGATTGCTTTGGCAATGGAGTGGAGGACATCTCCCTGGATGTGGTGGCGGTGGAGGTTTGGGTGTGAGAGCTGCTTTCTAATATAGTGCATTGAGGTTGGGCTATCTGTGGCTATATGGTGGTAGCCGTGAATGATTGCGGCTGCTATAGCTGCTAGCTCTGCACGTGAGATGGTATTAGTTAAGCCTACGTCCCTTGGGTTCACGTAATGGGATGCGTATAAGCAAGGGTGGTTTACACCTGATCCTGTGTCTTGCCCTTCTTCGTGTTTTTAAGGACTGCCATAAGTGTAGGTCCATCCCGCCAGTCTTGTACTTTACGGATCAGTTTTGGGCTGGAGCTGTGTCGGGACATTCCTCAGAAATCTGAGGTGGGTCCAGGGTACTTTTTTTTGATTTTGAGGGCCTTGTGGGGTTTGATGAAGGCGATTGCTGGGTAGTTTCGTAATTTCCTTACTTTATTTAGGCCAGGAGCCTTTTAAATGCTAAGTGCAAAGGGGTCGTTATGGATGCTCTGATTGATTTCCCACTTTGCTTCAGGGATTCTTTGGAAAAGCCTTTTTAAGCATTGAGGCACTTTATGCCTTTAATACTTCATATGGCAATGGTATTTATTTTCCGGGTGTGTTTGGGAATTGGCGTCTTATATTGTTCCAGAAGGGTACTTCTGCATATTGGAGTTGATGTGATGGAACGGAGTTCAAAAATTTGCGTATGACGAAAATCTGCAGCAGAGCGATGCGTAGGGATTTGTGGCCATTCTTTTATTTCAGGAGGGAAGGAACATGAAGGTGGCTGTTGCCTCTGTGCTAAGGGCGGGTGCAATGCCCTGCATGCCTTGTTGCTAGATACATGGTGTTTCATGGTAAATGGGATGGCAAATAGAGAACCAGTGAACTTGAAGGAGAAGGCGTTTGTAATTTACCTCAAAGGCCTTATCTTTGGGTGTTCACTCCAGTATTTGGGGCGTGTGGGGTCATGGTCAAGGGGGGATGCCATTGTTTCTTTAGTGGCCAGGGCCCATTTTTGTGGGGCGGTGATAATGTTGGAGGAAGCATCCGTGAAAATGGGTTTTTTATCTGTTGACTTTTATCTTTAGAGGTAGCATTATCTTCGCGTGTGATGTGGCCTACGAGTTCTGATGCAAGACTGGTGGGTGGGTGGGTGCTGCCATTAAGCCGCTGTGGGGGGTGGGTGGGTGCTGCCATTAGGCCGCTGTATTTTGCCTTTTCAACGCCCTTTGAAGAATGTCGAAGCGCTCAGGGGTGGGCATGCCCTTGCATTTTCCATCTACGTTATAGATGCAGGGTATTGTGGCAGTGTACACTTCTGGGAGTATAGGGTCATCTGATGAGGGGGAGGGTCGTCTCATGAGGGGGATTTGGTATTGTGCTACATGTGAGATCAACGTCAGTGATCCAGTACTCGCAGCGCCTAGTGGCTACAATGCGTGAGGGTTGGTGGGCCGGATGTCAATTGACTTTGTTCCGAAGTTTGACATCATAGGGCTGGTAGGAGTTTCTTTCTTGGTCAGCTGAGAACCCTTGTCTTGAAAGGTTATTAAGATGTATGTCTGGTTCAGGTTGCAGTAGGTTTGGTGCCATGATATGCTCTTCGTACTTTTGGAGGCTGCGCCTAAAGCTTTCACAAGTATTTTGCTGTACTTTTGGCTTCCAATTTGGCTTCCACGAGACTTTCACCAACTCTCTTTGAGAGATCTGAAGTTCCGCTCTTTCTTTTCATTCCTATTTAGGTTATTATAGGCTGGGCAGTGCCTATTAAAAACTAACTGCTACAATGCCATTGAGCGAGAGGCTGTTGACACCAATGACACGTGGCCATTTAACAGGTTGAGCGTTCAACGTTAGTGCGAGCAGCAGCTTTAGGAAAAAGTTTTAGTAGGGGTAGGGCCCATCTTTTTAGGACCACAGGAGCGTAGCGTGTGTGGCATTGTTTCTGCCTTTCTGGGGGGCCAGCACCTCTACCTCTGTTGTCGCAGGTGTAAAACTTACAATCATCTATATTGATGATTGTTCAGATCATCATGGTAAAGCATGTTAATGGCTGAAGGTTTGTGTCATAGAAAATGCCAATGCCTTGTCTTTCTAGTCTTTCTAGTCTTTCTTGAATGTTCAAAGTTCTTGTTGGATACGGGTAGTGCGCAAGGGGGTCAGGCTCAGGCTAGGTAGGCATTGGGTCTAAGAGAAGACTGGGCTGGCATTAGCTCTAATTTACCGTTGCCAAGTATTGAACAAGAATGGGTACACAGACTTTTCATTGGTGAACAGCCGATCTCTTCCCAAGAACTAAAAACTATAGTACTGATAAAAGCACGTCACGTGTTGTATATTTCAATCATAGAGCAACAAACAATACTCAAAGAGCAAACATGTCAAATTTGCACATAAGTGTTGCTTGGCTAACTTGGTCCTTCCTTGTCTGTTCAGAGTTGCAGTAACAGCATCTCGATCTGAACAAAATGTGCATGTGGTCTAAACCGATGAGGCAATATTTTTACCTATACCCGGTCATGATGAATAGGCCTTGGTACTTTAACCCTATCCCTGCTCACACTGCTGCTGCTCACACTTCCTTCCTGAACCCCCATACCCCCTCTTCCCCTCCTCTTAGTGTGCCAGACAGTAGAGCTGCTTGCGCGTGGACCTGAAGGAAAACCTAGCCTCCCGAGCCTAAGCTGTGAATTTGGCTGTGGCTGTGGCTGTGGCTGTGGCTGTGATTGCAGCTGTTCATGTGGGGACGGAGGCACAGGCTCTGTCCTGTCCAGGAGGACTTGCAGGTCAGCTGCTCGGCTGATGCGGCTGATGCGGCTGCTGCTGCTGCTGCTGCTGCTGCTGCTGCTGCTGCTGGGCTCTGAATCTTGAACTGCAGGTGGCTGGGAGTTGCCAGCGTCAGCCACCTGATGCCTTTGCACCACCTTGTCCCACTCGTGTTGTAGCCTAGCGCTAGCCCTCTCGACCTGATGGTGCTGCTCGCGTTGCTGTTGGGGCCCAGGGTGCGCAGCAGCGTTGTTGACTGTGCTGAGCACGACCGCCACCATGATGCAGCCACTTCCGGTAGGCCCAAGTGTCTGTAATAGCATAAGTGGTGCTTTTTTGGGAGCTGGTGCTGGTGCTTCTGCTGGGGCTTCTGCTGGTGCTGATGATGTGGGTAGCAGAGGTGCAGGGATAGCTTGTTTCTGTTGGTCACAATATGGAGAAGCATTTCCTGCCGGTGGCGGTGATTGACCTTGAGATAAAGACGTAGCTGCAAATGCTGGTCCTGGAGGAGGGACAGCCTGGCTGAGGTGACGTGGAGGCGAGGGTGCTGCTGCTGCTGCTACTGCTGCTGCTGATGATGATTCTTGTAGCGACAACTGATAATGCATTGTTGGAGGGGCCATTGGTGCTATTGCTGATGTTGCTGCGCTTCTAAGTTGAGCTGGTGACGGTTCTGGTGGCGCTGCGTTCACAACACCTTGCTGCTGTTCTCTGCCTGACTCTTTGTGCCCTTCTGGTGGGGCTGCGTTCACAACACCTTGCTTCTGTTCTCTGCCCAACTCTTTGGGCCCTGCTGCTCGCCCTTCTGCTGCTCCTCCTGCTGCTTCCTCTGCTGCAGCAGCTACCTCCTCTTGCGTGACTGATCCCACCCCTTCTTTTTGTCCCTGATCCCCAACCCTCTCGACATCCTCTGCGGCAGCAGCTACCTGCTTTTGCGTGACCGATCCTAGCCCTTCTTCTTGTTCCTTATCCCCAACCTCTTTAACGTCCTGACCCACGTTCTGACTCACATCCATCTCTTCCTCTTGCACCACCCCTTTGTCAACATGAATTACACCCACAGCTGGCATTCCCTCCTGCCTACCACCTGCTCCCCTCTCCCCCACACTGACCGCACCTCCAGCACCCCCTTCTGCTTTTGCCTCTTGAGGAGGTGCCTGTAAAACAAGATCAACACTCTCTCCTCCCGCCCAGACACCTCCCCCCCACATTTGCTGGCTCGTGCGTATTTCCTGCTGCCGCTGCCGCTGCTGCTGCTGCTCATCTTGCACGTACAGCTGATCCGGGGCCCTGCTCCTTGGACTGCTGCAGCAGCTGGAAGCGAGTGTGGCAGGAAGGCCTCCTGAGGAGTGAAGAAGCAGAGCGATGCCAGTCAACCCAAACGAAAGATATAATTCAACAATTTGGGTGCACATACATGGACCGTATTGGCACCTGTGGGTTCCTGCACAGATAACAAGCAAGTGCCCGCAGAAATTGAAAGGTGAAAACATACATACACTCCCCACCTCCGCGCCAAGCACCACTTTTGATAAAGCACATTTGAAGACTGCCACACACACACACCCACACCCACACCCACACCCACACCCACACCCACACCCACACCCACACCTGCAGTTGCAGCTTCTACAGGAGACAGCAGGGACTTCAAGGCTTGACTCCCTCCTGTGACGGCCTCCACAGTTTGCTCGTGTACGTGCGCATCCTGTGTATGTATGCGTGTGTGCGTGTTTTGTGTCTTTTGTGCGAGCACACGTGCTTTCATGCAGGATAATTGTGAGGAAGTATTGGGGGGGGGGGGGGGATGTGATATGTATGCACGTCTTAAAGCTGCAGTAGATTTATAAAATTAGTACGTCTCATTGTAAACGCGCCTACAGTTGGCTAGACTTTCACCACTAAGCAACAACATGCACTTTTCACCTCAGAATAAGGCAAAGGGTCAGCAGAAACAGGTGATGCTGGAGGGGATGCTGGTATTTCTTCAGAAAAAGTGCTTTGGCTGGGTGCAGAGGGAGACAGAGGAGGTTCAGACGGCGGCTTGCAGGATTCCAACTCTCTGATCAGAGCCGCCATTAGGGGGCCAAGCCTGGGGGCTTCTGGTAGCTTGCTTAGCTGTTGTTGCAGCTGCTGCTGCTGCTGCTGCTGATCCCAGCTGCTGTACCCCCTGTCCGTGTCAATACTGCTGCTGCTCCTTGAGATGACAGGCTGGCTGGGTGTATCGGGCTGGTAAGGAGTGTATTTCAGGACAGGTAGAGGAGGAGAAGGAGGTGGGGGGGAAGGTGCTGCAGGAGGTGGTGGTATGGGCGAAGGTGGGGCCAAAGGGAACTCTCGAGGCACCTCCGCAGAGGTCGGAGGGTCCTGGGATGCGCTTTCAAAGGCTGGAGGCTCAAAGTCTGGCGCAGCAAAGGCGCTGATGGGCTGATGCTGGACTTCTTGCGGCTGCTGCTGCTGCTGCTGCTGCTGCTGTATTCTTTCAAGCTCCTGCAGCTGCTCCCAGTGTGCATGTTCCTGCTGCCACTTCCGCTGCCACTCCTCCTCTTCATTCTCCTCCTCCTCTCTACTGTCCTCACTTAAAAGTCCCTCAGCCACAGCTGGAGGGTCCTGTGCTGCGCTCTCAAACGGGGGGGGCTCAAAGTCAGGCGCAGCAACACCACCGATCAGCTGATGCTGGACCGCTTGCTCCTCTTGATGTTCCTGTTGTTGCTGCTGCTGCTGCTGCTGCTGCTGTCTTCTTTCAAGCTCCTGCAGCAGCTCCCAGTGTGCGTGTTCCTGCTGCCACCTCTGCTGCCACTCGTCCTCTTCATACCTGTGTCCCTCACTGCTTGCATCTCCCACTTTTTTCTTCTCTGCAGCTTCCAAACCTTCGTATGAGTCAGTCGGCTCCCCACCCTCCATTTCCCCTGGCTGCTCCTGGATCTGCTGTTCCATCTCATTCCGTGGCAAGCTGGTGGGGTAGGGAGAGGCACCAAGGCTGGTCAGAGGGGTAAGGCTTTCACTGCTGCTTGAGGGAGATATCAGGCTTGGATCAGGGCTGTGATCAAAAGTGAGAGGCAACGGCTGGTGCTCGGCAATTAAGGCATTTACATTACTTTCAAAAGAGCACGTGTCTGTATTCTAGAAAGCGAAGCTTGCAGGCAGAAGTCATGGCTGAGTACATCTTGCAGACAGAAGTCATGGCTGAGTACATTTTGCAGGCAGAGGTCATGGCTGAGTACATTTTGCAGGCAGAAGTCATGGTTGAGTACATTTTGCAGGCAGAGGTCATGGCTGAGTACATCTTGCAGGCAGAGGTCATGGCTGAGTACATCTTGCAGGCAGAAGTCATGGCTGAGTACATCTTGCAGGCAGAGGTCATGGCTGAGTACAAGTACTGAAGTGGAAGCGGAAAGCATTATTGCTGACCACGCACAACAACAGCCTCCTCAATCCTTTATAAACTTCATAAATGACCAACCTTGCAATGCAACCAACCTCGTGTAGCCGCTGCAACCAGCCAGCGGATTCAGAGTGACGCTTTATAAATGACCAACTTTGCAATGCAACCAACCTCGTGTAGCCGCTGCGACCAGCCAGCGGATTCAGAGTGACGCCACAGCAGGGGTTGAGGGCCACAGCAGCCATGGCTTGTGTCACTGAGTTGCCCTTGCTCTTGCTGCTCTCACTGCTGACTGCAGTCACTGAGTGTGTGTGTGTGTGTGTGAAGTGTGTAGATGGTAAGTTTTCATGATGTCCTTTAGTGAACACTCGAGAGCTCAAGCCATCTTTCTTTCCTGAGCTGCTTGTGCATGATGATGTTTGAAATTCCACTGCTAATACTGCTGCATGCTGCATTGCCCTGAAAGCTGGAGATGCTTGAAAATGAGCGTTCAAAATATTACGATCCCAAAGATAGATGAAAATACATCTGTGCAGGCGATCTTGCCAGATCGATCTCATTCTCGTGCCCTTATAAATTAGTCAATTTGAAAGGCACCTGAATCTGGACAGCTGAGCACCCCCTCAGAGCCTCAGCAGTAGGTAAGCATAGCACGATAGCACGTGTCAACTCTGTCTCTGTTGCTGCTGTTGTTGCCCTCCCCACTACTGCTTACCTCTGCCTCCTGCAAAAGACGGACCACTGGCCTTGCTGAATAAGGAGCCCTCGGAGTAAGCTGATTGAGCCGGTGAACCTCCTGCTGCCTGATCTTTCTCACCTCCTTGACTGCGCGCATGTGCTGGCTGAGTATATGCATCTACAGGCGGCGTGGTGGATTCAAAGCGCGCTTCCACTACATTTGTTGGAGTAAGGGGGGTGGAGTGAGAGGTGGCAGTCGGGTCAGAGTATGCCCTTCGCAATTGTTGCTGTTGTAAGACATGAAGGTGGCTCGTCCTGCGAGCAGCTGGCACGTGCACTAGCTGTGGGCCCAGAGTAGCCTTGAGAATGGCAGCATGGCTGGGAGGGACGGGTGGCACAGGAACGGGAGGAACAATTGAATCCTGAATGTTAGGAGAAGAGATGGGGACTAGGTGGTGAGCTAGGTGCTGGGCCTGCTCTTGTGTGACCCCCCCCTCGTCAATTTCTCGGTGTTGGGTACCTCCTGCATGCTGCACGTTGAAGCCCTTGTGCACTTGCTGCAAGGCTGCCTCATGCAACTGCGCGGGTGTGTCTGAGCAGGTACTGCTATTGATGCTGCTGCTGCTGCTACTGTTCCGGCTGTGCCTGCGTTTACTGCTGCTGCTGTGCTCTAAGTAGCATCCTGTTCCCCCATAGGCACCTGGGCGATGGTGTGCGGTGGAGCACTTTCATGATGGACTTTGAAGGGGGGATTGGGTAATGTGATTAAGCTGCCTTGCAGCTTGCAGCCTTGCCATCGTGTGTTGGTTTAAAGAAGATATTGATGGAGCACAGGGAGGGAGGAGAGATGCCTCGCTTTCCTTCTTTGTAACCAAAAGCATGTTACCAGTAAATTCATTTTTCTCTACCGCACTGCCCAGAATAGTTTATTAGGATGCAGGAACACAGGAGGTTGCAGGGATTGATAGCTGCAGCACCACATGGTTGCACATCTACACTCGTACAAACACGTATGAATATTCATCACGAGCTTTCTGATCTTACAGCACACTGATTAACCTGTCATGCTAAACCAGGCATGGACAAGTTGAATATGGCCCATACTTGCAATCCATGCTTAAGCTGGTACCATGATTCGTCGTGACAGACCCAACTCAGAAATAACTTGCATTTATACTTCATGTGCACGTTTACCTCATGTGCACTTATACTGCACGTGCACGTTTCCTTCATGTGCACTTTTTCTTCATGTGCACTTTACTTCATGTGCACATTTACTTCATGTGCACGTTTACTTCATGTGCAAGGACAGCAAGCACCATGCGCGATGCACCCAGGATAAATTTGACATTGACAATTCAGTCATACATCCTCGTGCATTAGGTATTACGTAGCATATTTTGCGGCAGTCTCAGCTAATAACCCTACTTACAAACCAACAATTACAAAATCATACAACACATAGCATATGTGTACGTAGACTTGGCTAATCTATTACCGCACCAACTAATTAGCTCATACAGCCACACACATTTCATAATATTTGCGTTTGTAAATTTGGCCAGCCCCTGATGCCCACCATCTGTGTAAGGCATGTGTGCAAGTTGTGAATTCCGCCAGCCCTGGTCACGCTCTAAAATCCAAGTATTACAGCAGCATTCAATTTTGTGGTAAGTGTTGATGTGCATTTGGCCTAACCCTGTACGTAGTGTACAGCATGTGTGTATGCAAATCTGGACTAGCCTAGTTACGCACCGATAAAAAGTGGCTTTCCCTCCCTGCGGTGTTCGTGCTCCACGCCGTCATCATCGCCACCACACTGGCCTACTTCCTCTTCATCAGCGTGGTCCACATGCAAGCCCGTATTCATCTACATGGTATTTGGGTGTGCGTTGCACCTTAGGTCAGCTTAATTACAGCAAAAAGAAGATTGATTAGTCGAGCCAAGTATTTTTTGAGGTTATGTTTGGAGGCAGATTGTAATTCTTTCGCTGGTCAGGAGTTTGAGCAATGTCAAATGAACATATTAAGGCAGCCACATTTGCAGCCACCCTAGGGCCTGAGCAATTATGCTTTTCACACAAAACCGCACTCAATCTCACCTGCCACGCCTCGTCTGGCCTCCTGAAGGTGACACGACTGGCCCTGAGCTCTGCCATGCCAATTGCCCTCCCAATGGCTTTGGCAGCTGAGCGTGGGTTGCCGTGATGGTACCCATCTGTAGCTGAACAGAAATGAGCGTGGGTTGCCGTGATGGTACCCATCTGTAGCTGAACAGAAATGAGCGTGGGTTGCCGTGATGGTACCCATCTGTAGCTGAACAGAAATGAGCGTGGGTTGCCGTGATGGTACCCATCTGTAG
>Ga0307947_1001454_pt1 | contig 18760 bp, 25 predicted proteins | sample OrgLakmetagen232_FD_201840 | JGI IMG/M metagenome (GOLD analysis project Ga0307947, IMG submission 201840) | Saline water microbial communities from Organic Lake, Antarctica - #232 | ecosystem: Environmental > Aquatic > Non-marine Saline and Alkaline > Saline | place: Antarctica: Organic Lake...
ACACAATACCGCCAGACGCTTGATGTTCACTCACTTCCCTCATTTTTCCTCTGCATATATCACCCCACCCCCACCCCCCACCCGTGACTGCATGTCTTAACCACTCATCAAAGATACGCACCAAGTTCATGCTGACTCCCTACAGAGACTCCTTGCTTTTCAGCATTGCTTTATAGCACCTACCCACATGTACACACTCCACACCCTCCTCCTTCCGCCTCACTCCTTGACACGAAACGGAAAGACACGCACCGAGTTGATGGCAAACCCCCCGCACGCTGCCTGCAGGCGCTCCATGTTTCTTTTCTTCGCTCGCCTCAGTCCAATGATGCCCTCCTTGGCCAGCATGTCCAGGGAGATGGGGTCGATGCCCTTCTGATTAATTACTACAAAGCCCTTGTCCGGCGAGCTGCCACACACCTGTTTGTGTGTGTGTGTGTGTGTGTGTTTGGGGGGGGGGGGGATGGTGCGTGCGAGCGTGCGTGCACGAAGTGGTGTGTATGTATGTGTGTGTGATGCTGGACATATGCGTTCATGTGTAAAGATGGGTGTCTGGGTACAGATTTGCAGTCCAAAATGCAGAAAAGAGCGTTAGATCGCCGTTACACTTCATAAATGATTGTACACCGACTAATTGCTGATATAGGCAAGAACACTCAAGCGTAGGGTTGGCCAGAACCATGTATATACGGTGTATATACGGTATTTCAGGCAGGAATTCTATCAAATATACGGTCATATACGGTGTATATATACAGTTCTGGCCAACCCTACTCAAGCGTGTTTTGGCGGAGAAAAACAACGGAAACCATCAAAATCCTCCACTTCAAAAATCCACACGGGTTTCTTCGAGCAATTCATTTAAGCTCTAACTTTAATGAGCTTTAGTAAAGCTTTGCTCTCAGAAACGAGAACTAAACAACCCTGGCAAAGAAAGAACAAAACAGCCTACCTCACATGTACAAACACCTACACCCACACAGGCCTGTTACCTTTAAAAATGAATACGTAGCCTTTTGCAATATGCAACTGCAATCAAGCGAGGAGGATCTTGAGACCAGCACACCAGTAAGACCCACTCCCAACCTCAACCTCACATCCAACCCCACACCCCCATCCAACTCCACACAAACACCCACACCCCCATCCAACCCCACACGCCCACATCCAACCCCACACCTTGCGTTTCAGCTCAATAACCTTGCGCACTCGGTCATCTGTGACTGCTCGCTCAGCCTCCACCAGCTTCTCACGCTGCTCTGCATTGCTGTAGAAGAAACCTGCACGTGCACATTTGCAACAAGCGTGTCTGGAATTTGCTAACCGCGATGGCTGCAATGCTGTACAAGGCTGCTTTGCTACCTGGCTGTGCTGGTCGGGATCAATTTGCAGGCATGACACCACACACACATTGGGACATGTGAAGTGCATTCGCACATTCTACCTGGCTGTGCTGGTCGGGATCAATTTGCAGGCATGACACCACACACATATGGGGACATGTGAAGTGCATTTGCACATTCTACCTGGCTGTGCTGGTCGGGATCAATTTGCAGGCATGACACCACACACACATTGGGACATGTGAAGTGCAACCGCACATTCTACCTGGCTGTGCTGGTCAGGATCAATTTGCAGGCATGACACCACACACACATTGGGACATGTGAAGTGCAACCGCACATTCTACCTGGCTGTGCTGGTCGGGATCAATTTGCAGGCATGACACCACACACACATTGGGACATGTGAAGTGCAACCGCACATTCTACCTGGCTGTGCTGGTCGGGATCAATTTGCAGGCATGACACCACACACATATGGGGACATGTGAAGTGCATTTGCACATTCTACCTGGCTATGCTGGTCGGGATTAATTTGCAGGCATGACACCACACACACATTGGGACATGTGAAGTGCATTTGCACATTTCTGCCTCTCATTGCCCAAGGGGTGTGCTTGCAAGGCAGCAAGGAAGCACATGAGCCTGAACAGCAACAACCTCTGTCGCGACATTGCTATGAACAGGAAGGAGACCTGTATGAAACACACAACACACACTCTCACTTGATACCTTCCCCTCTCAGAGCACAAATAAACCCACATACGTGCATACGTGCATACATGTGCGTGCGCACACACAACACCCACACACAAACACAAGACACACCCACACCCACACACAAACACAAGACACACCCACACACACAAACACAAGACACACACACACATGAACCCACTCACCCACCCAAATTCAAACCTGCACTCACACAGACACACACACACGCACACACACGCACACACATACACATGAACCCACCCACCCACCCAAATTCAAACCTGCACTCACATACTCACACTCACACACACACACACACACACACACACACGCACACGCACACGCACACGCACACGCACACACACACACCTGAGTTGACTTCTGACTTTTCATACTCCAGCGAGATGTTGCAGGTTAGTATGAACACTTCGCCTTCTAACCGCTTGGGCATGTCAGGGTGACGAGAGCCGTGGTCCAGCACCAGGCCACGGATTAAGCGTGTGTCTTCGTCCAGCTTATGCTTCATGTGCATGACCTCAATCTGAGTGAGCAGGGATGCGAGGGTGTGCATGTGCCTGACAGTGTGCGGTATTGTGTGTAGCGTCCTTCACGCAGCCCTGTTACTGCGCTGACCTCAATCTGAGCAGGGTCGCGGGGGGGTGCGTGGCAGTGTGCGGTACTGTGTGTGGCATCCTGTACGCAGCCCTTTTACCGCGCCTGCTCACAGTCATCTTCTCACACTCTGTTCCTAACACCCACCATATGCAAGTCAATGGGCTCCTCCGGCTTGCGGATGTACAGCACGGCATCCGTCACGATATCTGTTAACTGGTCGGCCATCTTCTCATTCAGCTGTGAAGTAATGGGGAAAAGGGGGAGGGACAGGCAAGGAGAGAGGGGTGAGGAGCGAAACCTTCTGTCAGATTTAGCTGCAATGCTTCTCAGAAGTGAGTGGGAGAAAGAGAACAAGGGGGACGAGTGCAGAGCAGCGTGTGAACTTCAGCAGCGGTGGGGGAACTTCAGCAGTGTGTGAACAAGGGAGCTCAGGATTAAACACGAGAGGTTGAGGGCAAAACTGGTCACAGCTCCTTCTCCCCTGTTGCCATACCTTCGTTCTCAAGCTGGTACGGGCTACCATGCGAAGGGTCTCTCTATCCTCTGCCTTGACTGGATGCTTAAGCTTTTCAAGTAGAGAGAGGACAGCGGTCTTGGCTGCATCTAGGCCCTAAAGGAATTGTGTGTGTATGTGGGTGTGTGTGCGTGTGAGGGGGCACATGCATGTTTAAGTCTGTGAGTGTATGCGCGGTGTGTGTATGTTTGTGTATGCGTGCTGAAGGTGTACGAGCGCGTGTACACATGCATGTGGGTGTATGTATTTGTGTATGTGGGTGAATGTATATGTTCGCGAGTGTGCGTGTGTGCATGAGTGTATGTAAATGTGTGTGTGTGTGTGCGTTTTTGCGTGCGTGCTAAGTTATGTGTACGAGTGTGTTGACACATGCATGTATTTGTGTATGTGTGTGTGTGTGTGTGTGTGTGTGTGTGTGTGTGCGCGCGTGTGTGATTTGTATGTGTGTGATTGCGTGCGAGAGCTGAACAATGTGTAGTTGTGTGTGTATGTGTGCATATGCACGTGTCTTTTTCTATGTTAGAGAGAGTGTGTGTCTGCGCATGCGTGTGTGTACTAGCATTTGTGTCTGTGTATGTCTGCGTGTGTTTGTCTGTGTGTGCGCGTGTGTGTCCATGTATGTATGCATGTGTGTGTGTGTGGGTTTGTGTGTGTATGTGTGTGTGCGCGTGCGTGTGCACGTGTGTGCGCATTCATGTGTGTGCGTGTGTGTGTTTGTGTGCGCGCGTGCACATGTGTGCATGTGTGTGCACGTGTGTGTATGTGTGTGCGTGCGTGCGTGTATGTGCGTGTTTGTGTGTGTTTGTATGTGTATGAGTGTGTGAGTGTTTGTGTGTGTGTGTGTGTAAGTGTGTGTGTGTGTGTGTGTGTGTGCGTGCACATTCGTGAATGTGTGTGCGCGTGCATGTGCACGTGTGTGTGTGTGTGTGTGTGTGTGTGTGTGTGTGTGTGTGTGTGTGTGTGTGTGTGTGTGTTTAGTGTGTGTAAGAGTGTGTGTGTGTGTGTGTATGTGTGTGTGTATGTGTGTGTGTGTATGTGTGTGTGTGTGTGTGTGTGTGTGTGTGCACGTGCGTGCGTGTTCGTGTGCATGCTCGTGTAGGCCTACGTGTTTGTGTAGTTTATGCTGGTGCTTCACTTCTTGTTTGACTGCATTGCATTGCCAAATGCATGCCACGCACGCATGCCATGTAGGAAGCGGACTTCATGCAGTCCTGGCTGTCGGGCAAAACAAAACGCAGCTGATCCTTCAGGATTAGAGCAGTTGCTGAGACATGCTAGTTGTGCCATTTGCCCTGACCACTGCTGAACTGCTGCTCACATCTACAAGGACTCGGGGGTGGGTGCCCTCTGCCAGGTACCGCTCCGCGGCCTTCATGAGCTCCCCGATCATGAGCACCATGGACGTTGTGCCATCTCCGGTCACGTCATCCTGGGCAACTGCTGTCCTGGCTATCATGACGGCCGTGGGGTTCTGGATCTGCATCTCCCGGAGCAGGACATTCCCGTCCTTGGTCAGCTTGATGGCGCCAGAGCCGTCCACCAGCATCTTAATAGTGCCCCGGGGCCCCAGATTCGTCTTCATGACGTCGTGCAGGCCCTTAGCCGCGTTGATGTTCATGAACAGCGCGGCCGCGCGGCCCACTGCTCGGAGGAAAGTTAGTTGGGAGGGACAGATGTGGGTGCAAGGCTTATACGTGTGTGAGTTAGTTCCCACAACGCGTCACATGTCTGCACAAAGCTGTGAAAGGTATGCAGGAGTACGAAGGGGAGAGACTTGAGGCAGTGAGAATGCAGGCTTTCATGCAGTTTTGAACACTTGCTTTGTTCCGCATTGGCGTTCAGCTGCTTCACAGCTGACATCTTCTTGTGCTTCCTCCTACAGCTCCTGACTCCAGCAAAGTCCTCAAGGTCTTGACAGACAGCTGAATTGAGATTAGTTTTCGATTTAGCTCAGCTTAAAAAGAATATTAAAATTTAGGAATGAAATAATCACGGCATAGAAAGGAACACTCCAGCTGATTGTACTTTGCCAGCAAAGACTGTGCTTGGGCAGTAAGAATGAGTCAGCTGATTGTACACTTGGCTCCTTCCTTGCCTCCTGGCACCACGCTAACTGTCCCATGGCTGCCGCCTTTATTTCCCTGACCGGAAGAGATCAAGATCTCATAGCCAGCAACAACCGGCCGGTGGTCAGAGCAGCATAGCTCAGGTATACTCCTGCAGAGTGAGGTGGAGGAGCGTCTGCTTTGTACGATTTGAAAACTTGCTTAAATTCCAGCCGCGAGCGAGGATGCATTACTTGCAGGGTTGGCCAGAACCGTGTATATTCGTATATATAACCGTATATTTGGTGATTTCCAAGCCAAAAATACCATATACACACCGTATATATATGGTTCTGGCCAACCCTAATTACTTGTTTCAGGTTGCGCCGTAGATCCGCAGTAACATGTCTAACCTTGCGCAGCGTCTCCACCCATAGGCGATTCAGCAATAGCTGTGAGTCCTGGCTTTGGTGAATTACTCAGTAGCTGACAAGCCGTGATATGGGGAGGGGCAAATTGTACAAGCGCTGAACAAAATTGGCAGGGTGAAGGGGGGCAGGGTGGGGCAGGGCGAGCAAGCAAGTTTCGCGCTATTGTCTACAAATTTGCAGCAAAATTATCGAACAAGAGAACCGTGGAAGAAATTCAGCCCCTTGCTTTGCTAAGCAAACACGGCTTGCATGCCGATTTCCGCGCTGGAGTGGCGGACGAGCCCACGGTTCTATACATTGAGGATTTCTGCTGTGTTTAGGCGATTGCTGGCAGGCAGAGGCCATGCAAGCTCAATTTGGCCGGGAGTAGCGGACGATCTTTGGATAAATATACATGTGAAGCCAAAGAAGTAAGGTACAATCTCAGCCAATCGTAAAGTGAATCCTCAACCTCATCCCCAAAGTTCAAGGTCGCATTCTGGTGGGTTTTGAGTGGCGGATTCATACGTAGCAATCGTCTGCAATGCACCCATGCAATAAAATATGTCGTCAGGGCACTTCACAGCACAACCTCCATGTGTGAACAGTGAATTGCGGCCCGTACGCTGTGTGTTGGGTTCCCGCACCATGGCAGACGTATTAAAGAGAGATTAAGGATTATGGCTTGAGTCGGTTGGTGTCTCGTTTTGCTGGTGCGCATTTGACATGAGCTGAGGAGCCCTGGAATTTCTGTTGTTCCGCCGGACGTGGCTTACCGGAATTGCTGAACACAATGTTGAATTTAGATCCAATCATCGGCGATGGTCGGAGCTGCGAGAAGCTGCCACATTAGGGCTGTAATGTTAGCGTCCGCCGCTGGTGACACCCTGCGGGCTTACGACCAGCGGCTTGCAAATGAAAAGCATTGATCAAGCGCAAGAAGCGGGAGCGCACACCTGTAATACAGCGGTTCCAGTGAGCAGTGGTTCTGACGCTTGCTGTGTGAGCGCCGGACAGTCCTGTGAAGGATCCTGTCCGTCCACGCTGGCACGCGCTGCAGATGGTAGTCTTGGGAGTGGGGCACCAGCTTGAAGGTGGGAAGGAAGTGGATGGCCTGCTCATCAAAACCCTGTGAGTGAATGGGGAGGCATAGATGCTTTGGGAGAGATGGGGAATATGATGGGAGCAGGGCACTAGCGCCTAAAATGTGTGATGTTGGGCAGGTGCCAAATGGCTTGCTCATCAATACTTTGAACCTCAAAGCAATCAACCAATTAAGATCACTTTGTTGCATTAACAAAGCTTGCGCAGTCCGCTGAGTCTCAAATGGAAAAACATTACTGACCCTCTATCACCATAGCAATGCAAGTCCCGCTTGCAAACAGGGTAGTTATAAAAATAGTTATGGAGGTAGCAGCGCTGAGGAGGGACAAAGGCTTTTACTTGAGCTTGCTGTGGTTGAATGCCACTGCCTGAGTCGGTACCAAAACAGCGCAGGCAGTGCGCTCCCCATACATCTGTAACAAAGTACCAGATTAATAAATCATCCGGTGCAGAAAGCTGACGGAGGGGGATCAGGAAACAAGCCCACTCACTCTCAACAAAAGCGTCTCTTGTTCTATGCTTGCTCCAATCATTGCTTTGTAATGTGGTTAGGGTTGGCCAGAACTATATATATATACCGTGTATAATACAGTGTATTCACAGTATTTCGGGCAGCGAAATCACCAAATATACGGTTGTATGTAATAAACGGTGCGCATATGTGGTTCTGGCCAACTTCAAATATGGCCGTGGTGCAGGCTAAAAGGCAGACAGATTTCAGAAAGGTCGCACCTTAAACGTCTGCCCTTTTTTCATTTGGATCCGGAGCTGGTCATTAGCGTGCAGCACCTGGAGGCAGAACACTGGGTTTATCTACGAGAAATAGCCGAATATGGTCACACATTGATCATGTGAGATCTCCTGAGAAATAGCCAGATTTTTTATGTGGCTATTTCCGACGGCTTCTCCTCGAGGGTAGTACAGCAGACATCCTGTGCATTTGGCCAATGCGCACAATAATGGTATGGAGCTGGCAAACCTTTTTTGGTGTATTGATTTGACTTCATGATCCAACCTAGATCATTGACCTATTTCACATGATTTGTTCACAAGTGTCAAGGGTGCGTAGCTTTGCATCAGATTGCCACATAAAGGCATCCTAGCAAGAATCATAGACCCCCAGTTTGTGCAGGATGCACGAGGCTTTAACACATATCCAGTGGCCCTTGTCAAGCCTTTGCGCTTTAGGCACTTATAACTCAAACTACATTTGCTTCACCCACCTCAACCATGCCTGCCTTAATGATGTGGTTTACAGCCCCAGGGGATCCGTTAATTCGGTAATTTAGATCGCCCGACCATAGCACAATGTCGTGCGCGTGGCTCGCATCTTTAGGGCCCTGTGCGTGTGTGCATGTGTGTGCATGTGTGTACTATTGTAACGAGTATGGTGCTAGTTGCTACAGCTCTATCAAATTCATCCTCTTCAATCATGCCTTTTCTTTTCACAGTTCTCAATTTCAGAACACAGCCTTCCCCGTTTGGCTGGGTTTTGCTGGCAAGCCATGATTCCTCTTGCGTCAACACTGCATTGCCATTCCGTGTGCATGTAAGCACACATATACCTTTGCATGTAAGCACACATTTACCTTTGCATGTAAGCACACATTTACCTTTGCATGTAAGCACACATAAACCTTTGCATGTAAGCACATATTTACCTTTGCATGTAAGCACACATATACCTTTGCATGTAAGCACACATATACCTTTGCATGTAAGCACACATTTACATTCGCATGTAAGCACACGTATACCTTTGCATGTAAGCACACATTTACCTTTGCATGTAAGCACACATTTACCTTTGCATGTAAGCACACATTTACCTTTGCATGTCAGCACACATATACATTCGCATGTCAGCACACATATACCTTTGCATGTCAGCACAAATATACCTTTGCATGTAAGCACACACATATACCTTTGCATGTAAGCACACATATACCTTGTCTTTTGCACGACAAATATTACACGGGTACGTAAACATACCCAGATAAATCAGGCTGCTCTTACAAAGCAAGGCAGCAGCAAAACCCCGACTTCGTTTACATATCTTTAGTTTTACTGGACCATGGAGTGCATGGGAGCTGCACTGGAAAGCAACCAGACAGTGCCGTACATGGAGTGCATGGGAGCTGCACTGGAAAGCAACCAGACAGTGCCGTACATGGAGTGCATGGGAGCTGCACTGGAAAACAGCCAGACAGTGCCCAACAGGCCCAGGGGAACTCTGCACATCAACTCAGGCGCCTACCTCTGCATCTATCTGCTTACCCCTGCATCTATCTGCCTACCTCTGCACACAGCATCTGCGGCCTATATAAAGTATGTGTCACTCACCTTTGCTCCTAACGGTGCCACACTGCCTCCTTTATTGAACATCGCCCGCGTGGCAGGCCGAGTTGGAGAAATAGACCTCGCAAGCGGCAAGGGCGGCGGCGGTGCTTGCAAGAATGGGGCGATGTGAAGACGATGCGGGGGTGAAGGGGCGGTATTGCTAGGAGCATCGACAAGCAAAGGGCTGATTTTATTGGACCTGCTGCTTGCTTTGAAGCTAAGTGGGGCGAATGTGTTGTGTGCTGCGTGTGGTGGCGCCCCGCCGCCTTGCCCCTGCTGTGGCGGGTCGTTTGGGCCTGGGGCGTGTGGGGAGTGCACGTGCCCGGAGGAGGGCATGTCGTCTGGTTCTGGGGCGATGATGGCCTTGCCTGTTAGGTCCCCGAAGCACGACAATTTCACTCCTGCCTGCTGCCTGCTGCTGTTGCTCCCGCTTTTGCTGCTGTGTCGGGTGTGTCGGGAGTGCTGGAGGTGCTGCAACTGATGGCCGGTAGCAAAGGAGTGCTGTAATAGGGCAGAGATTTCTGTGGCAGTGCAGGGAGTGCTGCTGTCTTGCAGAGAGTCTTGCTGCTGGTGGGAATGCTGCGGATTGGCAGAGAGATTCGTAGCATTGCTATTGTCTTGCAGGGGATGTTGCTGCTGGTGGAAATGCTGCGGATGGCCAGAGAGACTTGCAGCAGTGTTATTGTCTTGCAAGGGGTGTTGCTGCTGGTGGGAGTGCTGTGAGTGGACAGAGAGCCCTGCAGTAGTGCCGCTGTCCTGTAAGGGGGGTTGCAGCTGTTGGTGTGTGACAGAAGAAGCCAGTGCTCCGCTTATGCTGCCTTCAGAGTGGGCGGCTGCTTGTGCCGGGGAAGAGCCTCGTAGGCTTTGGGGACCAAAGACTGGAGAAGCGTGCTGCGGGGCCAGCAAGCTGCCTTGCGTGCCGTCACCTCCGCTGGAGCAACTCCAAGGCTGGGGTATTCCTTGGGTTGGGGCACGGAACGGCTGTGGGGCATTAGAGTACTGTGAAGCACTGAAAGGCGGCAAGGCACCAAACGGCTGTGAAACCTCTTGCTCTGCAGCACTCTGAGTTCGGGTCATCCCCCTTTGGCCTACAGCTTGACTCAGCCCTTGCTCCACATGCTGACCAGTACTGCTGAATAAGTGGCGACTGTGTGTATATGCACTCTGATCATGGCCAGCCCCTGAATGTAGGTTGCCGCCCTCTACACCCTCCCCTAAGTTCACGCCGCTCCTGCTACTCAGCTCCCTGTTGTGCTGTGTTGCATTAGCTTCATGCAGTGACAGCTGATTCGCGCTGTTTGAAAGTCTGCTCCTGCCATGCATCTTGGGCATCTGCACGCATCAGAGTGGAACGAAAGCAATCCCCAACGCGATAGTATTCAGGTGCTGGGAGAGGATTGTGCTTGACTTTGACTTTTGGTACTAGGAAAGCGCGGCCCAAAATCCTAAATTCAGAGGAAGCACGGCTTTATAACGTAACTCACATAACACGTAACCACAAAAAAGGCAAAAAACCCATCCCCAAGCACAGCAATGCTGGTACAGTTGTAACACGTATTTGCGTATTTGTCAATTCTTCCTCTGACTCAACTGGTGGGAGAGTTGGGTGCCTCATTTGCCCTTTTGTTTGTCCAATACTTGCCTTCTTCTTACTATGAGCACCTAACCTTTTTGTCCACCCACCCACCCACCCACCCACACAAACACACACACCTCCCCCACTACATACATCCTGCACCTGAGTGATAATTGGCAGCTACGGCAAGATATAGCTACGGCAGCCGTGCTATGGAGACTCAGCACACCTGATCCAGTGACGAAAGGGGCTGCCCCTCCTCTTCTTGCTGCGTCTCAGCGTGCTGCACAGGATGGCTGACAAGGCCTGGGTTCTGCTGATCGGTTGATGCACCAGGTTGCTGCTGCTGTCCCTGGTTCTGCTGCGGGTAGTGAAGATGGTGCTGGTGAGCTCCTAGCTGTTGCACGTGCTGTGGGTGCTGTGGGTGCTGTGGGTGCTGTTGCGCGTGCTGTGGGTGCTGTGCAAACACGCCCTGACCTTGGCCAGGTGACCCTGCACCGTTTGCAGTCACACCCCAATAAGGCTGCACCGCACTGCCCTGCTGTCCTGCCACACCCCCTCCCTGCTGCTTTAGTGGAGACACCCCTCCCACGTGGTGGAGGGGGCCTAGAAATACTGCCGTTGAAGCGTCCTTCGCACTAGAGGAGATGCGAGCTTGAACATCGGCTGGTTGCCCCTCTGAAGCTGCTGCAGCACTCATGCAATCTTCCTCCATCGTTGTGGTGGCGCCCGCTTTGAACAGGTTGGCCGCAATGCGAGCGTAGTCAGCGTTGCGACGCTTCACGTGTTCTCCATGGGCGGCAAGGTGGCAAGTGACGAGCAGGATGCGCGTGCCTGTGGACGTGTGTGTTCATGCTAGCATGAAGGTAAGTGCGCGGACGCTGCTAGGTGGCAGGTTGTAAGCAGAAAGACAAGTGTGCCTGTGCTGTGAATCTGTATTGAATCCCTGACCGCACACTTGTCCATTTGCGTCTGCAAAAAGTAACTCGGGCCTGCCAATGTTATCTCATCAATGGCCATACAAAGGACTCTGCATTGGACCAAGGTCAGCTTGTTAATGGCTGGCCACTTCATAGTATGAGCATGTGCAGTTTCATTCTGGATTGCCTTCTCTATTGACAATTGAATCACTCCTTGCATGAAATAAGACAAGCAACTGTGCTGCAGGACTCACGTCAGATATTTCCATCCGCTGTTTTTTGCTAGGTATTGAACGCATATTCACGTATTCACAATTACGCCCAGCTTTAATTTGTTTTTGTGATTTGTCCTAAACACTTGCTGTACACACAAAAGCCCAGCTCCATCTGCAATGCTGCACGTCACCGCTACTGACTGTCAACTTGCTGCACACACAAAAAATGCAGTCCCACCTGCTATGGTGCATGATACAGCAACCCCCCCCTTGTTGCCCAGCACGTTGCCAACGCCACACGCTACTTTAGAGGACTGGATGTTGCACACTTCAGGCGCAAACTGAGGAGCGTGAGTAGGGCGAAAACTCAGGAGCGTGAGTGTGGAAAGCAGAACACACAAGCTTTGAGTCCAGGCATGCTTGGTGGCACGCAGCTTTTTTAAGAGACCCAATTGCTACGGCAGTGCCCATCGCATCTCAATACATTTTTAACTGCCGTCACTACCAAAGGGCGCTGTCCTGATTACTAATTCATAGAGACACGTGCAAATTGTGTTTTCCACTCAGTACAGGAAGATGGCCTCCAAAATAGTGTTCACACACAAGAGAATGAGCCATGCACTTGCTGCAAGCTGCAAAGGCACGCACCGACTTGCGTGCAAACACCAGCAGCGAAATTGCCATCAGGCTGTCTTGGGCAACCTGCGTGCAGTTGCCAGCTACTTGTCAGTGAGACAAGTGCAGCCGGCTAGCTTGCAACTGTGAAGGGTTTTTTATCAGGCAGTAAAAGTACAGAAGCTTTGTTTCTTGGCAGCAGGCTGTATCTGTTCTCATTCTAGTTTTGACCGGAGGCAACGTTTTACGTGCATTCGTGCCTTTAGGCTGCCCGGTCACTTGCGTCCACGCTGTGCAGCTTTGCAAGTGTACCTGGCCCTTTGATTCAAAGGCTAGAAAGGGAGGGTGCAGCACACAGCACCTTGACGTAGCCACCGGTGACCAGGTGCTCTTCCAGCAGGCGCTCCCATTCCCCAAGGGCACAGCTCTCCTGGGTGCCAAACACAAACCTGTGAGCAACGAACAAAGTTCAGGGTTAGCTGGCAATAGCGGCATCAGGGCACAGAGTTTCTGGTTGCCAAACACAAACCTGTGGGCAATGTAGAGCTTTGTGCGTGCAGATGACGTGTTTGTTCATCAAGGCACTGTCCTCGTGAGTCGGAACGAGGCAAAAATGCATGCGATTCCTCGTGGGTGTGGTGTATGTGGGTATGTGGGTGTATGTGGGTGTGTGGGAGTGTGGGAGAACGAGGCAAAAATGCAATCGAAACGAGGTGAAGTGCATGCTAGGAATGTCATAGCGCCCGGTGCCAACGTGGTTTTTGTGAAATGTCTTAGAATTCGATTCTCACTGCTGCTATACACATTGCTTTACTTTTGCCAGGTCTTTGAACACATTCAGCTACTGCAGCAAAAAGTTCCGTAATTAAGGCACCAGTTGTGATGCATTTTGACCTCCCAGTGCTTTTAAGTCAGAATCTAACACATCAGCTAGCTGTCAGTGTGACACTGGTGTTTGAATTGCATTGGTGATTTATAGGGTTGGCCAGAACTGTATATATACACCGTATATGACCGTATATTTGATGATTTCCCTGCCAAAAATACCGTATATACATATACACCGTATGTATTTGGTTCTGGCCAACCCTACTGATCTGAGATCAAGCTGTGTTCAATGAGGAAGCAGCTACAAATGCTGAACATCCACCCCACTTCAGCCATAAGACCACACCTGCTCGTGTATTCCCTCAGTCATCCCGTAAGAGATGCGATGGGTTTAATTGCCAAGTTGGCCAGACATTTTGTAAGCAACACTGTGTTGGCAGGGGCAGAACACAGTTGACCTAGTGGACCTGAATGCGAGCACTCACATGTCTGGCTCCTGCTGGCCCCCCCAACTAAACAGAGCATCCGGCAAGCGCTGATCAGGGATTGTGCCTGCCATGTTGAATGTCACAACGTGCAGCAGCACACGTAGCACGCCCTGTGGCTTAGTCATGCTGGCCTGTGTTTGGCCATGCATGACACTGGGAGGAGCAGGCTGGAACTGCTTTTGCTGTTGCTGGTGGTAACCAGGAGAGGAGGAGCAAGTGCTGGCTTGCGTATGAGCGTGCATGTCTTGCTGGTTGCCATCAGCTGCTTGCTGCTGTGCTTCTCCACAATTATTGCTCCCTGCTGATAAGGAAGAAGACACAATTAGGCTTGTGATATTGATTGCGCTCGGACACTGCTTCTCCTTTTCAAATTGCTAACAGAAGTGTGAGAGCAGGAATGTGAACATGTCACCAGATGCACGCACCAAAGGGCACCAAAGAGCACAAGTGCTGCGTTGCGTTATTGAATTGAGGTGGAGCTTGCACATCGCTTTGTACAGCGTGCGTGCCCAAGGTTGGACCACCATGGATGAATGGGGCCAACGGGGGCAATACAGGCATGTCGCTTTGACTCAATCCTCTAGGTTCACTAGTGAAGTGCCAAGTAGAAGCATAGATCTAGTACTCATGCAGGTACCGGTATTTTCCTGCTCGACAGACGCGTCCTCGGTAGAGGTTTGACTTTTAACTTATAATAAATGTGATAATCTAGGGAATAATGTAATTTAGAACAAAATGGTCCTGAAATCGCTGTCAGTTCTCTTCCTCCTCTCTTTTGTGTACTGCCTTCTGCCAATTGATTCCTTTCTTTCCCAAGCCTCCCGGCTTGCTGTGCTTGGTGTGATCGTTTGCTGCATCTTGGCACACCAATTGGCCAAGATGTTAAATAAGATGGTTAGAGCACACAAGCAAGCAACAGAAGACAAAACCCAGCAGGCTCTGCATGCCAAGTTCAAGGGGGAGAGGCAGTTAGCGCTGCAGGCAAAGCAGCGGCAGTTGGAGCGACAGGGTAAGGAGGGCACGGGGTGTGGTGCCTGCTTGTTATGGACAGATGTTCCCAACGGCGTTGAAACAAGCGTGTGTGCCTTCCTCATCTCCCAGTGCGAGCAGCAGAACAAGAGAAGGTCAGCGCTGAGGAGGAGGCAAAAAAAAAAACTGCACAGGCGCAGGAAGCGGCAAAAGAGAAGCGAAGAAAGAATGAGGAGGGGCAGGCAGCAGTGAAGGGCAAAAGGGAGCAGATCCACGCGGGGGTGTATGCACGCAAAGAGAGTGGGCAACAACTGCAAGGTAAGAAGTGAGGTAGGCCTCGTTTCATCATGAGTCAAACGTCCAAACCTGCGATCTGCACGCTTGTCTGCATGCTCATGTCCTCTTGTTTGTGTGGCCCTGCACCCAATGATCTTTTTCTTGTTGTTTTCTGGTTGTGCCCTTGCTGTCCTTGCTGAGCTGGCTGTTAAGTTTGTGTCAGAGGAGTGTTTTCTACCGCAAGACAGCGTAGAAGGCCGTGTGCGTACAAGGGGGGAGCATTGTTTGAGAGAGCGAACGTCATTCTCTGTATTTTACGCAGTGCCAAATTGCGTATGAACGACATGGAAATGGAAATGCAGTAGCTATATCGAACGGCATTTCATTGGCATATAAAAGAACGACAAATAAGTGCACTGTTTAAGTTGGCCAGGACACCATGCACACCATATAAATGCAGGTACCTATGCCTTGAAACCTCTAGTATTAGGTATACTGTCATCCACACGCAGTACATAGTGAGTGCTTTCACTTCAAGCTGAAGTGTTCCAACGAAACGCTCGTCCTGCTGTCTAACCATGGTGTTTGTCACTACATAATTTTGTTCTGCGAGGACTGACAGTACAATCATGGCCAAACCCATCAGCTTTGATCCTTGTGCGTTTATGAGAGAGAGGCCTGCAGTTCTGCAACAGCCCTGCATTTATAAACATAAGCACAGAAATGCTGACATTCTGAGATTAATATATAACGTATGTATGACGTATGACACAGTGGTACATCCAGCTGTTTCAAGCTGGAGTTTGCTTTGCTTACGTGCACATTCACACACACACACACTCACACAGATACACACACACACATACGTGCACACACACACACACAACACACACATACAAATACGCGCACAGATGCACACACACATACACACTCACACACACATACACACACACATCAACACAAACTCAGGTTCCTCTTCTAGCACCATAGAAACGGATTCATGTGGCAGGGAGCAGGACGCACGCAGCACAGAGCAAGCAAGAACACGCGCGCAGGCTAGCATCCAGAGGCGACTTGACTTACTTGGTGGGGTACAAAGGGAAGTGTGTATGTATGTGTGTGCCTTTCATTATTGACATTCCAGTGAGGCCTGAATAGTGCGCTGGGGGACTGTATTGAGTTAGGGTGGTCAACAATTCAATGGTAAAGGATGATGTGTAAGATTACAGAAGATCTAGTACGTGAGAGCACAGCTGCTTGCGTGCATGCTCAATTATGGTTAAGGCTTATCCAGAGTATCATTTACACAATCCAACGTATATTGTGGTTTTAACTTAAAGCTGAACATGCAGGATGAGACGTGCGTCACGTTAGGGACTGGTATATTTCCTATGCATCATTATGATGGAGGGGCATATGTGCGGTCCTTTATGATTCGCGCCGGAGTCGATTCTGCAGCATCTGCAAAAAGAACATAAAAGAATAAAGAGGAACTGTGCTGCCAGCGAAAAGCCGCTCCCTACATTCATTATTCAGCATTATGCTTTTCTCTGCCTGCCCTTTGCTTCTGAGTTATGCAGATCAGGAAGCAAGGGACACACACGCTACGCTTGAGGCACAGCAGCAGCAGCAGCAGCAGCAGCAGCAGCAGCGGCGGCAGCGGCAGCAGCAACATGTAGCGGATGAACAGGCTGAGGGGTCCATTGATGGTGAGGCAGACGGTGCGGCACAGGCAGGGAGGGACAGGGCTGCCTTGTGGAAGGCCCGTGCACAAGCAGCCATGGAGCGGCGGCTTGAACAACTCGGTGCGGAGGGTGCAACATGCACGAGAATTGTTTAACTTCTGGTGCTCATCTTTTTGAGGTTTCATCTCAGCCTGCTCAGATCTCAAATGAATTCCAATGGACCTGTTTCCTTTGGTGCTTATATGGGTTGAAGTCCTCGTTCAATGTTCCAACTGTGCTCCAGTCTGCTGTTTAGACTGTGCTCTCAAGCTTATATTTGTAGATATGTGGAGCTAAACCCTTTATCAAATTCAGGGGAGGCGACCTGCTCATCTGTCGCACACCTACGCTTGCCTTTCCTGCAGACCCCAGCGCAAGGGTGGCCTGGGAAGAGCAGCAAAAAGTGAAGCGACAGCAGCAGCGACAGCAGGAGGTCCACCAACGGCAGCAACAGCAACAGCAACAAAGGCAGCAACAACATGAAGGGGGTTCACCTGCCCTGGCTGACCGTCAATTGAGAGAACAGCAGGTCAGCCCAGCAGGAAGCCAAACCCTAAACCCTAAACCCAAAGAATGGGTCAACGTTACAACAAGCGCTCCACGTTCATATGCTGTTAAAGGTGGAGGATAACGATCATTGCGTGTAATGCCTGGCTGTACAATTACACCGAGAACCCCACAACTTTCCATTCACCTGAGCAGGCAGCAACTGCTATGTTGTGGTCCCAATCTGATCGGGGAGCTCTTGTTTGTCCTTGCACTTGCTCGTGCTTCTGTGACTCATGTAATGTTCGAAAGGAGAGTTTTCCGTGACATTCTTAGATAACGGGTTGCATGCTCACAAACACAAAGGGAGGCCTTCGATACAAGAGGTGTGGTGTCTGTAAATCTGGGGTCCGATCTCTAGCTGCTCATGCCTGGCATATGGAGAGTGTCAACAACAGGAAAATGGGCTTTATTGCTAGGGGGAAATTTTAGGTGTTGTGCACTGACTCTTTATGAACCTGTTCTGACCCAGCCTCTGTCCCTTTTCTCTTACAGGACACACGCACACACAAACACACACACACACACACACACACACACACACACACACACACACACACACACTTGGGCATCCAATTAGGACCGTGAGTTCAGTGAGGCACTGTCATTGGATCAGCAGCGCTCAGCACACAGAGCAGAGCGTGACAAGGCTGAGCAAGCTTCCGTGCAAAGGTGTGGCCTTGCTGCATGCATGCGTGTGTATTCGGCTGCTGAATACACAGAATGATGCATGCGTGTGTAATCTGCTGCTGAACACATGCATGCTGTACACATGCATGCGTGTGTAATCTGCTGCTGAACACACAGAAATATGTGTGCTTTGCAAAGGTGTGACCTTGCTGCATGCATGCGTGTGTAATCTGCTGCTGAACACACAGAAATATGTGTGCTCTGCAAAGGTGTGACCTTGCTGCGTGCATGCGTGTGTAATCTGCTGCTGAACACACAGAAATATGTGTGCTTTGCAAAGGTGTGACCTTGCTGCGTGCATGTGAGTGTAATCTGCTGCTGAACACACAGAAATATGTGTGCTTTGCAAAGGTGTGACCTTGCTGCGTGCATGTGAGTGTATTCGGCTGCTGAATACACATAATGACGTGTGCTATGCAGAGACACAAACAGACTGTGCATTGCAGAGATACACAAACAGACTATGCAATGCAGAGATACACAAACAGACTATGCAATGCAGAGATACACCAACAGACTGTGCAATGCAGAGACAGAAGGTCCTTGGAAAAGTTCCCCTTTAGTTATAAAAAGAAAAAACAGAAAGTGTCAAGGCAGTGAAACATTGCTCCCCACATTTTAATCATAAGAAAAGGGAGCCGCTTTGTTGGGACCTATAGGTTGAGCAGCCATGCCAGGCTGGAGGCCTTTGTAATCCAGAGGGGGTCAACTGAGCCTGAAAAAGGGGTGTTCTTAAAATGTGAATTGAGTATGGGCCCCGTAACGGGCACTTTCTAGGCTGAGCACCCAGAAGTAGCCCAGGCTCCGAGCTGCTGAGAACAA
>Ga0307947_1001455_pt1 | contig 18756 bp, 24 predicted proteins | sample OrgLakmetagen232_FD_201840 | JGI IMG/M metagenome (GOLD analysis project Ga0307947, IMG submission 201840) | Saline water microbial communities from Organic Lake, Antarctica - #232 | ecosystem: Environmental > Aquatic > Non-marine Saline and Alkaline > Saline | place: Antarctica: Organic Lake...
CTTTCGTGAGAGAGAGAGAGAGAGAGAGAGATAAGAGAGAGAGAGAGAGAGAGAGAGAGAGAAAAGAGAGAGAGAGAGAGAGAGAGAGATGCGCGTGAATAGTTGCGCAGCCACTTGTAGCACACCCTTTACACTGACAAAATGGACATCAAATTATACATGCCTCGCCTTCAAACCTAGTTTGTGCTGCTTTTTCAACAAGCCTGCGTGTACGGAGCCTTAAAGCCGTGCCAGCCACAGTTTTGAACGCACGGCCGTTTTCTGCTGCCATCCCTTCCCTACCTATTTCGTGCTGTGTCACGGAGAAGTCTGGGTTTACAGTCTCAGCCACTTTGCCGGAGGTGCAGGCATGCAGGTTGTGTACGCCTACTTGGCCATCAAATGATGAAGTGGAAAACACGCCAGGGAGTTGGGGGCACCACTGCGCGCGTACACATACCCAGTTGTGAAAGAATTTAGAAGCACTGCTTTGGGTTACTAGTGCGTGTGCGTAGTGCAATCGTTTACGGATGTGTGTGAACGGCAGTTGGGCGTACGCACGAGCACGAATGCTTGTTAGCGTTTAAACATTTGTACTCTCTTTTTACTATTGTTGGAGGATAAAACTTCTTGCATCGAATCAGAAATGGCCTGCCTCAAAGTCTAGAAATAGTGACTAAGCTCCCTAACTAACAAGTGCTTGATGGATCGTATAATTTGTTAAAGAGGAACCGGCCACCTTAGTAAGTGACGTGAGTAGGCTAAAGCGCTCTGGCCTTTGCGCCCTGACACGCACGTGGGATATGACACACAGCTTGTGGCAGTGTGCAGAGAACAGTTCAAAATAGGTCAAATCAAGTACATTCTTGTGACCGAGCTTATTACAGGCGTGCACGTCCAGCCTGCGCGCACCTGCACATCAAAGTTCCAGTTCCCTGTCCGGGTAGGCAGCTCACACATGATGTCTGTGCTGTGCACGTCCCAGCAGATGGTGCGGTTGTCCTTTGCGCTGGACAGCAGCAGGGAAGGGTCGTGGGGAGACCAGGCCATGCCAAGCACACCCTGCGTGTGTGTGTGAGTGTGTGTATGTGTGTGTGTGCGTCCAGAGTGTGTGCATGCCTGTCTTCTTGCACAGCCATGTGGAGGAGGTTCAGAGCTCTGAGCCTTGCGATGCAATGAGGGGCTTAGAATGTGCCGCCCGTGAGAGCAGCCAAAGTCCAGGGTCGGACGGAACTGTGTATGCACACTGAACATGATTGTTAAACAATCCACCTGCCCAAAACACCAGCTCATCAAATATGTGTATGAGTACTCAGTTCTGGCCATCCCAGCCAGCATCACTAAATACCGTCCATCCTTATACAACAGCATTGACAACAGCCTTTGTTCATTTAACTGAACGTCTCAACGTACGTGTGTGTATGCATATGAGTTTCATTTGGCCTCGCACACATGTGCTAGCGCAAGTGTCCAAACAGGTTGTAACCAGGCTTGTCGAGATACGCCGTACTTCAGCTTTCTCGACCGTAATTACGGTACCGTACCGTAATACGCCATACAATACGGTGCAAGTACGGTCTGTTTGAAAAGACGGTGTCCGACCGTACAGTATGGTGTTACCTTACTTGTACGGTCTGACCGTAATTTGGCCGTTTGGCTCCAATTTTGGCCCAAAACACTCATGTCTTTTGCAACCATAATTTATGGACAAAAGCACAAATTAATAGCCAGAAATCAAGTACTGCGTCCGACCTTTGAGTTTCCATGCAAGCCACTGCTGAACCCTTCCCCCGAGCTGATGCAGCCCCAACCCAGCCTCAGGGTCGTTCAGGAAAGCATTGTGTGGCGTCAGCACATAAGAGGAGCGTGCTTGAGGTGGAAATGGGAGGTGTTTGGGGCAGAGAGGCCTTTATGAGGCCATTTTTGCACTGGCAGTGCCAGCATGGCACCGTACCGTACACCGTACCGTATTTACCGTAATTACGGTTAAGTACAGTGTGACAATTACGGTAGTACGCCGTAATTTAACAAGTACGGTGCGTACCGTACAGACCGTAATCATACCGTACCGTACAACTCGACAAGCCTGGTTGTAACGCACACACACGCACACACACACACAACACGGTCAGAGGGTGCACGTTTAACATGCACTTGAGAGCACGTTCAAAATACCCTCACATGAATACATATAAACGCGAGGACCCACAAAACATGCTTCCTGTCGCACAAACCACACAGACACACACACACCTTGGAGTGCCCCACAAACTCCTTCAACGGCGACACACTGTTGCGCAAGTCCCACATCTGCAGTGTGGGTGAGCGGTCATCGTCGGATGCGACCACAAGCTGGGTAGCTACTTCAGGGTTCCACTGCAGCACGCTGGCACGCCGCTGGCTGTGTGTGTGAATGCGTGTTGTGTGTGCGCGTGTTGTGTGTTTGCTGGCTGTGTCTGTAAATGCATGTTGTGGGTGTGCGTGTGTTTGCTGGATGTGTATATGTATTGAGTTGTGTGAGTGTGTGCGAGTGTTGGGTGTTACTGGCCGTGCGTGTCTACAAGTGTTGTGAGGGCACGAGCATATGTTGTGCGTCTGGCTGTGAAGAGTGAAGGAAAGAGCAGGAGACGTGGCAACACAGGCTTTGCTGCTGTGAAAGGAGGGTTGCCAAACAAAGAGCACACACACATACTTACACACAAATACACACACGCACACACTCACACATATGACAAACACTCACCTGCTGGGGTCACGGAAGCTAATGACAGGCTTCTGGCGCTTCAGATCCCAAACCACGGTCGTGCCGTTAGTGCTGGTGGAGGCCAAGATATGCTGCACTTTCCGGTTCCAGGACACGCTGGTGATTTCGTTGCTGCCCTGTGCGGAGCCGGCTGGTGGGGTTGCTCCCTGGAGCAGAAATCGGAGTAGGAAATAGCTTACACAAGTTCACTGTACATGGATAGGGAGGTGAGCAAGCCGTTGCAGCTTGCAATGGAAGGTGAGCCCTGCACAGGGGCCTGATCCCACCTTAAGAGCTGGGTACAGGGAGGGCGTGCTGGGCTTGACGAGATCCCAGATGCACAAGTCGCTGTCTGCCGCCCCCGTGGCGAGCAGGTTTGGGCTGAAGGTGTTGAACTCAAGGCCTTTGACCTGAGTGTTTGTGTGTATGTGTGTAAGTTTGTATGTGTCTGTGTGTAATTGTAGTGCATAGATGTGTGTGTACATGTGTGTGCGAGTAAACGTATGTACAGACTTGCATGTTCATACAACATGCAGGCAAACACACGTGTCTGTTTGAGACGCACATGTGTCTGTGCGAGCATGCAAGTGCGTTTATCTGTGTGTGTTGTGTGCGTATGTGTATGTGTGTGTGTGTGTGTGTGTGTGTGTGTGGTGTGTTAGTTTGTTTGTGTGTCTGTCTGCATGCGTGTGCGTGCGCGTGTGTGCGTACTTGTGTGTGTATGTTGTGTGTGTGCTGTGTTTATGTTGTATGTGTGTGTATGTATGTGTGTGTGTGTGTGTGTGTGTGTCTGTGTGTGTTGTGCTTGCTTTGAGGAATGGCACAGTGGCTTCGCTCTCCTTCCATTCCCGTTCGTTTCCTGACGAAAGACGTCGTGGAATCAGCAGGTCGAGGAGAATCGTTTTTCTTTGGTGGGGGAGAACACTCACCGCTCCTGTGTGCTTCTGCATCCTTGCCAGGGGGTGGGCTTGCCCTGCCAGTATCGCTGCAGGATCCCACAAGCACACAGAGCCATCCGCCAGGCCTCCAGCAATGAGACCCATCTGTAGGAAGGGGGGGGGGAGGGAGGTGGAGGGAGTGACCGGGAGAATGCACGTTCAACGTAGATCTCTGGCATTCTGACATAACGTGCTGCAAACCCACTGAGCAAGTTCTGTAAGTGTACCTGAGGGTAGCTGGGCTCAGCCTGGAAGCAGGGGCCCCAGGCAACCCTGCTGAAGCGTTCTGGGGCCTGCACACTGCCCAGCACTAGCGGGGCTTCGTTCCTCGTAGAAAAGTCCATGGACACGAGCTGCACACCATCGTTTTTGACACAAACAAACACAAAGGGTAAGCAGTTTTGATGGCGTTGACGATGTCATGTCCTGTCCAAAACGAGACACACCTCCAGAATCGAACTGGTGCTGAACGTGCCATCGACCGCTCCTGCCACTGTGCCCGCTGCCAGGAGGGGGTGCCCATTGTGCTGCTTGGGTGACCAAGCACATGTGGCTGAAGCTGCATACTGCTTCAGGGCAGGCATTTGCAGGTCCCTCTCCCCCAGCTGCTTGCTGCAGCCCTCCTCTTCTCTGCAGAAATCCAACACTACTGCTAAATTTTAAGACTGCTCTGCCAAAAACAGGACAAGTTTGTTTTTCTTGTTGCACGTCAACAGACTTTTTAAAAGCAGGAGCCCTGTCACTTCCCTTGATGACTGCACTCTCGTAAGCATGACTGAGTCCTCTACCCAGCCTGTGGATCCACCTGTCTACATCATCCCTTTGGCTTCCATTGGAGCTTCAGCGCGGCATGCCTCGTCCCTTCCTCAACGAAGCTCTTCAGGTACTAGCGTGGGTGCCACAACGAATTTGTGGGCTGTCCAACCCTTTTGGAGGCTGCTAGTAAGTCATAGGGGAGGAGCCCAGCCAACCTGCACAAACGCGCATGTTTGTTACGTGCTGCTAGTGCACGCAGGGGGCACACTACGCAAGTGTCCCACCACACCCCGACAGAACCGCGCTGCGCAACGCGGGAGATGCGCTTCAGACCTGCCACTTCAGCCACCAAACCGGACCTCCTCAGCTCACAGCATGTCCCAAAAGGCCAGCCTTGGGGTCTCTGCACGCGCGGTCGTCCGTCAGCCTGTGTTGGGTTTCCTGCAGCGCCTTCCAGCACTGCTGAAGCAAGTGCTTGCTGGAAGAGGTAGCATGCCAAATGTGGGTGGGTCAAACGAATGTGACAGCTTTGAACTCTCCTTGTTTACTAAATCACTTTGTATCAGGTTCTATTTTGTTGACGAAGGTGCTGACGCTCTTGTTGCTACAGGGTATGGCTAGAGGGGCAGTGCTGGCAAGCATCAGCGTGTTTCTTGGGCTGCGTGCGTTAGGCATGGTGCGTGCCCTGGTCAATATCTGTGTGGATGCTGCTTCCATGCATAAACTAAGCATACATACTACATACTTGCTTATTTAAGCCGTCTGACGCGTGGTATGTAATATGACGTGGTACGCCCTATAATGCAATACAGGGATCCCACTTTACTGCTTGCCTCGCAGCTCCCCAGGCGTGGCGCTACTGCCGGTGGAGGAGAAAAGCGGGCTAATGTGGCTCCGTTGCACGCAGGCATTGTGTGGATCAGGTCTGACCTGCGAGTCAGCGACCATGAAGCTTTGGCAGCAGCAGCCACAGAGTGCAGCAATCTTGTGCCTTTGTATTGCTTTGATCCTTGCGAGTACGGGAAGGTATGTGATATGCTACAGTGATCAGTTTGGCAATCCGAACTTCTCACCTTAATAATTGTTTGCAAATCTCAAGCCTCTGCAATTTGCCCATGCACGTTGTGGATTGCAATATGCTTCCAGGATGCTTCAAGCTTTGAGCGCACGGGCCCTGGGCGTGCTAGCTTCATCGTTGAGTCCGTGAACAATCTACGCCAGCAGCTGCGAGGGCTTGGCTCTGATCTGGTTGTGCGTGTCGGTGAGCTTTGTTAATTTTGTGTTTCATGCTAGTCATAACATGTTTACGCACTTGTAATCCCGTAGCTTAAGTGCACACTGTGGCGCTACACTACCCTTCTTGCCTACACATCAGCTTTAACCTCACCCCTTTTTGCACAGGACGCCCACAAGATGTGTTGCCTCGATTAGCAGCTCAAGCAGGAGCACAGGCAGTGTACTGCCACAGCGAGGTTTCTGCTGAGGCTGTACAGGTATGCACAGGATAAAGTTTGCAAGCGTGCTTGGACTTCAATAGGCACTTTGCTTTAGGTGAGGATCACCACACCCTAAGTATTCGATCATGGCTCAGTTTACTGCATGGCAGGTTGAATCCAGCACCCGCGCGGCCTTGCAGTGCATGGGGGTGCAGCTTAAAATGTTCTGGGGCGGCAGTACGCTTTTCCACGCGGAAGATCTACCCTTTGAGTAAGTGGCGTCCTGTTTGATCACCTTTCCGCCCTTTCAATCCAAAGATTCTGACCTGAATGAACTATTAGATTGTGTCCGGCAAGCCATCTCCCCAGGGGTCGGGTTGAGCTACATAAGGAAATATATAAATGCCAACCTTAGGGAACTCAGGCCTCCTCCTACTCTGCTCTGCAATATAGGCGGAGTGCTGTTCCAAGCAGTTACGCCCACTTTGGTGACGCGCTTGCAAACGTGCCTGTACGAGCGCCCCTGCCCTCCCCAACAATGCTGAATGGACTTCCTGTCGGCAGCTGGTACGTGTTCTGGAACTTCAAAAAAGGCTAACTTGAATTCAAATACCTCAATAGCTTACGCTCTGCTTTTGTACAAGTCACATATTGCTGTGAGTGGCAAGCACAGAACTTGTTTAACTCTCTGGCTTTGCTCTCTTTCAACCGCAGCATTGATGCCGGGGAGGTGCCTTCCTTGGAGCAATTAGGGTTTGCAAGGGAAGCAACTCAGCTTTTCAGTCTAGGACCAAGGCCGGTGAATGGGCTAGGGACTGGGAGGCTAAGGGGGGGTGAGCAGGAAGCACTGAGGCACCTGCAGGCTTTCATTTCCGATGTCAAGGAAGCTCATGCGAGGTGCAAGGGAGGTGCCGACCTTCAAGGCGAGAATGCAGGCCCCGTTTTCTCATGCAAGATCAGTCCATGGCTGGCCCTGGGCTGTGTGTCACCTCGTACCGTAAGTGGCACCGGTGCCTGCATGTGCAGTTAGCAGTCAGGCCTTGCTTTTTGTGATGTCCCGATAGCTCTAAAACACTTCCATCACCACCTGCCCAATATGCGTCACATGCAACTCACGGCAGGTGTATCATGAAATGCGGCAGCAGCTGGGCATGGCAGGCAGGTGCCAGGGTGAAGAGCATCAGCAACCTGGGAGCAAAGAGCAGGACGAGAGGCAACAAGATAGCTTGGGCAGCAATTGGCTGCTGTTTGAGCTGTTGTGGCGTGATTTCTTTAGGTGCGTGTCTTGCAAATAGAAAGGATGTCTATTTTATATACAAACCAGGAGGCGCCCAGAAAAATCTTTGACAGGCAGTTGTAAATTTTGGGCCTCCAGCCAAGAACCCCCCCCCCCCTACTGATCCCTTGCACAAACAAAAAAAAGGCATTCTGCTCCCATCAGAAACGGGCATTCATTTATGCATCTTGTGCATCTTGCAATAAAACAACTGCAATCTGGAGTAATTTTCTGATTGGCAATGGCTGAATACACCTCTGCGGCCTGCCAAGGGGCATTCCATGCAAGTTTCTGTAATTAGGCACCCAGACCCTTCCCCCTTCATAGAAATTGCAAACAAGGCTTTCTGATGATATTTATATAATGCACGAGGATGTCCCAAAATAATTCTGGAGCACCACCCATGAATCCTCATAACCCCCCGCCTCCCCCTTCCCCCTGACCCCCTTGCAATCAACCGATGTATATACCGATTGATCTCTCTAAAACATGTAATTTTTATTCGGATTGACACCTGCGGTTCAAAAATTACGGTTTCTGCCACCTCTGGCAAAACATTAAAACATGTGTTTTGTGGTTCCTGTGCAGATTCAGATCGTCGTCAGTGCCAAACCCCGTGTCAGCCTTGCAGCCCAGTTAGGGGGTGGTAATTAGCATGTGCACAGTTGAGCATTGATGATTGAGGTGGGCTCTGGCTAGTTTATGATAACTTTTTTACGCAGGTGCTCTTGCTTTCCCTTCTTGATCAACTTTTCTTAAACAATTAGAAATCTTGTGCCGTGTAGGAAGAAAGAGTCAACGTAGTTTGTAGTAAACATTTCACCTTACACTACTCCCAGTTTCTGAAAGATTAAGCGCAAAAGAGTTAATCTACCTATGTTGTAAAAAAGTCGTTCACAAAGTCAGCTAGCTTGATTACATATCCCTTGATAAAATGCAAAGGGGGCTTGAAGCAGCCACCACCACTCACATGGGGTAGCTCAGAACCTAATGGTTTGTCGACAACTTGTAACGATTAAATATAGGAATACAACTCTGAATCGAACATCCCGAGTATGCCTTTTACAACGCCCTGCTACATTGGTATGTTTGTTTGAAGGCATTGGATACTGATTGGCAAGGTGCAATGTGTCTTAGATCGCTACATAGGTTTTTTGATGCTAAAACTTGCCGTGTTTTGATTTGTTGGCCGAGGAGTGTTTGATGTGCATAATAACACAATCCCAGTTCGTTCCTGGGCCACTCTCGCGCCAAACGGAGGAGTTCTAATTGAGCTGCCACGAAGGTAGCCTTCGGTCTGTGCTTCCCTCGATCCTCCTCCCTGACTTTTCGCCAAATTTTTGTTGTATAATATCGGGCCATGAGGTTTTAGAAGATTTCAAATATTTTTTAATAAACTGTTGCTCGTCGTATAATAAGGCTCATAACAAACCGGACCAACCGGACCCTTACCCTAAGAAGAACTTTTTCAGCGGAATGAGTAAGAGGAAGGGTTCAAGGCCTGCTTTAGACTTGCCCAGCACTGAGCACGTTCTGAAGCCAGCGTCCTTCTACCACGAGGACGGAGACCTGGCAGAGCCACACCTGGAGGAGGTGGAAAGAGAGATAGAGCATGAAATTGAGGAGGCCCAGAAGAAAGGGAAAAGCAGGCACACAGAGTTGACATTGGTGAGGAAACTGCACACCTTAGCGGTCAAATTTCAGTTGACCACACTCGTGCAGCTGCTTCACTGCTGCTGCCTACTTGTACAAACAGGACCTCGTATTGCAGCATCATGCTTTAGACGAGCAGCTAGGGGAGACCTTCAACCCTGATGACAGGTGCGTGTCTAACAGTTACAATGGTTTGGAATCCCCCGACATAATGCGGGAACACACCGTCACTGCTGTCAATTTGATGAACACGCCCGTTATATCCACCACCACACCGTCAGGTCCTTCCCGCTTCCAAAGACTCTCACTATCACGTTTTCCAAGCCCTCCTTCTCCTGTACAACCCAACGCCCTTGCACAGGGCCCACTTTTTCCAGCACCTCACCCACCTCCGACTGGACCGCATGCACCTTGGGGGCGGCCTTCCTGCACCCCATCTCGCCGCCCTTCCTCGCCTCACCCACGTGTATCTGCAGCACAACCAGCTCACCAGCATGGCAGGCCTGGCATCACTTCCAGCCCTGCGATTCGCTGCCTTGTCACACAACAGAATTGAAGAGGTCAGTCCATTTCAGCTGACGAGCAACAACTGAATGAGGTATACCGACTGTTGCAAGGACCTGCGTGGTGATGCCCTCCTGCATTGCCACATTCTTCAACCCCGATCTATCACACTCCCTCTCTCTATCTCTCTGAACTCTCTATTCTCTGCCATGTTTTTCAGGTACAAGGCCTGTCTGGATTGGCATCCCTCATGTTCATCGACCTGTCTCACAATCGACTAAAGGAGCTTGTTGTTCAGGGGCTTCCCTGCTCCATTAGCTTTCTAAAGGTGCTTGAAGTGCATTCGTGTGGAGTTGCACTTATGTGTTTGTGTTTGTACTTCTTGTGAGCGTTTGTCAGGCTTCAAATCATCATTTTGCGGGCAGCAAAAGACTACGAAGACACAAGAACGGTAGTTAATTTCCTTGAAGCACCCCCAGCAAAAGCAGCGGGAGAATCCTTCGATGCCCATGTGTGTAACCGATTGCAAAGGAGACTTCCTAACACACGGACATTTGTTTGCTACAGTATGTTCATGCAGGCTCACACACACCTCAGACACATGCGCACGCGCATGTACACACACACACGCACACACATATACGCACACATGCGTACACGCGTACACACATTTACACACACATACACACACAAAGTTAAGCACATGCTGCTTTGTTGGGCGATGATGTTTAGAACCAGAGCTGATATCTGAATGGCGCTGCCCACGACTATAGTTGCTGGTGCAGCATGTTTTCCTGCACCTCTCGCTTCGAGGCACGGCAGGAACGACAGCTGTGCCCTCTATGGCTCTGTGAGGTGCAGACTTGCCCGTAGACGACGATCTTGTGAGCCCTTGAGCTGCCCCTGAGCACTCACACCCTTTTTTAGACCCTTATGTTTTAGCACTTGTCACCACAACAGCTGCTCTGTTCTAAGCCCCTGTCACACAATAGCACGCTGAAAATCCTTGCCGGCTCAAGCTGCTTCCACCCATCTGCATGCATCCGTTTTTTTTTTTGTTGTCCCAACGCATGCATACACGACTTATAAAAAACCACACAATAGTGCACGCAAAGAGTGGTTCCTCCTTTTTAGATTAGGTTATGGCCTGAATTACGTTGTGGCCTGGAAACATAACTTTCGCCGCCAGTTCTTGCGAACTGGTCATGTTTTTGCCTGTTGATCCTGCAGGTGGCAAGCAACCCATGCACAGAAGCAGGCACTGCAAGGCTGAAGGCAGACCTACTGGTGCGTGAGGAGCACCTTAAATCTCAGTTACAACGTTTCAGCATTTTGTCGCACACGATGTAAATTTGAGCATCTAGGGCTTTCTTTAATGAGTGAGGAAGTACGAGAGGGAACAGGAACGCCCCAGTGCTGTATTGCTAGCAGTGATAGTAATCCCTGGAGCCCAAGGGGCAGTCACAGTAAACCTAACAGTACAAGATTGCGCAAGACAAATTTCCAATCAGCACGTCCGAGGCAAGGCAGGACCAGATGGACATGGGTTTCAGGTCCCTTTGTGCAACCTACAACATCAACGGCACTGTCTCAGCTTGAGCACGACAACGGCAAGCAGCACGTTTTCTCCCTACTTGCAATTGCACGGGTAGCATGTGCATGAGTGGGCCACAAGAGGGCACCTGCACCCCTACCCCTGCCTAGCAAAACCAAATGGTGCATGTGGATGGGGTCTCTCATGTTCAGGCCCTACCCCGACTCTACAAAATCTTGATGGTGCAACCTGTCGGGTTGGCCCTGTGTCTCCCCGGTGCACGTGTGGGAATTTTCATGAAGTTCTCTGGGTGTGCAGTCGTAACCAGTATGTATATATGCCTGCGGTTTGGGCTAGCCTTGTGCACGTGGATGGATGGATATATGGATGAATTCAACATGTGTTGTACAAACTCTGTGCAGGCCCACCTCCCACGGCTGCGAGACCTTGATGGGCCGCTATCCAGTTCTGATGATGATAGTGACGAAAGAGAAGAAGAGGAAGAGGAAGGGGGAGTAGATGACCAGGAGAAAGAGGGAGGTGCATTTTTCAAGGGTGAGCCGTTGAGTGTGGCAATGGGGAGAAGGCGCCAAAACGTGCACGCACGTGCACACTTACGATTGTGCACATGCACGTAAGCACATACAAACACATACAGAACACGCACAACACGCACACACAATACACACAGGTATGCTCAAGCATGAGCAGCAGGGCCTTGCTGGCTCAAAAGGTGATGGCGCCGATGACAGCGGCCCCCTCCCTCCATTGTCTCAAGTCAGCAATGAAGGCCTACCTGGGAGGCGCAAGAGCAGAGGCAGGCATGACGAAGGCAAACAGGCATCAGGAGGGGAGGGTGCGACTGCGAGAGGCAACGCTGGAGCTGAAAAGGATCTGCTTTTGTCTCACTTGGGTGGTGAGGGAGGGGGGAATGGGCGCCTGGTCACCAGCGCACTGAACATGTTAGAGGAGCTGGAGCGCGCGTGCTATGCTTCCAGCAACCGGGCCAGCTGCGCGAGCCTGCGCTCGTCCATGAGCCGTGCCATGCGCAGTGTGGCGGATCATCTGGGGATGCGACAGTCAAGGCACAAAATTTTGGGTGCAGGTGTGCATATATGGGGGAGAGGGAGTGCGTGTGGTGTTGTGTGTAAGTGCTACGTGTGAGTGTAGGGTATATGAGTTTAGGGTGGGCGTGCATGTGTGTGTTGTATATGAGTGCTATGTGTTATCAATGTGTTATGCATTACATTATGCATAGTACTGGGTACGAGCCTGTGCTTGTCTGTGTGAGGTACCACACAAAGCGTGGCAGCTCATTACGTCTAGGCGAGGGTGTTGGTTGTGTGAAAGGTGGGCAGGGGCGTGAAGGGGCAATGGTGGTGGTTGTCAGGGCTGGGACCAGTTTCGATGCCTTACCCTCAATGCTATCAATTGTCCTATTCATGGTGGAGTAGCTTTATGGCACTTGGTACCAGAGCAGCTCCTTCTCCATTTATTAGGTAAAATAAGGTTATAATGTGGGGAAGGGTTTCCAATGCCTGCATATTTCCTAATATTGTGGCTTAGTAGATATAAGATGCTCACACTCATGCATAACACGCGCACTAACACGTCATCACACAAATTACACTTGAAATACAGAGGGTTTATGTGAGGGGCGAGCTGATCAGGATCCCTACTACAACAAAAGCATCACAGACCCCAGGCTGCTGTCCTCGAACAGGCCCGGCAGCAACAGCAGCAACAGGGGTGTTGAAGATGGTGCTGGCTCGGGGAGCAGTGGCACCACTGACTCAAGAATACCCAGCAACACTAACGGTACTAGTTCAGATTCAGCTGCAAAGCTGCAAGGGGGGGCATCAGGGCAGGAAGAGCTGCAGCAGCAACAGCAGCAGCAGCAGCAGCAGCCGCTTTTCAAACAGCAACCCGCCCTCGTTCCTATGGGGGACAGGGCTGTTGGGGAGCTCAGTATGCCGGGGCAACTCAGGCCGGTCACCCCGCCTGCGCGCTCCTTGTCAGTAGGGTCACGAAATCCGAGCGCACGCTTTGGAGCGCCTGGGATAGACCGCCCACTTTCAGCCGCCTCTTCATTACAGCACGCAGGTGGGTGGCTTGGTGGGTAGAGCTACGAGGTTGCAGTGACGAGGTCCGGTGGTTACGTGGGTGGGTGTTAGCACTTACCTGGTCTGTGTTTTGGTGGAAGGGAAGTGCTTACTTACGCATGAACGCACCTGTCTGAATCCCTACAACCAGTCTGCAAAGCAGATGTGTAGAAAATCAATTAAGGCAACCTTGAGGTGACGCTTTTCAATTCAACGGCATGCCTGTGCAGGTCATCGCATCCCCTCCCCCCCCCACCCCCAGCACAACACAAGCCCTGCACACGCTGACCCCCTTCAGCGTTTCGTGGATGCCGACCTAGAGATGCTGCGCGATCAGCTGCAAGCCTTAACAGAGCCCATGGCCGCCGCTGCAGCCCAGCGGCCACCAGCTTGCAAACCTACTGCTGCCACTATTGTTGCTGCTGCTGTAGAGACAAGTCACGAGTTTGCAGCTAGATCTGGTGCTGCCGGTGCCACCACTGCTGCTGCTTCTGCTGCTGTAGAGGCTAGTCACAGGTCTTCCAAGGCCTCCAGCTGCAATGGTGCAGCAAAGGAGGCTCCCAAAGCCGTGGGTGGCAAAGGTGCGGGAGGCGTGGGTGCGAGGGGTGGGAGCGCAGCCCGTCCTGGTGGGCGAGGCTTAAGTGGGGGAGGTGCCAGAGGGAATGGGGCTGGTGTGAGTGCAGGGAGGGGAGGAGGGTCCGCAGCAGAGAGAAGGGGGGGGTTGGCTAATGGGACTGTAGGAGTGGCAGGAAGGGGAGGGAGAGGTGTGGGTGCAGCTGGGAGAGGGGAGGGGGCTGAGAAGCTAGGCATGCCCGCTGGACAGAGGGCTACGGTTGCTAGTAGCAGTAAGGGGGCAAAAGCTGCAGGGGGTGGTGGTGCTCGGGAGGCTGCAGCAGCAAGCATGCACACACAGCAAGGGATGAAGACGGCTGTGGGTGCTGGGACTGAAGCTGCTGAGGTGCAAAGCTTCCCGGATGCCGTTGTGGGAGGGGGCACCTCAGAGGCGGCACCTGCAGCAGTACTGTCAGGGGGTGAGCATGCGCAGCGGCCGGGCTCCGCAGCCAGGGCCGCGCGCACACTGCTGTGGTCTTCCTCCGCCCGCCCTCCTCCTAGTAGTGCAAATCCTGGGGCTCTCTCCACTGGGGGGAGTCGGCCGAGCAGTAGCGCGAGCATGCGACTAACTAGCGCAAGCTTGCACCGGCCTGCAAGTCTCAGTGTGCACACTGGCAGCGCTCATGGCAGAAGCAGGCCTGTCAGTGCAAACGTGCGGCCCAGCAGCGCTCATGCAGGTGTGGTGAGCAGGCCTGGTAGTGGGGGCAGCACAGGGCAGGCTGTAGGGGGGAGCAGCAGGCCCAGCAGTAGTGTGAAGCCTGGGAATTTGCAGGGCCCAATCATGAGTGGTGTGGCGTCAGCTCTTGCTGCAGGTGGGTGGAGTGGTTTTATGTGTTAACTTGCAAATGTGTGTTTGCGCAATTAGACAGGCACATCCTCAAGCATGTGGAGGTCGCTGTTGATCAGGCAATGTAAGATTAGAAGGTTTTCTTGTGTTTCTTGGGTTAGCATACAAACTGTCAGCATTGTCAGCATTGTTAGCTGACTTAGCATTGTTGTATGATGCAATGCTAAGTCAGCAGGCAGGTGCACTGTCATGCACACGCATATTTGCACATTACACACAAGGTTATACATTTATAAAGACGCACGCACACATGTACACACCTAGGTGGCAGTACAGCTACCTCAGAAGCCGCCAACAGGGCAGGCACGACTTCTGGCCAGCCCAACACATGGCTGCAAGAGGAGCTAGCCCACAAAATGAGTGCAGCGGCTGCACGTGTGCAAGAGCAGCGTGCACGACAGGAGGCTCTGTCTGCTGCGATTCGTGCGATGCGCGGGGGCAATGGGGACGGCAATGCACAGGTGAGAGAGAGAGAGAGAGAGAGAGAGAGAGAGAGAGAGAGTATGCATACGTGGTAAGTGAAGCAGCCGGTGGTTGTTGGGGCCTCTTTGCTTGAGTGGTATTGCTCATAGGGTGCTTGGCAGTACACTTCGCTAGTATTAGCTAATGCCGTGTGTGCCATCCGCGTAAGTGCCTAACATTGTGCCCCCACAACGTGACTTGGGTTGTAAGGTAAGCATTAACAGATTCAGCAGCGAGACGAGGCGCTTTGATTTCATTAGAAAATGGCCATTTGTCTCATTTAGGCACCAGTTATAAGAATGAGCATCAGATGTTGTGGGTCTAAGCCCTGTTCTGTCACTGATTGAGTGAGAATGAACAGGTCAAGAAGGCATCGTGATGCGTTTGAGACTCTTGAGGGTTTTTTTTTAACATTTTGCGAGCTACAGGGGAAGATAAGTGCAGCAGCTGGAGGCTGGCTAAATGTGATGAACATGGACATGACCAATGTAGCAAAATGCTGCGTGCAGGAATCTATGCTGGCAGAACTCAGGTCGGGGCTCTCACTCCGTGCAGCTGTAGAGGCTGGCCCAGGTGCTGCAGGTGTGTGTGTGTGTGCGCATGCGCGTGCACTGAGATAAACAGTGCTGTCAGCTGCTGTCAAACTGAGAGGAAAAGGGGATAAATTTTGGTTACAAGCTCCAATCCCAATTAATATAAATACTGAAGTATCCTCAATCCACCATACTAGAGCAAAGTGTTTTTATATAGTCTAATTGGCCATTTGTGCATGCACAGTCCTGCATCTGAACATGGCAACGCGCGCACTGTCACCACCCTCCACCCCTGCGCCTGCTCACTACATTGCTCCACCCCTGCGCCTGCTCACTACATTGCTCCACCCCTGCGCCCCTACACTGCTCCTCCCCTGCGCCCCTGCGCCTGCTTACTACATTGCTCCTCCAGATGCTGTGCGGTCCACACTTATGACCTCAAGCCAAGACCCGCTCAGAGGTGAGCACAGGAGACGCTCCATCCTGTCAGCCCTTCGTCAGCATGCCACTAGCATGTCTGATTCTGGCCACAGCAGCGTTCGTGCCGCTGCAGTTGCTGATCAGGATCGCAGCTTGCGCACATCCATGGCCAGACTAGAGCGGCTGACAAGCTCGACAAAAGCTGCGCTGGCAGCGCGGCTGCGGGAGGATGGGGGTGATCAGGGAATGGAAGATGTGGGCGACAGCAGCGCTGAGAGCGAGAGTGACGAAGGGGAGGTGCTGGCTGATGTGCATGATAATAAGGGTGCGAGTGTGCAGCAGAGCAAGTATCTGGAAATCATAAGGGCACGGGCGGAGGCACGACAGCAGCAGCAGAGCTCAACACCTGAGAGCAGAGAGGAAGGAGGCTGATGATTCATATTATACCAAACATCTATGATCCTGGCCCGATTATAACAATGATTAAATGCTGGATGCTGAAAAGAAACTGTTGTGCTGCTAATACTCCTGGCTTCATTTTCATTGTGTTGGGATGCATATGAAAAATGCTGAAGAAAGTGAAGCACCGCCCACAGTCACCACACCCAAGTGAGTCACAAGTGTCACAGTTACCATCATTACAAAGCAAAAGCGTCACGCCGGCAATATTGGCATTGAACATGCTGATGCTCTTGCTTGAAAGTCACTCATTACCTACTCTGACGTTGCTGACACCTCCATCAAAACAGCTGGCCCTGCTAAGGGAAATCCCTTTTATGGCATCTACTGGCTTGCAAAAGAATACAAGGTTTACAAGGGAAGGCCTTCAATCAAAGCGTGTGACTGCTAGCCTGCTCATAAAACAGTTCATGCAGAAAAAAATAGAGTTTGTTGTTGCTCTGATGCAAAAAAGTGGAAACATCCTGTGCTCTTGTCTTTGAGAATAAGGACTCATATCTCCTGCGAAGAAACACTGTATGGGGGTGTGTGCAGTGGAAAATAGCGTGCTGTTCATCATGGACATCGTCATCAGCCTCACACAAATCACAGGTAGGGGAGGAGCTGGGGTTCCATGTTGCGGTCTCAAAGCGAAGGGTGTGGACACGCAGTATGAAACGGGCAACACTGCGAATGACATCTTGTGGGAGGTCTAGGAATATGTACTTGGGAAGGCTGAACGAGTAGCCAGGGCTTTTTTTGGGGGCAGTACTGTGGCACTAGTGCACACCGTCTGGTACAAGTGAGAAGTATGCCTGAGGGGGTCAACGGAGAGGTAATGCCTGAAAATGCGCATTTTTGCATTCAGAAGGCAGCCACTCACAGCCACTTCATCCGATTGACACCAATTTAGTACCAAAATGTAGCTGGCATTGAGGGGTGCCCGAGCATGTGCCCAGTTTTATGTGGGACGCTTTGCGTCTGAAATAGAGCGACTGGAATAAGCACACTTGGTGCATGTAAACCGCCCCCTAATGTGGTGATTTCCATGGGGAAATGGCTCAAAACACCAACCACTCAGCCGTTTTCTTTCTTTTTTATTGCAGTGATGTTCTTTCCTAATAAGAATTCTGCCTATACCATTAAAATTGATGCAGTGGGTGATCTGGTATGAAGAATTTGTGCGTGGTAAACAGGGCCTGCATGCCACAGCAAATTAAGCACACACCCACCCCCTAACTGGCAAGATCCAAATTTTACACCCACATTCATATTATGTAAAATTTGGAGCTCGCCAACTGGGAGTTGTATATGCCAAAGAGCATATCAAAACTTGCTCATTTAATCCTCAGTTAGCACCCTCTGGTGCCACTGCCTGTATAGTTTAATTGCTGATGACCTTAGCTCCCAGCCCCTGCAGTAGCCTTCCCTGATACAGACACGTTTCTCCACCATTTCACAAACTTCTGTACATTGTATTGAGGGCCTGAGTGATTGGCTGCACTTCACAAGCTTGGATGACTTACATCTTAGCAGCTAAGGGCACTACCTGTATTCCTTGGTGCGAAAATTTGTATCAGACCGTTCAACGTCAAATCCAAGCAACGGGCACATGCATAATGAGCACTTGACGAACCTCTTTCAGATCTAGAACGGATGTTTGATATTTACGAAGGAAAACACACTGAGAAACCTCAAAAATCCATGAACAACATGTCAAGTATGCTCATTAGTCCACGCGGGAGAATACAAGAGCGATGAACTGTAATGTGGCTTTTTCTGATTATTGGAATCCATCAAAACAGCCGGCTTTGAGAAAAATCACTTCTACAACATCTACGCAAAGAAATATGAAAAAAATGATTCACAAAATAGCCCAACTAAAACATAACCCGTAAGGTAAAAGATTGGCGGGATTGGACCTACACTGATGGCAGCCTCCAAAAGAATGAAGTAGGGCAAGACACCGGATCAGGCGTTACCACCCTTATTTAAATGTCCCATTATGTAAACCCAAAAGGCATGGGTATAACCAACACCATCTCACGTGCAGAGCTAGCAGCTATAGCAGCTGCAGTCATACACGGCTACTCACATATAGCCACAGACAGCCTTGCATCACTGCACCAAATCAAAAAGCAGCTCTCACACCCAAATCTCCATCGCCACCACATCCAAGGAGATGTCCTTCAATCCATTGCTAAAGTAATCCGCCAATCACCATCGCCCATCCACTTCTTCAAAGTAAAGTCCCATGCCGGTATGATCCGTAATCAACCTGCCGACGCCCTTGCTAAAAAGTCAGCCACCACCTACTCCGACATCGCTGACACCTCCATCAGAATAGCTGGCACTGAGGGAAATCCCTTTTACAACATCCACTGGCTTACAAAAGGAGACATAGAAAACCAAACACAAACCCATAATCATACCCATACAACAAACATGGCCCATTCTCCTCCCCCAAAGCTTTGGTACCTACCAAACCACCGTGACGCCCTTCAAGCACACATGCATCTTCTC
>Ga0307947_1001460_pt1:0-17500 | contig 18717 bp, 16 predicted proteins | sample OrgLakmetagen232_FD_201840 | JGI IMG/M metagenome (GOLD analysis project Ga0307947, IMG submission 201840) | Saline water microbial communities from Organic Lake, Antarctica - #232 | ecosystem: Environmental > Aquatic > Non-marine Saline and Alkaline > Saline | place: Antarctica: Organic...
GGTAGCACGTCAGGAATGCTCACTTGTGGTTGCACAGCATGAAATTGAAGGTGTTCAGTCCATGACTCAGCAGAAATAGGAGAAATGTCAGACTGTTTGTTTGCAGTCATCAGCTTGTACACCTCTGAGCTGCGAGCGTCAATGAGTCCATCCATCTCATCTGCCTTCTCTTTTTTAAATTGTTTTTTCTCAGCCTAGTAATTGTTGTTGCAGCTCAGCAAAAGGTTGGCTGTGTTTTTTCTCCCATCTGATACGTCTTTTGTAATCACGGCACGTTGCGTCATACCAAGGGGCCATGGGAAGGCCCAGCTGCATTCTGCGCGACATTTGTCTTGCTTTCATACCAGTGGCATCAGCAGCAAGTGTAATGAGATGTAGGAAGTGTTTGTAGCAAGATTGATGTTCTTGATTGCAATTACAAGCCAAAAGGTAAAGACTAATTACACAGATGCTTCCCCCGCATCGTCACCGTCCTACAAAAATAAGTCTCTAAAGAAAAAACGGCACCCCCCATGACCATGACCCCACGCTCCCTCAATTCTGGAGTGAACACCCAAGAGATAAGGCCTTCGGGGCAAACTGCAACACCTTCTCCTCCAAATTCACTGGTCTCTCTTTCTGCCATCCCATATACCATGAAAAGACATGTACTCAGCAACAGACATGCTATTTACTCTGCAGCCCTTAGCACAGAGGCAATAGCTACCTTTATATTTCTTTGTTCCTAGAATGCAAGGATGACAACAAATCCCTTAGCACCACTCTGCCACACAATTCTGCGTATATACAATTCCTTGGGCTCGGTACAATCTAACCACTCCAATATGCAGTTACCCTTCTGGAACAATATACAAACGCCACTTCCCAAACACACTTGGTAGAAGCAGATTATTGTGATGACATATGGAATGCCTAAGGCAGAAATGCCTCAATGCCCACCCCCCTGAAGCAAAGTAAGAGGGTTAGAGATTAAGCCATCAGTCAAAAAGTGCGACTGCTAGACAACGTATGTAATCACTATTAACAATGTGAGGAGTGTTTCTTGTAGCACCGCAAACTTGTAGCACCTTCAAAACCCCTTAGAAAGTGGAAAAGGCACAGCATTATTTGTGACATCGCAGCACCAAGTAGAACCAGTAGAACTCAATCAAGTATCTGCCAGGACCGACCGACTGCATTGAACTCAAAGAGGGAGATTCATCATCTATGCGTTTTTGGCAAAAAAAGGACTGTCACATTGAGAATACCAAGAATAAGGAGGCACATATTACCATACATAAAGCCATGTGCGAGGAGTAGCACATGCACAATGAGAGGGCCTGAAACATCAAACATGGTCTGGTTCATCAATCTCTTGCTGCAGGCCCTGCTGCTAGGCAGATGAGCTATAAACCAGCATCCTGCCCTAAATTAGCATCCTGCCTCACCTGGCTAAGACTGTAGAATCGTGTATAAAGAGCGAAATGAAATCAGACGTAAAAGCAGATCAGCAGGCTGTTCCCGTTGTTTATCGTTCAACACCTCACACAGCAAAGCACGACCAGACCAAGGACTTTTTAAACTAAATTCAGCGTATTTTGACTCTTTGTGTCTGCCTTGGAACCAACTCACCTTGCAGCCAAGGTGTATTGATGTTTAACATTCTGCACAGGGGAAAGCACTGCTGTTTGTTATCAGCATTTTGCGCTCAGGCAAGCATCAACATGAATGAAACCTCTTGTATGTATGCACACACTACGTCCTCTGTTCAATGAGTCAACCCGTACATCAATATCATCAAGCGTATCAAGCGTTCATCACCTCAGTGTGAAGAAAATTTTTCGCGTCATTGTAGGTTCTTCAGAAGAATCTCCCCTCTCGTTGTGCTTGCAGCCTTGACTGCAGATGCAAGGAGGGCCGGCCTGGGATTGCTTACCCGATTCTTGCAGTGTGTGACTGAAAGGGCACTGCGTGTGTGAGGATGTCCTCAGTAGCATATATCCATGAAGCAAAGTAAGAAATTGATAGCATACATAACGATCCCTACCCCTCTGCTTTTAGTAATGAAGATGCTTTATGCTTTAATAAAGTAAGAAAGCTACCTAGCGACCTTTTTCATCAAACCCCACAAGGCCCCCAAGGCATAACCAGTACTCTAAACCAGCTTCACAGCTCTGACAAATTGATCTAGCACAGCTCCACCCCAAACCGGACCCGTTAAGTACAAGATTGGCGGGACTGATGGCAGTCTTAAAAATCACGAGGAAGGGCAAGACACAGGATCAGGTGTATAGCATTCTAGCTTAAACATATCCCATTACATGAACCCAAGAGGCGTAGGTATAACCAATACCATCTCACGTGCAGAGCTAGCAGCCGCAATCACTCACGGCTACTCCCATATAGCCACAGGTAGCCTAACCTCAATGCACCAAATAAAAAAGCAGTTTTCACACCCAAGCCTGCACTGCCATCACATCAAGGAAGACGTCCTCCAATCCATTGCCAAAGTAATCCACCAGTCACCATCGCCCATTCATTTCCACAAAGTCAAATCCCTTGCAGGTATTATAGGCAATGAATATGCTGACGCTCTTGCTAGAAAATCAATCACGAACTACTCTGACGTTGCGGATACCTCTATCAAAACAGCCGGCCCTAGAGAAAATCCCTTCTACAACATCTACTGGCTTGCAAAAGATTATAAAGAACACCGGATAATACAAAACCAACCAAACACAGCCCAGTGATCTAGCTCAAGGCTCTAGTACCTATCCAGTTACCATGACGCCTTTCAAGCACACATGCACCCCCCCCACAAACTAGGAAATGCCAATACCGTAGCAAACTACCATGAATACTACCAGAACCTTAGCAAAATTGGCACCGCCAACGGAGCCGCTAGCAACGATTACCCAACAGCGTCCTATGTCCCTGTTAAAACTATGTGCACCATTATGAAGTACAGAACAGGAGCCCCGTACAACCAAAAGCATGCGGTATGGTTTAGCACTCAATAAGCCTAACTTGCTCCCTCTGCCCTCAACTAGACAGTGCCCTGCATATCCTTTCTGGATGCCAACACACGCAATTAAGAAATACGATCACTGAAGGACACAACTCAGCATGCAGCATGATCATGAAAGCCATCAGCAAAACAGACTCCCTAGGATTCTGCTTTGTCTGCATGATATAGGTAGCAGCCAACAGCGAGCTATGCAAAATCTTCAGATTACCAATACAGCAGTAAAGTGGCTCTTTCCAACCCGCTTCTCAGGCAAAAATAGGTTTACCTCCAGTCCGGATGCTGTACTTGTTGTGCCCATCTTTGCAATAAAAAGCAACAAACAAGTACTGGAGAATTGACTTTGTGGAGGCGGCCGGTTGGTGCAGGTTAAGATAGGTTTGGTGCCGTGATATGCTCTTCATACATTTGGAGGCTGCGTCTAAAGCTCTCACAAGTATTTTGCAGTTCTTCTGGCTCCCATATTGGGTTCCACGGAACTTTCACCAACTCTCATTTTACAGATCTTAAGGTTTCTTTTCTTTTTCACTTAGGTAAACACAGGCTGGGCAGGCCCGTGTGACATTGGTGTTAAAAGCCTCTCACTCATTGGCATTGTAGCTGTTGGTTTTTAGTAGGCACTGTTAATGGAAGGTACGATTACAGACGTCGCATAAGTACATGTCTCTAAAGGGAGGGAGCAGATCCAGTGATTTAAGTCCTAGATGGTAGGAGCACATCTCACAGGATGCACAGGCAATGTCAGTGCGAGCTGCAGCTTGAGTGGTTTTTGGCATTAATCCAACTGCTTTGAATAGGGGTAGGACCCACCTTGCAAAAATTATAGGAGCGTAGTGCGTGTGATATCGCTCTTGTCTCTCTAGCGGGCCAGCAACTCTACCCCTTTTGTTGCAAGTGTAAAACTTCCAATCATCTATGCGGTGGACGTCCAGATCATCATGATAAAGCGTGTTTATGGCCTCAGTGGGTGTTGATGAAGGTGTTGGTGCGTTTTGAGTGGTACCTCTTTAAAGTTCTGATGGACATACTGCTGCTACTGTAGTGGGAGAAGGGGACGTATGTGGTTCTGTGCAATGGAAAAATATGTCTGCTTAAATCGCCTAGTATCTGCCGGTAAATCTGTGTGTGTGGGAGGCGGCCGTCTAATGAGGTTATTGGTAATAGGATGCCTGATTTGTTATGTGGTTATGTTGCAGGTGTTGCGTGGGTGGGCACACTCTGTTGAGGTTGAGTGTCTGCGGAATCAGGGGGCACGTCATCATGATGAGCCAATATATTGATTGGTGTGTACAGGAGGCCTGGAAAGGAGAAATTTCTTATTTTACGGTGGACAAGCAGGGTGTTTTGACTTGTATTTCTGTCTTAAAGGAGTTGTGTAATGGAGGCAGTGCTTAGCTCTTCTGTTTCTGGCTTGTTAGCGATGGCTGCAAGCCTGTTAGTCCTACAATGTGCTTTTTAAAAACTCGGGAGTACTTAATTCTAGTTGTTTCCCAGAGATGATGCAGCCCTCATTTGCTGACGTGAGATCGTGAAAGCCATAGATGCGTAGGCTCATAAGTGGTTTGATATGCAGTCAATGAGGGTGGTCATTGTGTGGGAAGTGGGGTGCGGGCGAAAGTGACTTCTGAAATAAGTTTGATCAGCTAGGGATACACAATTTCCTTTCAGAACTAGGTGTAGGTTACTGGCGTGGATGCAGGCCAGTTGGCGTGCTTGCATATGGAGGTTGAGTAGAATGAAAAAAGAAAATAACGCAGATAGTGTAAACACCACCAGCATTAATAAGGAGGTTGAGCACAGAGTGTTGGTGATGAGGCGTGTCCAAAGCTTGTAAAGAGCATTTGCAAGGCCGATCGGGCGATATGACGACACCTCAGTTTCATCTCCTTTGTTCTAATCAATAACTTTCCTTATTGGACGTTTCAAACAATCACAGCCGTGCAATTTCTTGCCTTCACCTTTCTGGCCATAACATGTGATCGCAATTACGGCAAATATCATCGGGTCACCGTGATTACGATCATGTATACAATTGTATCAGTATATACGAAAAAACCTAAATCTAATACTAGGTATATACTTCTAATCTAAAGCTGGAACCAACGATTTGCAAACTGCTACTGTGGTTGCTTTTTTGTTAGCTTCTGTCAGATTAAATCACTGTCACACATACACCAGCCGTCGGCTGCCGCGCCTCTCCTTCCTAGGGCTGGGAAGTTTGATCAACCGTTTGGCTGAGCATATGATAGATTACTGACGTCAGACAAAACAGGAATTAGTTGAAGTGCGGTTGAAGCGGGTTGATTTCAACCGCGAATAATTTTAACCTGGATAAACCGCTCCCCTCGGTTTAAATCATTTTTCCTATCGATTATGCTTCTTACGTGGTTTTTTATGTAGATTGTTTTCAAATGGCATGGAATTCAGGTCATGTGGACTCTTTGCACTTCATACCCAATCAGAAATTCTATATGTACCATATGTACAATCAGGAGGTACGGACCAACACCATCAATTAAGCTCAGGTTGCAGCCCTTGTAAACAGATATTTGCAGGTAGCAACGGACATGCCATGCTAAATCAGTGGCATGGACATGTGATGTTCCCTGGGATATATAATGTGAGCACCGGTTTTGAGGTTATCTGGTAGTTTTGCAAATTTTAGGTGGTTCTCTTGTATCAAACTTACTCTTCCTCCCAAAAACATTCGTCATCACCTCAGTGCGTTGTTTGAGCCGTTGCCTCCTAGAAGGCCTTTTCACGTCCAGAGGGGGAGACAGCGTTAAATACACCTTAATGTGGGGCTTTGGCAGGACCGGACGTCTAGCACGACCTCTTTTGCAGTAGAAGGACAGCAGCATCATGATATGGCTCATGCTTGATATGGCTGATATGGCTCATACTTGCAATCCATGCTTAAGCCGGTACCATGATTTCAAACAATACATACATCCATATCAACCATGGCAAAAAGTCCCTGGTCCACATTGATACTTCTAATGTTGGTGCGTGTGGTGGGGGTTGCCTGGTGCAGATGCCAGCCCTCTCCCCCATGGGGGACAGTGGTCAGTCATGCTTTCTGCGTTATTACCACCGGCGAAAAAATCCGGTCCCTTTCATTTCCCCTGCTTATTCCTTCTTTTTCACTCCGCTCCTACCTCTGAGTCCCGTTCTCACCCGCCTTGTGGCACCCCTTTAGCGTCTCTCCTCCCTACTCATTTTCTCTTGTTCCATTTCACTTTTGATCCGGGGGGTTGCAGAAAAGGAAAGGACATGTAGGATAGTGTCTTCAGCATGACTCTAGAGATGCCTGTTTGCAATGATTTTAGAATGCCTCTCAATATTCCAAACAGACAAGCTAATTTGTAATTAATTACAATGAATCATAACCAGTTTAATTCCAAAAACACAGCCTCGGTTGAGTAGCGGTTGAAATCAACTGCTTGGTTGAATCCAACCGTTCAACCGCAAATTTCAACTGTGTACATTTGCCGAGTAGCGGTTGAACGGTTGGATTCAACCGAGCGGTTGATTTCAACCGCTACGGTCGAAATGCGGTTGAAATGATTTTAACCACAATTTTAACCGCTTCAACCGTAAATTTCAACTGTGTACATTTGCCTGAAAGAGCTTATTGAAAACCGCAATATCAAATTCAGAAAACACCATCTTCGATAAATTGGTTTCTCCAGCTAACTGAACGAGACTAGACAACCTCAACTGAAAAGGCAACTGGCTCTGTCACACGATTCACCACTACCGCCAAATGGGCGTGACATTCTATTTTCCTAATGTAGGACGGCTTTTTCCCCAGGTCTGCCAGATCACCAGTCATGCACACATACACAACCTGCCCCTAAAGCTCGCCCGCCTGCGAAAAAAACGGCGCCTTGGCCAGGGCGCCTTGGAAGGACTCTAAGAGAGCTCTATAACCTGCATTTCATTTCAAGGGTCATTCCATTTTATCATTACTAGTACGAGCGCGGCAGCTCCATTCACACTTCTCATTTTTACGGTGTCGTAACTCCATCACAGAACACAGCATGAGCAGCTCTGTGATCAATAGTTAACAATCATCTTGAACCCTAGCAGTTTTATGCGTGCAAGCTTGGTATTAATTTTGGAAGAAGGGGACACGTCTTTCATGTGCAAACTATACCCTGCAGACCAAAAGGAGTTTTCAAGTTTATAGCTAGCGGGCACATGATTACAATTTGATTGTGCCTTATAATTTACGGGCGTCAAGAACGAGGAATGTCTCTGACAGGGCCTTTTTTGTCTACTGATAAAGGACTCCTACGGTACTCGGTACCAAAGCAATTTCTTATGACTGGTTTTGCTCTGCCTAAACCTTGCTGTTCCTTCTTCTTTGCTCTTTCTTCTTGCAACCTCGTCATTACCTTGCTGAAGCGCGGCAAGCATGCGGGCCCCCAGGTCTGTCTCAATATCAGCAGGCGTGAAGAACAAGGGTGTTGCAATGGATAACAGCACCAGGGAGGTGGCAGCTCGAGCCAGCACTGCATTGATTTTAGGGAGGGTCCTTAGGCCTGTAGGGTCCGCTAGCTCCCGCCACCAGCGCTTGGCCTTTAGCTCTGCAATGACTAGCGGCGCCTGCAGTTCACGCAGGATGGAAACCATATGTAGCATGGCAAACAAAGCCAGTCAGAAAGGCAACACACACATATACATACACAGGCAGAGACACATGCACACAAAAACACTGTGTTGTCCCGTTTTTCCTGCACCATGGGCCATGGGGAACGGGGGATACGGGGAAGTACTCTACTACGTGCAGAGAGGATTCTTATGAGTTCAGTGTGAAACACCTGAAATCAGGTTCTTGAAGTGTAGCATAAAGTGAGATGTTCTCACTTTCTGGTTTTCTCCGGTTTTTGCTTCCCTTCTCCATTCTTTTTATTCCTTGGAGAACACAACTCTCTCTTTAGCATACTTCTATTCTAGGTCGCTTCCTGCAAGGCGCTATGCGCCCCAATAACTCTCGACTCACAGCCCAGTGGGCCCTTGTCTCATGGCTTTTCTCACTCCTGACGCTTGAGACTCTTGACTCTGTCGCAATGTTCGCTGGTGGGCTCGCTGCAGCCCTGATTGAGGAGGCTGCAACCTGGCTTGTTCACGGCGGGGCACTCACTTTTGTTCTTGCCGCTGACACTTACTTCCTCCTCTCCCGCACCTTTGTCCACACCACGCTGACCTTTTCATCGACCCTGTTGAGTATCATGAGAACGCACGTCGTATCTCTGGCTTGGGGACTCGTTGTCGGGGCAGCCGTCATTGATTCTGGGCCTACGTTTGACACGCGCCTTCTTGCGCCTGACTTTTGGGACCCTACTACCTTATGACAATTTTGGTCAGATTTTGTGATGAGCCCCACGTACTTTTTTGCTTCGGTGATGCTAATTATTTCTGGGCTAATCTTCTTAACGAAGACGACTCCTACGACTTGCTGGTCGATGAGAATTCTTTGACGCTTTCCCCTCTATCACTGCTGCGGCAATCAATTTTGTTCATGTCAGGGAGGAGTTGTGGTCGGGGTGGTCGTGGTCGTGGTCGTGGTGGTGTACAACCTGGTAGCAATGTTGTTGCTGATATCGACGTTTTCCCCCTCCTCCACCTTCCAGACCTAGGACTAGGAACCATGGTGGAGGTGATGGATATATGCACGAAGTTGATATTGCTCCTGATGGGGAGAATGGCAATGAGTATGCCCTGCTGCCCAAAGAAACAAAGAAGCTCATAAGAAGAAACGGTCCAAGAAGTCCAAGAAGCGCAGCACGAACCGCAAACGCAAGCATTCCTCTTCTGATTCCGAGTTTGACTCGTCATCTTCGTCGTCTTTTCCTTCCTCTTCTTCTTCTTCTTCTGACTCTGATACCGACTCCGACTCTGCCTATCACCGCAAGAATAAGAGCAAGAAGAAGTTCAAAGTGAAGCTGGCTTCGAAACATATTCCAAACCTCAACGACAAGCGTCCAGCAAAAGAGAGGCATGACGTCCAGAAAGCGGGTGCACCACACAGGACTGCCAAGAATGTGGTGGCAGAGATCCAAGGTGTGTTGAGGGTGCTTGAGAAGCAACCTAATCATCTCTTTTTTGGAGCGACATACGGTTGGGACAAACTCGACAACGCACTAAACCACAGTCACCTGCCATCTAGTACACAGAAATCCGCTAAAAAGTTGGGCATGAAGGCTGGTGATGTCAGTAAAGCACCTGTTCCCTTTCTTCCCAAACGCCGCCCACCTTTTACCACTCAGACTTTAAACCACTCCATGCCTCAACAACACTATAATGCACCACTCCATCCGGCCCCTACTTATCAGCAATCATATCCTATGCCGCCCCCCGCTCCACCCCCTTATGTTCATGGTCATGCGGGAGGGAATCGTAGCGGCCCACCTTACACGTCTGGTGCACAAACACGGCCACAACCAATCTGCTGCAAACGGTTTCCGTAGGCCAGGGTACAACGGCTACAACATTTTAACGGCACTCCACGCTGATTCGGGGAACTTTGGACACACGTAACTTTTAATCAGTTCCATTCTTACAAACCTTTATTCTTGAGGCAAATTCTTTTCTGGTACCACTACGCACCCGGCAATTTAATCTCTTTATTAGGTACTTTTTCCAGGCCAGGCCTGAAGGGTGCCAGGCACCGTGGAGGCCCAGGGCCTGCCCCACATGTTCACAACTGACCCAGGCCAGGCCTGAAATTGCATAAATAATTCCCTTTATCCCTGATCTCATCCAGGCCAGGCCTGAACCCACGCATTAATTACCTTGATCCTTGAACTGATTCAGGCCAGGCCTGCAAGGTGCCAGGCACCACTGAGGCCCAGGGCCTACCACTTTGACCTAGATATTATTTATTATTCTTGATTTTCTTGCCCCCAAAAACGTTTGTGTAACCTTCCCATATTTCAGGGCCCGGGCTTCCTTTTCACTTTCCTTTGATGCAGGCCCAGCAAAGCCGGCAGTTCCGTCTTCAGATGAGCTGAAGCGGCATCGTTCTTGGTGGTTGAAAAATTGTTCAGACAAGTGGGTACTTCAGTGAGTGCAGCATGGCTTCCCCTTATTTTGGTCCTTTCTCCCAAGCCCAGCACCACCTTTTTTCCAACAAGATAACAAAGAGGCACTGGCCTGCAGCGATTTTGTCACATCTTCCATTTTTGACCTTCTCTGCGCAAATGCTATTGTGAAGTGGCATGCCCAGCCTAAATGTGTGTCCCCCTTGAACATTGTTACCAGATCAAATGGCAAACAACGTTTGATCTTGGACCTTAGACACGTGAATCAATTTCTGATGGTACCTTCTTTTCACGTGGACTCTCTCAATCTACTGACTGACCTGGCAGACCTGGATGACCTCATGTTTTCTCTTGACCTTGCCAGCGGTTACCACCAGGTGGATATGGATCCCAGATATTACAGTACCTTGGGTTCAATGGGAGGGTGAATTCTATGTTTTCATAGTCCTTCCTTTCGGTCTTGCTTCTGCCATCTGGTGCTTCACAAAAATTATGAGAACCATCTCTTTATACCTGCGCTTTCGGGGGGTCCGGCTATAAACTACTTGGATGACTTCCTTTTCCTGGTCTCTGATTCCCGGCCTACAGCACACAGACAAATGGTTTTGAACACTTTCAAATCAGCTGGCCTGGCAATCAATGAGTCCAAGTCTCATCTGCAATTTACACGCCTCCTGACCCACCTCGGTTTTGTCATTGACTTGGATTCTGGTTCCTTTGAAGTGCCGCTAGAGAGATGGGAGAGTTTGCAACAGCTGATCACAGTAGCATTGTCAAGACAGAAGGTGATAGCGCACCTGCTTTTGCGAATTGCTGGCCACCTTAGCAGCATGATTCTGGCAATTGGCCCTATTGATCTCATCAAATTAAGGCAATGCCACTCTTACCTGCAGCAGTACAGCTTGGAATTCTACGTTGCTCTCTGACGGCTTGCGAGACAAACTCACCTACTGGTCCCACTTGTCTCGTACGCATTTCCGCGAAAAAATTTGGCCTTCCCCCTTTTACCTCTGACATTTCCATATGGTGTGATGCTGGAGCAGCAAGTTGGGGTGCCACGATGGAGAATCAAAATTTGCAGGCACAAGGTTTCTTCCCCCCCAAGTTGTGGCATGGCACATCCAGTAGCACACTGAGAGAAATGTGGGGACTTCTTCACAGTCTTGAATCCTTTTTGGACATCAGTAGGCACAAGTCCTTTCAGATCTTCACTGACACCCCAACGTGGTCAGAGTTATGGGCCAGGGCAGTACAGACTTGCGCTTGAATGACATTGTACTCAGAAATATCTCACTCACAATGAAACACGACATTTCCCTGCTTCCCGCATGAGTCCCACGTGATCAGAACAAGATTGCCAATGGCCTTACTCACCTTGAAGACTCTTGTGACTGCACTCTGAATGCTGACGTCTTCCAAAAAATTGTTGCACAGTGGGGCCTACCTACCATTGACCGTTATGCAAGCCACTCCAATCATTTACTTGACAGGTTCAACTCTATGTTGCGGTGCCCAGGTTCAGTCGGTATCAATGCGCTTGCTCAAAGAGACTGGTCAGAACAGTTCAACTGGTGCTTCCCACCTTTCAACTTGATTCCATCGGTCATATCCATCATCCGGCAATTCAATGCAGCCTCTATCCTTGTCATACCTCTCTGGCCATCTAGCCCTTGGTGGCCTCTACTGTCTAAAGGACAGCACTTCTTTCCTTTTGTACACGGTTGTCGCGTGCTACCACGCTTAGAGAATCTGCTGACTCCAGACCCAGGCACAGCCTCAGCCCCGCGTGCATTCACGCGCTGGACCTTTCTGGCCGTCTTGTGCTTCTCCTCTAAACCCCCTCCTCAACCAATCCCAATCCCCTCTTATGCTTGCAGGACACAGGTGCACCCTTGAGTCCGATATTTCAAAATTTTTGCTTGGTAAATGCCCTAAACCTGCCTTGAAAGCTGAATACACGTACACTTTGAGCTGCATTTCTCAGTCACGTTGCCAGAAAACGTTGCTCAGATACGGCGCTCACTGGATCAGTTTCAGAAGTTGGTGTCAACAAAACAAGCTTTCTTTCTTGCCAGCTGATCCAATGCACGTTGCTATGTTCTGTCGAATTCTCTGCGTTTTGCTCTCAGCCGGGGTTTGACCTACTCTACTATCAAAGCAGCAAGCGCAGCCAACTTTACCGCGCATAACATGGCTGGTTTAGATGATGTGACCAGCCACTCCTTTGTTCAAGCGGTTAGATCCTGCGCACAGAGGTCACTTTCCTCTGGAGGCCAATTCAGAAAAGCTCCCTTGTCTCTTGACCTCTGTACAATAACAGTCTCTTTCCTGCTTCCAATCCCCGGTACGAAAGTGGCTCCTTTTCTGTAGTTGATGTGGGGGGTGGTTTTCACTGCCTGCATAGTTTTTCCTAATGTTATTGTATATTTACCCTCTTCAAGGGCTCTGGCGCAAAGAAAGAGCAATACATGTAGAAAGCCACTCCCTAACCGATGAAAGAAGAGTCACTACCAGAAAGAAGAAAGGATCCGAGAGGTAGATCACTTATGGAGATCAGGAGGTAAGCTGGACTTACAGCGGCCCCCCTGACGAAAGCTGCTGACAGTTCAGGGCCCAAGTGGAGACGATTCCAGTTTAGTTTGGGAGACGTGCCCGGTTTAATTTGGAAGACGTGCCCAATTTAGTTTGGGTATGCCACTTGCATAATACTGTAGTTTGCATAATACCATAGTTTGGGTTTGCTAAATAAAGTAGCAGTCTAGGGAGCTAGACTTAAGTGGCACCCTATAGCAAGGCCAGAATCAGCTTTCTGTTTTTACCTCTTGCTTAGTATGTAGGGTTGGCCACAACCGTACATGTACACCGAATGTGACCGTATATTTGGTGATTTCCTTGCCAAGAACACCGTATAAACACCGTATATATATAGGGTTGGCCAGAACCATATATATACGGTGTATATACGGTACTTGTGGCAGGGAAATCACCAAATATACGGTCATATACGGTGTATATATACGGTTCTGGCCAACCCTATATATATATAAATATATATATATATATATATGTGGTCCTGGCCAACCCTATTTGGCTCCAAGGCTCAAAGCCTGACGCGTCGAACGAGTTTTAATCATCCTGGTTTGACCTCTGCGCTCCAACTATCTTCAGAGCTACTCAGTTCAGGTAGTAACGGACCAGTGATAGTTGCGGGTGAGCTGACAAGCTGTAGCGTGCCGCGTGCCAGATGGCTCAAATCAGGCCTAAGGCAATTAACAAAAGCTCAAGATCACGACACCCTCATTAAGCATCCGGGGGTGTGAGATTGCAAGGGGAGGAAGGAAAACATCCAGCATGATTGGATCAAAGGTAGATCAGCTGTTCTGATGACGCAGAGACAGGAGCGACCCCTCGGTACACTCAGCATGATGTAGGTACACTTTTTTGGATGGAGGGCTCAGCCACAAGGGATGTGAACCCAAGCACTTCCCTTCACCCTTTTCAGACGAATTGAGCCCAGGCATGCAGTGTGGCTGGTTGCTTACAGTGTGGCAGTGTGGCTGGTTGCTTACAGTGTGGCAGTGTGGCTGGTTGCTTACAGTGTGGTTGGTTGCTTACCTGGACAGAGAAAAATGTGAGCCACTTCCATCTCCATGGCCCATGTAAGTCGTCCTGAAGACAGCATGAATAATGACATGATTACAGTTTGTAAGCAAATGAATGATGTAGCACCAGACAAGTGAGCACCTTGAAACACACTAAGCAAAAGGGTTATCTCAAGATGGCAGAATAACCCCCTCGCAATAAGCATTTGCACACAAGCATTCACACTTTAACACACACACACACACACATTCATACACACACAAACACTCACGATTCACAACACGTCATTCACACACGGAAATATTCACACACACACCTGCACATACTTGCATAAAAACGTAAGCATTCACGCACATACACACCCACGCACCTGGAGCATGCAAATGATAATTTCATGCGCAACCCCACTGACAAAAAACGTCAACAGGAGCCCCCACATGCGTCGTAGCTCACGCGAGCGCCTGTGGTGAGATACGTGTGTGTGGTGAGATACGTGTCTGTGGTGAGATACGTGTGTGTGGTGAGATACGTGTGTGTGGTGAGATACGTGTGTGTGGTGAGATACGTGTGTTTGGTGAGATACGTGTGTGTGGTGAGATACGTGTGTGTGTGGTGAGATACGTGTGTGTGGTGAGATACGTGTGTGTGGTGAGATACGTGTCTGTGGTGAGATACGTGTCTGTGGTGAGATACGCGTGGTGTAAAGATTTACAACTTTCCACCCAAGTTCTTGCACATGTAAGGTTTAGGCTATCGATTAGGTACACAGATCGGTAGCGGAGTGTTACGTTTGTTTGCTTGCAATTAAAGTCACACACGTCCCACGTAACACAGCTGTGAAAAAACTGCTTGTCACATCTGCTGAGCCCACAGTTATGACTAGGCATGGGTAACTAGGGTGTATGATTTTGCCAGCGAGGCTCGACGAGCCTCGCTGATATAGGCCCCAGTTGATGCACTACGGTCAGAAAATAACATGAAAAAGCGACATCGCCTCACTGCCCTCCCTTTTTAGAAGCTTGTGTTCCTTTAGGTGTCAGCTAGCTAGACGTAGACAGCCAAGTGCCAAAGATACGGAAGGGGGTATGGAGCAAGCATTGCGCAAGGTTGAGCGCCAAACTACCTCTTCCTCGTCGTGCCAGCCTTGACTGCCTACAGAAACGCATAGAGCAGGCCGGCTGGTCGCAAGGTGCTGCCCTCTGCAGTTGTGCAGCCCACCCAATTTGTATTGCAACCAGACGCACACCCTGCTGGCAATTCACGGCAAAGCAGTGCATCCCAGGATCCTGATTTGAACAGGGGCCTTGACTTGCCTTGCCACTTGATGCGCTTTCTGCTGATGGTGGTCATTATGGTGATGCGGGTGGTGGTGGTCAGCTCCTGCTGGGGCAGCGGGGTGTAGGCTCTGACTGTCTTCTTGCTTCACCAACCGGCCTGTAAATGGCACAAGCAGTTGCAGGTTGCATAGAGCGGTGTGTGTGATCCAGATGTGTGAGACAAGTGTGTGAGGCAGACGTGTGAGACCTGAAGCCATATGACTACAGGCTTCATGTCTACAAGTTCCAAGGACTCACATAATTTGGGCCTACAAAACTAACTCACCAGCTGCGACAAGTGTGTGAGGCAGATGTGTGAGACAAGTGTGTTCCTCAGACTACCTTGCTACAAAGTAAATCCGCAAGTCAAAACGATTAATTTACAGATGCAGTTTTTTGTAGCTGAATTAATCTTTGTAAGAATGATCCATGCCTGTTGCAGTGACAGCTTCCCGCACGCACGCAATCTTACACACCTGAGTTAGTGTTTAGTGTGGTTAATATTACCTCACCACCAGTTCTTATGTACTTGAGCTATATTGCATTGGTATTCTGCAACGCCTGCTGTTTTTACACATACACTTCTATGTAATCTCTCTCTCTCTCTCTCTCACACACACACACACACACACACACACACACACACACACATCACACACACAAGTACACCCACGCACAAATACATTCCAATACTCACACAAATGCACTCACACACCTTCCATGATTGGATCATGGATGACTGTTCGTAGAACACTGCTCGTGGTTATGTTCCAGCGTCGGCCCCAAAAGTCAGCCAAGCTGGTGGAAAGCCTGAGCACACACACGTTTTATAATGCTTGCTTTTATAATGCTTAGCACACAAACGTTTTATAATGTGAAAAGCCTGAGCACACAAACGTTTTATAATGCTTGAATTATGTCTATGGAGCAAGACATAGTACAGGAGCACGTGAGCACGCACAAACACGAGTGCCATAGAGGAACACTAGAAAAAAAATGTATCTAACACGATAGCCATGTGCGCTAAACAGCAGCAAAAATACATTAACGCATGACAGCCATAAATTAAAAAAGCGCGCACCATGGTCGATCAAAAGTGGGGACGATCTTCAGACCTAACAAAGAGCACACAAAAGATGCTGGCAAGTCCATGATGATGCCCAGAAAGCCCACCATTCCAAACGCTGAGAAGTATGTGTGTGTGTGTGTGTGTGTATTTGTGTGTGTGTGTGTGTGTGAAATAGTGTGTGAGTCAGTGATTTAGTGAGTTAGGAATTGTAATAATGATGAGCCGATGCAGGAGTATTTAACAAAGAGAGGGAGGCATTGCAACTGTCTCGCTGCGTGTACTTGTGTACGATTTATGACCCAACACTCTGCCTTCCCAAGGGTCACAGCTCGAACTAGCAGCTTCTTTGCATGGAGCAGAATGGACTAGGTATTAAAAACACGCAGGGTGGGGACTGTAGGGGAGTCTTAGCAGAGCTAGATTCACTAGGATGGCCAGAAGGTAGTCATGTGTGTGGCTTGTCCTCCGTGTTGCATGACGAGTGTTTTATCTATGCCTTGCAAATGAGCACGAGGGGAAGTTGGACTGCAGGTAAACAAGCTTGCCATCCAAGTTTTGCCCATGGGCTAGCTCAAACACACACACACACTTGCCATCCAAGTTTTGCCCATGGGCTAGCTCACACACACACATACACACACACACACACACACACACACACACACACACACACAAAGGACTTGTATTGCTGCAATGCCTTGACCTGTGCAATCATGGTGATAGCCCTAGACTCGAGCTTGCTTGAAGAAGGACACTTCCTAGCTGCGCAAAAGGCTGAAGATACTTGCAGCACTGTACATGGACAAGGAGTTTGGTGCCTCACTGTCCTGACAGAGAGCAGGGCTAGAAGCTCTTTTAAACATTGTTGCGTATGCATGCACAACTTTTCGTACCATTTTGGGCCCAAAACTTTCAGCATTGAAGAGCGCCACACAGGTGTGCATGCACACCAGAAGCCTGCACGCACACAGAAGCCTATGCACGCACACAGAAACATACCAGGTGCGTACTCTGTTGAGGTATGCATGAGGGAGGGTAAGCTCACCTAAAACATAGTTGCGTATTATGGCCGGGAGCTGCAGGTCCAAAGCGAAGAAAATGACCACAGCAAGAAGCACTGCATTTTTGAGGGTGGTTATGTGTGTTTCTGTTTGTAAAAAAACAAGTTTGCAGGTTCCTGGATACAGTTTCTTTTTTGTGCAATCCTCTCTTGTGTCTAAATTCACAATCGAGCTCGATCTACATCGATGCACCCACCGCAACCCTCTCTTGCTCCTTGATATCATAAGTTGTCCTGGTTTTCACGCAAGGCTTTGACTAACGGACATTTTTTGAAGAGAGCCATCAGAGCAACAACGCAAAGCAAAATACTATATGCAAATGGAACCCATGTCGAACTACTGATCCGCAAGCTAGGTCTGTGTCACCTTCCCTGCTTTGGTGTGACGTTCAAACATTT
>Ga0307947_1001462_pt1:0-2500 | contig 18712 bp, 17 predicted proteins | sample OrgLakmetagen232_FD_201840 | JGI IMG/M metagenome (GOLD analysis project Ga0307947, IMG submission 201840) | Saline water microbial communities from Organic Lake, Antarctica - #232 | ecosystem: Environmental > Aquatic > Non-marine Saline and Alkaline > Saline | place: Antarctica: Organic...
AGGGGGAGAGACAGAGGAGGGGAGAGAGAGAGAGAGAGAGAGAGAGAGAGAGAGAGAGATGTCTGCGTGGACACATACCTATGTGCACGCACGCACACACAACGTCTTTGCCCCTAAACCAGCTGTCATCAGCTACTTCACCTGGTGCACATAAACACGCACACAACCACACAAACACTCACACATGCCTGTGCCTGTGGTGACGTAGCTGGAGTCAACGGAGAAGCCTCCCCAGATATGGCCCTTGCCCTCCTCGATGCTCTCCATGCCAGCCCGGCCCCTTTGTGCTCAAAGTAAACATTTTCATGTTACAAGATACGCAACTTGCTCACGTCACAAGGTATGCATGTGACAAATTATGTACCTCACAAATGGTGCATGCTACACACGTTGCATCGTGCTGCTCACAAGGTATGCATGATACTAGCTACAAGGCACACTGGACAAGGCCGTGAAATGTAACGTTGCCCTCCTCAGCGCCCTTCATGCCAGCCCCCCCCTGTGTGCCTGATGCGTGTACACAAGTTCACGCTACACATGCGAAGGCACAGACAAACACGTAACCCAATCCAGGGGAGGAGCATGCATATTAATCAGCAATGCAATATGTTAATCAGAACATTGAAGTCGACACTTGCACGCAGACACGAGCAAACGCGCCCAACCACTCCAGCTCCCCTCCCCCCTACCCAAAATGCACATACAAACATGCACACACGCACATGCATGCACATGCAAACATTGCTAATAGCTACTACCCACATACCTGAAGGCATACTTGGTCCCTGGCTCTAAGTCTGGCACGGTAAAGGTCGTGGGGGAGGGCTCTTGGCTTGAAGAGAACATGGAGGTCCACTGGCCCACTTTGTTGCCCTCAGCCTTCCTCGACTGCAGCTCGAACAGCACCTGGGTTGGGAGGGTGAAAAATAGGGAGCCGCAAGTAATGGTAAAAATGTCCAGGCCATGGTAGCAGCAGCCAAAGAGAAAGAGGAGCTGCCTTACAGCTGTCAGCTAGGAAGACACAGAGCACACTTAAAACCCACACACCCACATACATACACACAGCGTTTTGCATTACAAATGTTCCTAAGCTATACACAAACACACACGCACACACAGCAGCAGCCCACACTTTAATACACAAACACAAACACACACACGTGCAAGCACCGATCATATCCACAAACTTTGCCCATGCACACTCTTGCAGGCACGCATGCACACGTACGTACAAACACAAGTACACGCATACGCACAACGCACACACGCACCTTGCCCAGCAGCATGATCCCTTCTGCCTCTGCCTCGCCCTTACGGTCCACCGTAAGTGTAATAGAGGAGTTGGTACGAGATAGCAAGACAGGTCGAGGTCTGCATATGTTGCACGGAATAAATGAGCTAGTGTCTCCACTGTGAGTGCATACTGATGCGCATGCGTGAGAAAGCGAGACTGATTATGTTGCACTACAGGTTTGAGCTCTTACCTTTTTATGACGAGAGAAAAAAAGGGTTGAGCATGAACTATTACAACCTTGGTCATGGTGTGGGGGAGGAGCTTGTGTCAGGAGTAGCAGGAGGTGAGGCTAGCACAAGGCACGATCAACATCCACCGCACTAAGCACGCTTAAGTGGAACAGGCACCATCAGCTTCAGGACCAGATCTGTGCCTACATGTCAATATACGAGAATCATTTTCTCATAAACACAAGCACTAATTCAACCCCACAGCCAAAGCACTCACACTTAGTGCCGCGCAACCCGGCCGAGCTCAGTGCAGCCTTTCTCCCCAAACACACATACAGCCAGAGCACTCACAGCTGGTGCTGCCTGACGAAACGGAGCAGCAAAGGGTTGTCCACGGGAGGCCCAGGAGGAGGAGGGGGGGGGGTGTCCTTAGCGTAGGCATAGCTGCCTCCAGAGCGGCCTCTCCCAACGCCGCAGGGAGGCAGGTCCTCAAACTCGTCGTCTGTTGTCCACTCGTCACTCTCTGTGTACTCATCCGCATCGGTGTAATCATCGTCATCGTCATCATCATACAGGTCTGCGCAGTGGACAGCATGCCGCGCGGCGCGCGCAGAGGAACGTGAGAGCAAAGCTTGGCGCGTGTGCGCACACACTCACACACGCACACCTGAACGTGTGTCTGCTTGAATGCTGGTCAGAGTACGCCATTCGATGGGCACGCTTTGACAAGCATTCAAAGAGCAATTGCACAGATGGCAATGGCCCCCAGCCGCTGGCGTCTGCAAGCCAGCCCACAGATTTTACCTAAATATGCATGCACACCGCATGCAAGCCCTGACATGCGTACTACAGCTATGATTTAATTCCCCTGAACTAGCAGGATAGCAAATGGGAGGACACCAACGGAAATCAAAGGGCAGACAGGGGCTGAGCACAGGAGATTATATCCAGTATAAAGCTCCCGTCCTCTCTACAACAACTCAACACGCACGCACGCACATATGCACGCGCACACACATACACACGCATGAACACA
>Ga0307947_1001462_pt1:7500-18712 | contig 18712 bp, 17 predicted proteins | sample OrgLakmetagen232_FD_201840 | JGI IMG/M metagenome (GOLD analysis project Ga0307947, IMG submission 201840) | Saline water microbial communities from Organic Lake, Antarctica - #232 | ecosystem: Environmental > Aquatic > Non-marine Saline and Alkaline > Saline | place: Antarctica...
AACTTTTGCCCCCTCAAGTTACCTACTTCCTATGCATTTTCTGACTGATTCTGAACGCATTCTTCTGATTGTTAATGCGTTCTTCTGATCCCCTTCATTAAATGAACTTCCCTAACTGTACTTTGTGTTCAGGGTGGCAACATTGCAAGGGGCTTTGCAGCTACCAAACAAAGGGAGCAAAGTAGCTTCTGGTCGTGAAAATTAGCTTGTGGCTGCCTGCCCCTCCACTTCGCAAATTGAGTAACTATGAATGTTGGAACTCTTACATGAAACTGTGATGTGGAGTATTGTGGGTATGCAATTCTTTGTTTAATTTATTTCATTTCATTCCTGCGACAGTGTTTGTATCTCAATGCTTCTTTGACCAGTCGCAAACAGTGACTTCAGAGTCTCTACTGCTACAGCTCATTGTTATTTATGCCCCGACACAATTTTTGTGCACCTGATGCCTATATAGGGGAAGGAGCAATAAACAAGCCCTACAAGGCCCTGTTCATACTTCCCTTGGCTCAATATATTGAGTGTGCCCATATTTTTCTTTGTGACGTACTTTTTTCTTTTCGGAAAGTATTATCAGCGCAATGGCCCTTTGTTTCAATTTTTTTAGCTTCCTTAACACTAAATGCTTAATGTCATTTGCCATCTGTTAAATTAAGGAGCTACGGCCTTGTAATCTGCACGAATTTGGTAACCAACCCAGCTGCAATCTCTGTCACGCCCGACTGTTGCCAGCGACAACAAGCAGTCAGTTGGTTGACAGCTGAGAGTTTCTGTATTTCTTGTTCAATAAGCTGGATGTGCCAATCTGATTGATAGCTTGATTTGTGCGGGCTGACCGTCTTGTTGCAAATTGAAATGATACATTGACTTATCAGGTTCTGCACGCACTCCAATATTTCCCTGTGTCTCAGCTATTCTCAAATGCCATACGATCTCGCGAGTTTATCCATCTGAAACAGTTCAAGCTCGCCTTGCGCAAACATATCATCGGGAGCTGGAGAGAGCTTGACAGTTTGACACCACATCATACTCACTATTCCAGAAGAGTTATGAGTACTTATCACACACATTTTGGTGTACCTTAATGTACCTTGGAGGATTGCTCCTGGCTGGTGGGGTGACATAAAAAGAGATCACAAGCCTGTGTCTTACCTATCTACCCTCGTTTGGATAATTCCAACTATTTCAGCCGTGCACTTTCTAGCCTTCGCCTTTCTGGCCACAACTTTCTGGTCCAAAGAATGCGTCATAACAGGAATAAAAGGCCTTATGAGCTCAGGATCTGTGACAAATGTGACTGGCACTTTGTTTAGGAGGAGGAACGCATATTGCTGGACTGTCCGCTTATCTTTGCGCTAGGTTTTGCACACAGCACCGCCAGCTGGTCTTCCCACCTCAACATGAAGATAGCCCAACTCGTTTGAGGACATTTTTGAACCACCAGCCAGATATATAGTATGGTGTGGCCTCTTTTTTGGCTGAGTACCTAGCCCTTTCCCCTAGATCTTTTCTAATCTCTTTTTGCTTTTGTTACAGGCTTTTTCCAAACAAGCGTCTGTTCAGATGCCCTTCAGAGGCATATGTAGCGATGTAACCTTACTTCGATAGCTTGTTGTGCCTTCTGACCAAGAAAGGGCTTCAAGAAGTTCCATGGTGGAAAAAACATCCAGCAGAGGAATAATTAGTTGCATTATTATGTCCTATACTTTGCAGTTTAACCTGACCCTTCGTAACAAGCTAATAAAAGGCTCTGCTGGTGTGAAAGATAACACAGCCAGGGTAATGAGAGAGGAGAGAATGATGCCTAGTATGCCTACTAAGGTAAGGTAAGGTTACATCGCTACATATGCCTCAAAGGGCATCTCAGCGGAAGTTTGGCAAAAGCCTGAAACCACACCTGGTTAAACAAAAGAAACAGGAGCTAGATGAAAAAATACAGAAGTATGTAGAAAAGAAAGTGTATAGAGAAAGAGAACGCTAGTTTTGAGGAAGCGCGAAGAGAAGGCATCAGTGTTAACCTGAAAGACTGCAAGTCATGGCCCCCATCCCCGGAGCTTTTGATAACCATGCTCATTTTAGGTGTTTGTTACTGCCTGCATTTCCACAATTTTCTAAGAGCCTGTTAAAAAAAATCCCTGACAGTAACGTGTCAATTCTGGGTCTCCGGCCCAAAATGCCCTCCCTTCCCAAACCCCCCTTCCTGACCTCCCCACACTTAAAAAAAGGGTGTCAATCTGTTCAGAAAGTAGTAAGCAGCCATCTGCCTGCACAGTTCTCTTGCCTGAAGAGCTAAGGGCAAAAACTTATATGCGCACACTCTTGTATTGGCCACCTGTTTATTTAGTGCACAAATCCAGCAGAAACCTTTGCCAAAACATTTTTTTACGTCATTTGTGCAACTTCTGTGAAATGCAACAAATAAAACTGCAAATTTGGAATTAATTGCTGGTAATTTGCCTGAACACACCCCCGCGACCTACTTGGGGGCATTCCATGCATTTCTGTTACCAGGCACCCAGACCCCGCCCTTCAATCAAATCACCCAACAAGGATGCCAATCAAACGGGCTCAGCTGAGGAACCCAAAAATATATTCAATATTTCGTGAAATGTCCCAGTAATATTCTGGAGCACCACCCCACTTGACCCCCTCAGAATCGACTAATTTATATACCAAGTGGTAGATTTCGACGTCAAAATTCCGAATATATAACTTATATTTAATTTGACACGCTATCCAAAAAGTTATGATACTTACAGGCTCCTGGCTCGCTCAGTGGTAAGAAGACACGCGTCCATGAGTGTTTTTGTTCCGTAAATATAGGGACATATAACTCAACAATGTGTAGGCTTACTGATCTGATGCAGCTTTGTGCAAGTCAAGGTGCAGGCTTCCCTTGCCTGACCTAAATATTCCAGTGCAGGCAGTAGGGATATCTCATACTTGGTCTTATCATTTCATAATGTTCCAAGAAAACCAGACGTGTCCAATGCCACTTGTAGCCACGCACGCGTGGCTCTACTACACAGCAGCAGCCAAGGAATAACAGCAATATAGGCAGACCCGCTGAACAGCTTCTTATGGGGGGCGGCAAGCGTAGCTCCAATTGGCCACAGAAATCCTGGTGGCAGCTCTGCCACTGGCCATTGCCACCACAGTAAGCCTGCTCCTACTAGCAAGACAGCCTGCAGAGTGGATTGAATGAAGGCTGACTGCTGCACTGTACAGCCCTTCAGTGCAGACATCCAATGGGCATCTTGGAGCGCTTGTAAAAAAAATTATGATAAACAAGCAAGAAGCGTTTGCTTCTTTTCACACATGAACAAAGCCACACATCAGGTGTTGGCCTTTGGAGTGCAGGCACCATCTGCTATCAGGATACCATACTTTATTTTCCAATATACCTACATTATTCCATTCTACAAGGAGTGGCGGCACCATCTGCAGTGCTCACACAATAGCACCTCTCAAGGACCTGGGTCTTAATTCTTAGAGAGTCAAGCGACCTGCTTCCAAGCTCCATTAGTCTTTTGTTACTTATGCAGCTGAACTTGTCCATACCAGGCGCACATTCTCCAGTACTATTATCAACTCTCATCAAGAGCCTGTTTCAGGTCAAGTATGCAACCTCCTGATTGTCATTGATCTTATTTCCTATTTCCTTTCCTCTATGGTGGAAGATTTTTACGGCACCCAATACGAAAGTGACTCCTTTTCCTTATTTAATGTATGAAGTGGTCTTCATATCCCGCGTACGTTTTCTTTTTCCCCCTACATTATAAAGCTGGGCATCACCCTGCATGAAGGGCTTCAATAAGCTGCACTGCCATGTTGAGAGATTGTGCAGATGAGAAAAAGTAACCATTGAGTTGAGATTGCAAACAAGGCCTCACCCCACCCTTCAAATACAGAGCAACCAAAGCAACACCACAGATTATATAGTACACGTCAACAAAACAATTCACAAACATGTAAAGGGCATTTCATGGAGGGTCGGTACCGGTAGAAAGCTGTGGGCTTTAAAAGGGCCAGACGCATGCCAGGATGCCTAGCTTATCTTATAATACCTATGCCGGATCCGCATTCGTGTTTGCTTCGTTTTGTTCCTTGGTGGGGCTAGTATGAGTATTAGACGAGGATTTGCCCTTAAATACACGCTGCCGATCCTCGTGGGCGCAGACTTTCAGTTGAAATATTATTGTCAATAAGTGACAGGGCCTTCCTGCTGTGACATTTTCATCTATTTACATTAAAATTGGGATGTGAGGATTTCCTAGCCATGACTGTGTGCTGTGTAATCACTGCCTTTTTCTTTCATCTTCCTTACCACTACCATTGTTAGTACTAGTGTACCCTTTCTCCATTTCAAAATTTGCAAGGCAACTGTTGCTGCTGCTTTGAAAACAACACTGACCTGGAAGAGCCTCGAGGCTAGGACAACCTGATCCTGCCAACCCTGTAGTCTCGGATCCTTTGGAGCCGGAGTAAGGAGGGAACCTAATTCCTTCTCTTTGGCAGCAGCCTTGCGTAGTGCAATGGCGTGCTTGGAGAAAGTGCTGGGTGTGTTCAGGCGTGCAGCCTCACGGTAAAGGTCTGCAAAGCAAGAAATTAGTGTCCCTTAAATTCAGTTCTTGGTCACGAACATGCAATGGCTGCCTTAATCTGATCTTCAAAGGTCTGTCTGGAAATGATCCTGGTGTTACGGACCGGGCCAGAAAGTGTTCCGTTGTTTTGCAGAAATCTTTTTAACTGTTTAAATCTTCATTGCTTTTCAACAAGCCACACCTGAAACCTCCTGCAGCAAGGCAGATTGCTTTTGGCTTACATCCCTCGCCTGGAATTCACAAGGCAGGGGTGTTGAACGTGTTTGCACGCGTTGAAGCAAAGATACTTGAGGATAGTCATGACTGGAATCGTGTCACATGTTGTCACACAAATACATGCGTATGTGCGTGGTTGAGGTAGTACAGTGTTGTGATTAGTATGTGTGTGAAAGTGTGTGCGCGTGTGTGTATGTGTGCACGTGCGTCTGTGTATGTATGTATACGTGTGTCTGTGTGTGTGTGTGTGTGTGTGTGTGTGTGTGTGTGTGTGTGCGCGCGCGTGTGCGTGTGTGTGTGCACGCGCGTGTGTGTGTGTGTTTGTGTGTGTGTGTGTGTGTGTGTGTGTGTGCGTGTGTGTGTGTGTGTGTGTGTGTGTGTGTGTGTGTGTGTATGTGTGTGTGTGTGTGTGAGTGTGTGTGTGTGTGTGTGTGTGTGTGTATGTGTGTGTGTGTGTGTGCGTGTGTGTGTGTGCACGTGTGTGTGTATAACTGCCCACCTTTATCTGCTGTACAACGAATTGCACGAGTTGACACAAACTCTGTAAGACAAAGAGGGAAAATCCAGCAACCATGTTGCATTTTTATTTAAATTTACCTATCGATGTAGTCTAAAATTTCGTGGTACACACCCTCAAATGACTGTGGTGCCAACCAGTGATGGCTCCAGCTGGAACCACCCAGAAGAGGAGGGCACACCCCGGCAAGCACAACCTGACTATGCACAACGTGTCTTTGCCCTGGTATGTGGCACCTCCATCCTACGCACAGTGGGAAGAGTTAAAAGTCAACCAAAGGCCAGCCACTGTTGCCTGAGCTGCTGTTGCAACAACACGCATGCGTGCTTGCAGGAACGTGCAAGCCTAAGCTGTAACCTTTGTGAACAGCATTGAGACTTCCCCAACTTGCCCTCCCCTTCTGCAGGCCCCCTTCTGGATATACTCCCACCTTTGGCACATGGACAGGCAAAATGAGGCAACGGGTGCTGGGTCCTCCATCTGCTGGAGCTGTCCCCTGACGGGAGACGAGCTGTTGAAGCTGTACCGCGAGCGCCAACTCAAGGGCAGCAACCTGATAGTCGGGGTTTCATCCCAAGTCGCCAGCAGGCACTCCGGGAAGGTAAATGGGTGCTATTGATAAGCAGCAAGTGGAGGGCGGGCGCACGGATGAGTGGATTTGTCCTGCTCGATAAGCGTTGTGTAGTATTCTTATACAGCGTTCTTAAGTACGCGAGGGCAAGTTGCCCGGACAGGTTGTTGTACTGTGTTGGCCGTTCGCGAAGTTTTTTGCACCCGTCAGGGAGGGACAGCTGCAATTGCGAGAAGGCTTGTGCATATGTAGACTCACAAAAGCAGACGCGCAGACGGGGGCTTTCTCTCATGTCTGCAACTGTCCGTTACTATCCTTTTTTAGGACATCGCGCCTTCCTTCCTCCGTACCTTGGCGTACCTGTTCGAAGTGGTGAAGAAGGGCTTGAGCTACTCCCCCCTGACCGAGCAAGACTTGCAGGCAGGGGGCCCCAGCTTTGACTGGGCACCCCCCCTTTGGCCAGTTGAATCCCACACCCCGCTGCACCTGGAGGATGCAATGCAGCTGTTCCAAGATGCCCCTTACTGGTGCTACCTCTACAACCACGAGCCTCAGCGGTCCAAGAAGACTCCGCCAAAGACCGCTGCACAAATGGCGGGCTTATATGTGTGAGTGCTACAAGGTCAAACCAGGTTTGACCTGTCGTAGAGTTGGCACATGACAAAAAATCCAGACAGCCTCCTTGCCTAGCTCTCAAACAAGCATATGTGTTAGCGTGTAATCATGACGAAATGCACAATTGTGTGCACCTACGAGCATGACATTTATGTACAGAAACTCTGGCACACGTGCGTGCACACTCTCGCACGCGCGCACACACACACACACACACATACACACACACTCGCACACACATACACACACAACACGCACAGGTCCGGCAGCCTCCCCTTATGGACTCTTGTCATTGGTTTGGAAGCTGAGGTAGCACGGTTTAACTCCCTCCCCCCCTGCCTCTTCATGACACTGGGGTCCATCTTATCACTTCTAGCAGGCGGGCAGGGCGTTAGAGCTGTAGGGCTGCGGGAGCTGCAGCGTTATGACAAGTAGGTTTTCAATAAGTTAGTGCACAACACACTCAATCACATGCACTCACAATACCGTATAGGCGCGTAATGAATGCAAAGTTTGAAAAAAACAGGGATGGGTCATACGGACCTCAGAGACGTTCAATACGGTAAAATACGCATTATACGCAATACGCGTATAATACAGTTCCGTATTTTATGCAATTTGGGGGTGCCGATTTTTGACCCGAAATGGACCCGATTCGCCCCAAAATCACCCAAAACGTTCCCAATTCTTTTCCAATGTATTGTGTTATTAATTTGTTATATAATGGCACTGAAATCTCACTGAAAGGCCGTTGTTGGGGCGGAAATTGCTTTAAAAGGCCAAAAACGGAAAGAAGGCAAATTATGCAATCGCATAATACGGCCCAATTCGTATGGTAAAATATGCGTTAAATACCATACGGCGTATAATACGAATATGCCGTATGACCCATCCCTGAAAGAAACGAACAAATTAGCCCCAATGCGAGGTTATGCGGGGACAAACTTCAACTATGCAACACAATGCAAGCCTATGCAAGGACCTTTGGCCCTCAGCTGCACGTGTATGCGTATGCCTGGGTGTACCCCGTGCGTGTATGTGCATGTAAAGGGGAATTGAGGCACCCTCTGAGGGTGCTGCAATCACATTGCTCCCTATAGTCCTCTTCCCCTTGGTGTATTTCTTCCCCAAAAAGGCCCAGCCCCCCTGCTGCTAATGCCTGCAGTCAGCCTAGGCCTGCTTACTGGCCTCTTGTTTGCTGCTGCTGCTGCTGCTGCTGCTGCTGCTGCTGCTGCTGCTGCTGCTGCTGCTGCTGCTGCCGCTGCCGCTGCCGCTGCCGCTGCCGCTGCCGCTGCCGCTGCCGCTGCCGCTGCTGCTGCCGCTGCTTGTATTGCCCTGTCCCCTGCAACACGCTCTGCATGTGCCTTTGCTGCCTCCCCCTCTGCTGCCTATTCTCAATTGCTGTCCGAGCTGTAAATTCCCCTGGGGGGGGGTGGGGAGGCCCTCCCGGCCTGTCCCCTTTGATGCTTAAAAATTAGCTTAATGAAACTGAAATTGAGCTTCACGAAGCCCTTGTAGCTAAACTAATTAAATTGCTCCCGAGAATCCGCAAGGGATCAAAAACGTTTGTGGTACGCTGTGAATACTACCTATACGGTAGTCTGCACACCATATTACACATTCGTGAGGTTTCCAACATGCTAGTGCACAGCACACCCGCTCACAATCACATGCTTGCACGAGTGTCTGCACACCATGAATACACATTGCTGCAGGTTCATTGGCTACCGTAGTGCCAGCGGTAGCACCACCGCCCTCCCCCTCGTCTCTCAAGACAGTGGAGGCACACAAAACTCTGTGGGCACCTCGGCCAGCCAGTCGCTGAATGGGCAGCGCGCCTGCAGCCCTCCTCCCCTGTTTGGTGGCGGAAACACATGCCAATCCTCTGTCCACTCCTCCGGCTCGCTGGGGGCCAATGCCCCCCATGCAGCAAGCAGCAGCAGCAACAGCTGTGTGCCCCCCGCTTCTCCCTCCCAAGGCCATGGCAGCCGCATGCAGGGAGGGCTCGGCAATAGTTGCAACAGTAACACCCTCCTGCTGCCCCCCAGCCTGGGGGGCAGCATACCCCGGTCAAACAGTGATGCCTCGGGCAGCGGGGGAAGTGCATTCTGGGGAGGAGGGAGTGGGGGCCTAGGTCCTACGAGTCCCTCGTTGCAGCAAGGCAGCAGCAGTTTGATGCAGCAGCAGCAGCAGCAGCAGCAGCAGCTGCGTCAGAGGGGCCTCAGTGGCAGCAATCCGCCGTCCGTTGCATGTGTGCCTGCCTTCCCGCCAAACTCCAACTTCCTCTCCTCACCGGTGAGTGCAGCTGCTGGCGTCAGCTGCAAGATTGGGCACATGTGCGGCTCATGTGTGTTGTTGTTGGTGCGCGCATGCTTGTATGTGGGGGTGGGTGTTATGTAAGCATTGTGAAACCCCAGACCCCACAGGGGGGCAAATGATCGTTTATTAACCAAGATGGTGTGCTACATCAATGGACACAAGCAAAACACCCTACAGTACTTAAATCACCGCGCACTGCAAATGTTCCTGCCCCCTCGCGGTGTGTTGCGATTCTAACCTTTGATTAAGAAGGGCCTTGCATTGCTCGTGCTGGTGCAAAAGGACAGGATTTCAAGAGGTTCTACGATTAAGTCCTGGCCACAACACTCCAATTTTTGGTATTTTTGGTTTTCCAGGCGTGTTTTCTGCTTTTGCCATTACTCGTATGCATGTATAGGCCTTTCATGCTTAATCAGAAATCAGGAAGGGAGCGTACGCATATGTTCGGACAGTATCTGAATAGATAGGTTTTGCATACCAGCTCACATTGAGATTTGAGTTGGAGCTTTCAAGCTCGCTCTGGTAACGGTGGTGTACGGTTTAGAGATTTTCTCTCGCAGCCCATGGGTTCATCCCTCCACGTCCATTGGTAGAATGGCCTCATCGAAACTGCTCACAAACTCCCTTTATGCACGCCCGTAAGCACACACACACACATACACACACGCACACACATAACCACACGCCGCTCGCACAGGCCTCCCCTGTACCTCCCTCCCACCCAATTCCCATCCCATGGCAGACATCACTGTTCAAGCTATTTACCTCAGACGCCAGCCGTGGCAGATTTCAAGCCCTCTGGTGGTACCTCGACCCATGTGCTCCAGCAGGTACGTGGCTCGTCAAATCCCTAGGGATTGAGTGAGCACATTCACAGCTACCAAAGATCCACTTGTCGTGCAAAACACCACGCACACACATACACACACGTGCATACACACATGCACGCACACATACACATACAACACAAGCGCACACACACGCACACACACACGCACACACACACACCATGCACACAAGACCTTGTAATACGCATGCGATAACAATTAGACTTGCTTGGTCACCCCTGCAGGCATGCACGGACCCATCACGTCAGAGCACATGATCATTGGCTTCTTACAGGTGTGGGTGTGACAGGATGTGCAAGTAACACATGTACGTGCATTGTCTTTGATCACAAAAGAGCCCTGGATCCCCCAGTTGTATATGCTGTTTGACTGTTTCAACCAGGGCGAAATGGCCAAAGTGGTTACATCAGGGGTCAACTTCAGCCACGCTGCTTGGTTTCTTGGCTAGAAAAGGGCAGGCACAAAGACGCTCACACCAGTAGCTGCCTGAGACAAAAGGCAGGGACCCATGCTCTGACCAACGAGCAAAGGACTCGCCAGGGCATATGAGCATATGAGTCTGATGTTAGTAATTGTTCTATGCTTGCGCAACGCAATTTGGTGGTCATGGCTCCTTCATGCTCACATCTCTACTCACACGTGCGCGCGCACGCGCACATACACACACACAAACACACACACACACACACACACACACACACACACACACACACACACACACACACACACAAAGGGCACGCTGGGTGAATCCAGCATGGTATGCGGCACTACCTCAGAGTGCTCTGTCAACCATCGGCCGGCGTACGACACCTTTGAGCCCATCGGACTGTTAATAGAAAAGGTGCGTGGGTGCATCAGAATGTGCGCTCTATGCTGTCCTTGAGTTGTTCAGAGGAGCTGCTGGATTGTTCTGAAGTAGGGATGAAAGAGAAGAGGGCACCACGCAGCGATAAACTTAAAAGCACACGTACTCACACACATGCATACTCATTACCTTGGGGGATACTTCAATATTGAAGTTTTTTTACCGTGCTGCTGCCCCTTTTAGGTTGATTGATCAACATTACCTTCTTTCCCTCACACAATTAACACACGCACATTTAAGCATTCAAACAAAGCGCACAATTACACACAGAGATACACACGCTTACACACACAAGTATTCAGACACTCACAGTTGCATGCACACACACACACACACGTGCCTGTCCCCCTGCTTGAAATCCTGAACACACAGATCAACCAGGGAGGCCACTACTGCCTTGTCACACTGAACGAGATGCTTGGCCTCCCCCCTTCCCTGCCCCCGGCGCCCACCTACAGACCCTTACCAACCTACCAAGGCACCATGTCCGCCCCCTCTGCACCCCCCCTCTTGCCCACATACCAGCCCCCGGTATCTGCAACCCACCCCAGCTACTCTGCTCACCCCTCCCCATATGCCCCCAGCCCCAGCTACTCCTATAGCCACAACAGCAGCAGCGGCGTGCATGATTCTAGGTGAGTGGGAGGGGGGAGAGGG
>Ga0307947_1001464_pt1:0-10000 | contig 18700 bp, 16 predicted proteins | sample OrgLakmetagen232_FD_201840 | JGI IMG/M metagenome (GOLD analysis project Ga0307947, IMG submission 201840) | Saline water microbial communities from Organic Lake, Antarctica - #232 | ecosystem: Environmental > Aquatic > Non-marine Saline and Alkaline > Saline | place: Antarctica: Organic...
CCTGATTCACCCAGATCACTGCTGCCGCCGTACTCGCCGCTGTCCTCGCTCGTGCTGCTGCCGCCGTCGCTACCGGCAGTGGCCGCCGCCTCCTCGGCTGCTGCGAGCTGGAGCTTGGCGTGGGCGTCACTGCGGCGCTTGTCGGCAAACCAGGGGTTACCTGTGGGCGTGTGTATTCAGGCAACGGAGCAGGAAGGGGGTTGGATACAAGGTAAAAGGAGATATGGTGTTGCTCTTTACAGTCGACAGGAGATCAAGGGTTGCCTGTATGTGTGTGTGTGTGTGTGCGTGTGTGTGTATGTGTGTGTGTGTATGTGTGTGTGTGTGTGTGTTTTCAGACAACGGAGCAGGAAGTGGGTTTTGCGTATTGAAGCTGGCGTAGGCATGCATGTTGAACGGGCAGGGTGGTGAAACATCAGGAGGAGCAGGTCAGGGCGCTGTGGCTGGAGCAAGAAGTACTACTGCAATTGCTGACACACACGCACAGACATACACACCTTGCAGGCAGAAGGGAAGGGCCCCCCCTCGTGATGAGGAGCGTGTGGGCACAGGACAGATGGGCTGGCGACGCTGGCTTTTACGTTGGGGGACACCTTCCTTGTGGATGCGCTTGTGCTGACCATGCTGCTCCTCTGAGGCCTGTGCGTGCGCGTGTATGAGTATGTGTGTGTGTTAATGTGTGTTGCGTGCGTGGGCATGAGTACGTGTATGTAATGTGCGTTGTGTGTTGTGTACATGTGTATGAGCGTGTGTGTGTATGTGTGCATGTGTGTGTTGTGTGCACGCATACAATACGTGCTTGCACGGTTTTTATCCATGCCCATCAGCACCTGACACTCTGACCCGTCTCTGCTGCAGTTCAACTGTCCAAGCATGCCTGTGCTTTATTAACCTACAGCCCGCCCACAAAAATCAGCCCACCTCCACACTACACTATACTTCACATCCTCACCTTGTTTAAATGCTCCAGCCCCGCCACCTGATGGCCCTCCTGCAGTTCCTCTTGCTGCTGCTGCTGCTGCTCCACACCCGCGTGGTAGTAGTGGTGGTGGTGGTGGTGATGTCTCGTCGCACCCCCCTGCCTAGCCACCGTGGTGGTGGTGGTAGTGGTGGTGGTGTTGCCCCCTTGCTGGCAATCCCCCGAGTGACCCACATCCTCGCCCTTCCCTGTTGCCACCCCATTTGCTGCCGCCGCTGCTGCTGCTGAGCAGGGTGCTGGTGCAGGAGGTGGTACGTTAGGCTCGTTCGTGGCCACAGCCTCGCTGTTGTCCTTGAACAGCAGGGAGGACTTGATGCAGGTCTGCTTGGCAGCCAGCTCCAGACTTCTGCGGCCGCCTGCCGCCTGTGTGTGTGTGTGTGTGTGTGTGTGTGTGTGTGTGTGTGTGTGTGTGTGTGTGTGTGTGTGTGTGTGTGTGTGCGTGTGTGTGTGTGTGTGTGCGTGTGTGTGTGTGTGTGTGTGTGTGTGTGAGTGTGAGTGTATGCACACCCGCCCACATCTACACCCATACACAAACACAAAGGCAGATGCTGGTGGCATTGCCTTGCGGTGTGCAGCGTGCTCCTCACTCTGCACTCCACGCTCACACCTCTCATTAACTCTACCCTCCTCATTCACAGATCCCACACTCACACTCAAATACACTTCCCCCTCACCTTCTGCTGCTGCTGCCTGCTCTGCTCCTTACTGCTGCGACGGCTGGTGCCGCCGTTGTTGTTCGCACGTGCAGCGTTGTTGCCACTCTCCCCATTACTCCCGCTACCCCCACTGTTGCCTGTGTGAGGGGTGCCGTTCATGTTGCTGATGCCGTTGTAGTTGTTGGCGTTGCCGCTGCAGTTGTTGCCGCTGCTGTTGTTGCCGCTGCTGCCGTGCTGCAGCAGCTTCAATGCAGCAGCCTCGGCAGCACCTTGCTGCTGCTGCTGCTGCTGCTGCACACCCTCCTCAACCTCACCGCAACCTTGCTGGTGATCTCCCCCTCCACCTAGCAAACATCCCTCCCCACCACCACCCTCTATTCTATCCTCAGCGCCTGCCGCTGCTGCTGTGCTAGGGCCTTGCGCTGCACCATTACCATGGTGGTGGTGATGGTGGTAGTGCTTGTGGCGGCGAGCAGGCTGCTGCTGCTGCTGATGCTGCTGATGCAGGGGCATGCCGACGTTGCCCTCACCTGCCTCACTGTCTGCTGCTGCGCCTGTGTGTGTGTGTATATGTGTGTGTGTGTGTGTGTGTGTGTGTGTGTGTGTGTGAGGGTATGCAGAAGCGTGCATGCCTACTTGCAGCAAAGCCGACTCACCATTGCCGTCCAACGGCATGGCCGCCAAGTTGGCCAGAGCGGCATCAGCAGCAGAGGCTGCAGTTGTGTTAGCTTTGGCTGCAGCTTTGGAGGCCTGGGCTTGCGTGGCCTGTGCCGCCTCCTCTGCGTGCACCTCAGCCTCCTCAGCTTGCACCTGGTAGTGTGCGTGTATGTATGTATGTATGTATGCATGTGTGTGTTTGTGTATGTGTTTGTGTGTGTAAGTGTGTATGTGTGTGTTTGGGTAGTGTGGATGTGTTGATGTGAATGTGACTGGCATACGTGGGTGGCCTGAGTGGCCTTTCCAGTATAATTATTCAGGCTTGTTTGATCGTAAATTGCATGCAAGGTTTGTGCGCCTGTGCAAACAGCACGCAAATGGTCATACATGGATTGATGAAAGCAGGCATGTGAGAGACAAACAAACGCGGGTGATTTGAGATGTGTTTTAATAATTTAAACCAGGATGATCCCCAAATGATGCGGTCTCAAATTGCCAAATGTGTATGTTGCTTGCATGCCCACAATATGCCCCTGTTAAGAGGATTGTAAGCAGGTCCATTCCCCACTCACCTGTGCTTCGTTGGCTGTGGAGGCTCGCCTCATCAGACTAGCCTGCCGTGCAGTGGATGCGTGCACACCCTGCTCGTGTCTTTGCTGCTGCTGGTAATGTTGGTGGTTGGAGTGTGGCTGCTGCTGCTGTTTGCTGCTGCTGTGGTGGTGATTGCTGCTGAAATGGTTGTGATGGTGTGAGCTGCCTGCTTTCATGGAGGGGTGCACGGTGCAGTGAAGGAGCCCACTCGTGAATGCGTTCACCGTTGCTGCTGCTGCAGCTGCGTCGTGCGGCGTGTCTGGCAGGCTGCCGTTCCTGCCTATTTTTGTGGGGCAGGGTGTGAGCACTTGCAGGAGCGTGGGGATGCTGTCACCGCTGCCACTCCCATCTTGCCCTCCCTCCCTCTTTTCTGTCCCTGCCACAGCTGCTGCTGTTTGTGCCCCTGCAACTTCACCTTCCATCTCCTCCTCCCGACCCTGCCCCTCGCCTTGCCCCTCCTCTTCATTCTCCTCTGCCAACCCTGGGCTGTAGGGAGTGCAGGTGCCGGGGGGGGATTCCGGGTGCTGTTGATGCTGCCTGGTGTTAAATCTGTTTGGGAAGAAAGAGAGGAAGATGGGGTGGAGATGATCCGTACAAACAAAGACAGGGAATTCATGAATTGCCATTGAACAAAGTCAACCTGGGGCGCGCAAGCCCTCCCACGATCTCTCACCTCATAGACAGCTGTGACTTGTATACGTGCTGCCACAGCATGCACGCCTCCTGCCTTCTAAGTGGTAGCGTTAACACATCTGCTGCGCCCTCAGTGAGGGCCCTCAGGACAAGACCCTGCGTGGCAGCTTCCTGCTCCACTGCAAGCACCACAGGGGGTAGCCTGAGGGCTAGGGAGTGAAGAAGGGAGAAGTCTTGTGGCTGGGGTGTGTGTGGCAGGCAGGTATTTTGCTGCTGTTTGGCGAGCAGGATGACCAGGTCAGGCGAGGCACTGCTTTTGCTGGGGCTGCCTGGTATGGCTCGCCACGACTGCTGCTTGGCTCTTGCGACTCGATGGGCTGCTGTTCGGGCGCTTTCCACGGACACCTGGTACCCCGAGTCGCACAGCAAATCCCTCAGGCCCGGCTCGTCGTCTTCACACACTAGGAGGACGTGCATGTCCTTGGACAGGAACCTCTGCTGCTGCTCCAGCTCCCTCGCGCTCTCCTCCATGTTTGTTCAGGCGGGCAGGAGGGACTGCGGGGGGGTCGAGAAAAAGTGTGCTTTCGTGTGTGCCCAAGAGGCACAGATGTGTTGTGCAAGCCGTGCAAGCTCGTGTGCGTATGAGCAACGTGTTGTGCGTGAAGTGGTACGGGGAGAGTGCTGCGTAGCGTAGTGGAGCTGCGAATTGGCTGGGGCGTGATTTCGCGGGAGTGCGTATCTGATGCGCCAGCGTGTCATAAATATCTGGCAAGCACGCGCCTGCCAGTGCACACTCTCACCTTTCTTGAACGCGCCCTCCTGTGTGTTGGCTAGAGTATGGTAAGTAGCACCAGCACGTCGCCAAGCAGCGGACAAGTTTTTGTGCAACGGACGGACGTGCTCAAGAGCCGCTTGCTTCCTCGTCTGTTTGAATCTACTATAAAATGTATAAAAAAATATACCTCTTATGAGAGGGCAAAACAGACGAGGCCAGAAAGTTTCTTTGTCAAACACATACTCTTTATTACTGCAATGGCCCTCCCCCACCATATGCCATCAGAAGGAAGGGAAGAGGACTCAGCTGATCCATTGGATGCCCTCCTCGACAGCTACAGCGCGCAGGCCCAGGCAGAGACCGCACAAACACAGAGACGGTGTGTGCATGTATGTGTGTGCGCGTATGTGCGCGTTTTTATATGTGGGTGCGCCTCACTTAAGTCATCTATCTCTAATTCAGCTAATGTGACACTTCTCTCTTTAGGCATGCTGATGCCGTGTCGAAAGGTCGTGCGCCCTCTTCCTCTGCACGCCTTGCCAAAGGCCTTGCACAGCCGCTGTCGCAGGACAACAAGGGCCTAAAAATGATGCAGTCCATGGGTTACCATGTGCGTTTCAATCACGGTGGCGCGTGCAACAATAAAATCTGAATTTTGAGGTTAAATTGCAAGAGTATTTAACCGGTCGCACTTGGAATTGAAAGCCTGATTTGCTACAGAAGAGTAATTTAGTCGTCAAATCAAATGCCAGCAGTGTTGTTGACTGTTGTGCTCAGTCCGTGCACACGCTGAAGATGAGAGCGGCTTGCGCTTATGTGTACAGAACATGCACACAAATTGCGCTATGTGGCACATGCACGATCTCACGCTCTGACAGGCTGGCAGCGGGCTTGGGTTGCAAGGCCAGGGCTCCACTGCACCTGTACCTGTGAACATCCGAGGAGGTCGAGCAGGTTTGGGTGTGGATGAGGCGAAGCGTGCACGTGAGGTGGAGCAGCAGCGAGAAGCAGAGGAGAGGCAGGTGAGGCCCTGCTACTTGATTTTTACATTTGAACTATGCTGCATTCAATCCGTTTACGCGAACCAATGTGCACGTGGTGAAATCTACAACTTGGAAGCATTCTGTATAGGCTGAATTTTCTTAGCACCCCAGGGGCACTAACCCGCACAGACTTGGTGTGTAGCGATATTTGACACGCCTAGTAAATGGTCGTGAATTTGATGTTTGTTCCACGGCGTTGATTTGGTAAGGCTTGGCTGACCGTATGGCGTCACGTCGTACACAACTACACGGCATCTGGACAGGGTTTAAGGTAGAGCTCCTGACCAATCCTCTCTTCTTTTGCGACGACGCCTAACTTGACTAAAAAGAACACGGAAGAGCAGCAGATTGGTTCTTTGCGCCCCTCTTGGCGAACACCACACTGGTCATTGGAACTCATGGCTGCCCAAGACAAAGTCTACACCCGGGCTTCCAAACTAGGAGTCGCAGCTTTGAAGCCAAACAAAATGCTACGTAATTGATAGTGATGACCACTCTTTCCTCATTCATTGCCTCAGTAGTCATCACCACTCGTTACGAGTGCTTCAGCTTGGTTATACTTTTTGTCTGCCTTCTTTTTGCAGGTCAAACGTGCCCGACAGGAGGTTGTGGACGCGGCCGCGTTTGCAGAAGCAGCTCGCAACAGCTTTGCCTCGAGGCAGGCACTTCAAGTAAGGCTTACATTTTTTGAAATGGGAAACAGGTGGTGACACCCACTCCCCACATCATTAAAATAAAAGGGACCTGGAATCAGGTAAAAAAATTGAAGTTCAAGTGAGGCGCGTGTTGGAGGTTGCTAGGCACACCCAAAGAGTTTGGTCTGTTAATTTTATTGCAGATACAGAGGTGAATTTGCAGCTTGGCCTGCCTCAGCCTGTGCGTTTGCAGGCGCTCATATGTTAGAGGAAGATAGTGCAAACCTCCTGATGCACTTGATGAAAAGAGCTGGTGATGTCACGTGGTACCCATTGTAGCTACCGCACCAGACCCGGACCACGACTTATTCAGGCTTGTAACCATATAGCCAACCATTCACAAAGTCAGGCTTGTATGATGTGGTGGCACACTACAAAGTAGCCACTAATACTCTGCTGTCACGACTAATTGGGGTGCGGAATTAGCTTGAACATGGACTCCAGGCACGAGCTTAGGTCGAGCGATGATCTGATGCTGGTGCTTTTGGTTCAGGCAGTGCTTTGATCTGACCGCCAACCTGCTTTTGTGGGCGTACCTCTAGTACCTCTGCTTATATTTAGGGTTGGCCAGAACCATATATATACGGTGTACATACGGTATTTTTGGCTTGGAACTCACCAAGTATACAGTGTATAGGTACGTATACATACAATTTTGGCCAACCCTACATATATAACATAGCAACTGCACCAGGCCTGCACCAGTGCGTGTTACAAGTTCTTTGATTTTCCATTTTGTGCAGCGCAGCTTCCAATTCGCCGACCTTTCTTCTTGCAAGCATGCTCCTAGCACCTCTGTTTACGTCTCTCTGCATTGCAGCAACTGCACCAGGCCTGGACCAGTGCGGAGCAGCTCCTAGAGACGCAGAAAACAGAGCAGCAGGAGCCCCCCTCCCAGCTGGTGCTGCAACTCACAGCTCTGTTTCCCCGCCTTCTGTCGGGAGGGCATCTGAGCAGGGACCAAGTGCTGCACGTGCGTGCAACGTAACTGCTGTAGGATGTTCAGGGTGGAAATTGTGTCCACAACTCGTTTTTCGCGGTCACGAGAAGTGCGCAGTTTGCCGATGAGGATCCATCTTGCACCAAACATTTTAACTTTGAAGCTGTGGATGCCACGCTGTGCAGCATATACACTAAACACTGCATCTGAGCCAGGCGTTGCATCTTAATTTTCTGCCTTGCCTGCTTTCTCACAGGTTGCAGATCGGACGTTGCCTGATGCCCTGCAGCGACAGAGCACGCAGGAGGAAGGTAAGTTGGCAGGTTGTTCCCTGCTATACATGTTTTTGAAAGGTTCTTGGCTGGGAAGCAAGCGCCTTACCCGCCTGCACGCAGTTTTGGCCTCAGTCCAGCTAGAAAAAAACTGTGCATGCAGTTCCCCCTACTTGTTTGAAACAGCTTGTGTGCGAGGTGTTTTAACCAACATTCAGATCCAACACGAAATGGGTAACTGCATCTGAACTCCCCACCCTGGGTGTTCCAAAAGTGTTGAATTAAGCATCTTTACCCTTTACAAGGTGCCAATTTTGCTCAATTTTCCACAGGGTCTGAAAACACCAGTAAATCTTGCCGTGCAGCGTCAAAATAAATCTTGCAGTGCAGCGTGCCGAATTCAGATATAAACCCTGAGACACACGCCCTTGGACAAGCATAAATTTAGCTCGGGTTGCGAATGTTTAAACCAAACAAGCCCTCTTGTTCCATATATTTTTTTGCCTATGACACATCAAAGTGTTGGGTTTCGAGGTGATAGTGTCGTCTTTTTCTGTTCCCTGGAATTGAATTTGAAAACAACACCGCTCCCTCGACACCTCACAGGCACCCAGGAGGACCTGGAAACTTCAGCTGCAGCAGAAGCCGTGGCCGAAATGGCCAAGGCCGAGCCAGGCGCGCCTCAAGCGCAGCTCGAGCAATTGCTATCATATCTGCGCTCGCGCTTCTACTACTGCTACTTCTGCGGAGCTGCGTACGCTAGCCAAGAGGAGCTGCTGCAGGCGTGTCCTGGGGCGAGGGAGGAAGACCATTGATCAAGGTATGTGGGTGTCTGTGTTAGGTGTGAATGTCAGCACTTGGGAGGATAACCATTGATAAGGTGTGTGGGTGCCTGTGCTGGATGTAAATGTCAGCACTAGGGAGAAGGACCATTGATCAAGGTGTGTGTTGTCTGCAATGTTGAGGTTTTAGGGTGTTGCGAGGAGGTCCAATTGAGCGTATGCTGCTCTTTTATTTAAAGCCAAGGTAGCATAGATGCACGTAATTTTTAAAGTGGATGAGATCATGTGTGAAGCATGCATATGCGGGCACTGGGTACTCAGTCAATATAGAGCAAGTCCCTGAGGCACCTGCTCTCAGGCCCGTTGTTGACAATGTTATATTTTGACTTGAGATATAGGCATCAGGCAGTTTAGACAGAGGCATACGGGGTCAAGATCCCGTTGCACACCAGGAGGACGTGCATGTCCGTGGACAGGAACCTTCGCTGCTGCTCCAGCTCCCTCGCGATCTCCTCCATATTGGTTCAGGCGGGCAGGAGGGACTGCGGGGGGATCGAGAAAAAGTGTACCTTCGTGTGTGCCCAAGAGGCACAGGTGTGTGTGTGCAAGCCGTGCAAGCTCGTGTGCGTATGAGCAACGTGTTGTGCGTGAAGTGGTACGGGGAGAGTGCTGCGTAGCGTAGTGGAGCTGCGAGTTGGCTGGGGCGTGATATCGCGGGAGTGCGTATCTGATGCGCCAGCGTGTCATAAATATCTGGCAAGCACGCGTCTGCCAGTGCACACTCTCACCTTCCTTGAACGCGCCCTCCTGTGTGTTGGCTAGAGTATAGTAAGTAGCACCAGCACGTCGCCAAGCAGCGGGCAAGTTTTTGTGCAACGGACGGACGTGATTGAGCCACTTGCTTCCTCGTCTGTTTGAATCTACTATAAAATGTATAAAAAATATACCTGTTATAAGAGGGCAAAACAGACGAGGCCAACAAGTTTCTCTGTCAAACACATACACTTTATTTTACTGCAATGGCCCTCCCCCACCATATGCCATCAAGAGGAAGGGATGAGGAGGACTCAGCTGATCCATTGGATGCCCTCCTCGACAGCTACAGCGCGCAGGCCCAGGCAGAGACCGCGCAAAAACAGAGACGGTGTGTGTGTGTGCTCATAATGTTTCCCTCTATCTCCTCTATTCTTTTTATTTTACGGACCCCTACAGTTGCGATGGTGGAACTTGCGTGCAGAGATCCAGCCACAATTGGATTATTCAACCTGAGTCGCTCATCTCCCCCCCCCTGTTATCCCATTAATCGAGTTCATTACCTAAGCCAGTTTTACAGGTCTGTACTGATCAGCTGGTGCGAAGAAGCCTTCATCACCATCAATTTTCATAGCTATATGCCTACCTCTTCCTGTCCCTAGTACTTTTCTAAATTAATTCTGGAATTTTAATTCATAACCCGGGACGCTCTAGCATGTACTCTGCTCCTTTTCAAGTTTGACACCTATTTTTTCTGGATTTGATTAAATAATTGTATCGGATTTTTTGATGCTGATGTTGAATATTTTTCCTCTTCGAAGGCGCCGTGCTCACAATATATTTCCCTGTTACAAAACTTGATTCAAACTTTATTTTGGCATCCATCGCCGGAGCAGTTTAAAGCCCCGGTCACACGGTGGTTTAGTCAGGTCCTTAATCACGGCTATTTTTCAACCCAAAACTTTTGGGGCGAAGCCCCCCGGGGCGTAGTCCCTTTATGTTCACTGCAGTCAACACTGCGCTCTCAGAGAGTCAACACTGAAAGAATAGAGCATTGAGCCAGCCAGGCAACCTTACAGTTTAAAATTTCTATGAAATACAAGCCAATTTTGCGCTAATCTGGAACACCCCGGTCAAACCCCCCTCCAAACAAGACTCCTTCGGGGTCGCGTGTCTTTGTATCCCCCGGGATGCAATTGGGTGCACTTATCATGCATTTAGAAT